>Ga0115011_10001067_pt1 | contig 20130 bp, 17 predicted proteins | sample TroAtlMetagenome_2_FD_88705 | JGI IMG/M metagenome (GOLD analysis project Ga0115011, IMG submission 88705) | Marine eukaryotic phytoplankton communities from Atlantic Ocean - Tropical Atlantic ANT8 Metagenome | ecosystem: Environmental > Aquatic > Marine > Oceanic | place: Tropical Atlantic...
CACTTACGGTTTACCTTATAAGTTAGCTAATCAAATTTACAAAGAGTATGACTCTCGTTTAAGAGAAGCTATTTTTATTATTACTGAATCAAAAAGATACGCATCATTAAAAGATTCAATGCAAACAGTAGAGCTATTATTAGCACTATCTATTTTTGATAAAAGAGTTATATCTAATCTTCAAGCAGGTGTTAAATTTTATAGTACAGTAAGTTCGTATTCTGAATCTGAAACAATACAAATTGGTACGTATAGATTAACAGGAGAAGAAAAAAATAAGTTATTAGGTGTCATAATTAACTATAATAATATTCTTAAAAATTACGGATTAACAGAGGGTTTAACCAATTATTCTGCTACTAAAGATTTCTTATTGTATTTAGTCAACTTAAGAAGAGATGAAAGTTATGGCTAAACAAAAGGAAGATGATAAAACTAAAAAAGATAAGGTAGTAAAGAAACGTTCACCTTTTAAAGAATCTCACTTACTCGAAAAGGAAATAGTATCTTATCTCAATAAATTTAAATCAACTGTTCATACACAAGCGAAACGTATGAGTGATTATTTTGAAATGAGTTGTTTTAATTATATAGTAAAGTACTATGAAAGAAATGGCTATAATGTATCAATAGAAAATCTTCAAGCTAAAAAACGTTATCGTTATAAATGTTCTACTTCAGGTATTCAATCTAATTATTCATTTTTTAAAGTATCAAAAACAGTTGATGGTAAAGATTACGAATTTGAAATACAACATAATTTAGCGGTACAATCATCACAAGATGAAGAGTTGTTTACTAATCCAGATATAGTAGTAATACTATCTAATAGTTGCAAATATTCGACAGAATACTACGATACTAAAAGAACATTTTCTTATGTCAATAATGAAGATTTAATATCATTTTTTGAAGTCAAACATTTTAATCCATATCCAGAATTAGTATTTAATTTTATGGGTGTAGTAAATGAATTACGTAAAGATATAATTGATGGTAAAGCACAGAAATTCTTACCAGAACATTTAGCACCTTCTCTTATGGTATCAGGTAAGCCTAATAAACAAACTGCTCGTATTCGCTTATCGTTACAGAAACGTTATTGTATAAATGTAATTTATGATATGTTTTATAGTGGTGCATCTACATTTTCAAAAAGTAATTTGTACCAACTGAAACAAACAGGAGATTGAACTAATAAGTCCCCACAACCCAAAACCCAGTTTTTTCGTACCTCAAAATCCTCTGTCTTTTGTGTTGTTCCGCTCACCACACAAGTTTAGCGTTTTTTTGTCTTTAAGGTAATAGCATATTACAGCTTTGTTTTTCATAAAATCAAACCAAACTGCAATAAGCTTTTCTGTTATTATTATATCATAAAACCCTAAACTCACCCAAGCTATGTTACATAATACAAGTTATAGTAGCAAAAATCCTTTCAAGGGTTTGCTAACGCAGTATTCTTATATTTTCGTAGCTATAACTGGTATTATGTAAAATATTCGCTTATCCCACGCTCACATTGGTACTTCAAACAAAATGTCGTTATCTCATTCAACTGCACAAAATCATCGTTAAGTCCAAGTATTCCTTACCTCAAATCTTTATTTGCTTCATTTCGTTAACTTTCATTTTAGAACAACTTAATAATTATTGAAGTATGATAACAAAGAAAATAGAAATACAAGAAATTACAGTAGATGAATTAGCAAATAAAGTAGCTGACAAACTATTAAATAAAATTAAACACTATATAGATGATTTACACACTAATGCAAGTGATGTATATCTAACAAGACAAGAAACAGCAGATTTTTTAAAAATTAATATTACTACACTTTGGAATTGGACAAATAAAGGTAAAATAAAAAGCTATGGTATTGGTAATAGAAGATATTATAACAAGCAAGAAATAATAGCCTTGTTAAAGAAGAATGAGTTGAGGTAATAAAATAAAAAAGAAAGCAAATATAGGTAGCTTCCTTCTGCCAACGCTTAATACTGTAAAGGTCAAGCCCTACGGGTTTTGAAAAAAATCTCCACCTTAAAAATTTTATACATCTCTTAGTAAATTAAGTATAGGTTGTATTTTTCCCAAAAACCTTGACAGCATTACCCACGCCACCAACAACGTAGTTTTCTTTTTTATTTTCTGAAAAAATATAGGCAAAGAAAAAGCCCTACAAATAACTTGCAGGACTAATTCCACTTCTGAGGTCATAGAATGTATTTACTCAATTTCTATTATGTTTAAAACATTATAGGAGCCGTTTTTTAAAGGGTATTGAACACCATTAATCTCTTGGAAAAATTCAATTACTAATAGAAAGAATTTTGTGCCAACTCCCACTGGAACAGAATCAGGCGTCAATGTTTCTGATGTGATAGAGTTTTGAATAGGTAAATTCACAATATTGCTATATTCAATAGCTTGTTCTTCAGTAGCAAAATCTAAATTTAGAAAGGCAGAAGATAAGCTTACGTGAGTCGCACCAGACGGAGGCGCAATATCTAATGCAGTATTAAGATTAGGAAAAACAATTTCTCCTGTCGAAGTATCTAAATTATAGTTAGAAAAGAAAACTGAACTTAAAAGCGCTTTATTATTAAAATTAAACCCTTTTAAAGCTGTTTTACCTTCAGGTGTCGCAATTCCTACTGCAACCGAACGTTGTCCACGTGGCGATACAGTATCATAGTTTTTAACCATTGTCATTTTTTGAGTTAGCCTGCTTGTCACTCTATTGTCTTTTGCTCTATTAAGTAGGTTTCTAACAGCAACTCGTAACAGTTTACCAGAGCTTGCCGAACTTCCAAATTCAGAACCATTTTCACGTGTGCGTTCAAACGCTGGGTCATTTAAAATTCTGTCTTTAGATACACCTCCTTTGGTTCTTACCAGGTAACCATCTTTACCTTTGTAAAAAGTAAGGTTATCTAAAGTACCTTCTAGTTTAATAATTCCATTTAATTTAGCCATAACATTCGTTTTTTAATGATGAATTATAAATGTATAACATATTGAATATCAGTCAAAATAACAGCTTCCGGATACAGGGAAAATTGCCAAAACTTCCGGTTGAGTCTCTTTTTTCAAGCTTTAAATTTTCGTATATTGTATAGATTAATTATACCATCGGTATAGATAGTATATGAATAAAGTATTACTAATGAACAGAATTTGTGTTTACCCAAAAGACGTACAAATTGTAACAGGCAAAAGCGAACGATACGGTCGTAGCGTAATTAAAGCTATTAAGGAACGTTTAGACAAAGAGAAACATCAGCTTGTGACAATTGATGAGTTTTGCGACTTTATGGGCTTAGAAGTAAGTAGAATAGAGCATTTAATTAAATGAATTTTTCTATTTTTACATGCGAATGTTGGTGACCTATTCGGTGACCTCAGAATGAAACAGGGCAGAAGTACCAATAAATATAGGCATTGAAGAAGAGGTTCGAATCCCTCTTTCTCCGCAACTAAAAACCTACGATATTTTTTATCGTAGGTTTTTTGCTTTTATTTAATAATTGGTGTCAACATTTCTTTATACATTTAAATAAAAAATGTTATCAGTTATTCAAATTCCTAAAGAAGTACCGCATCCTGTAAACAATTCTGCAATAGATTTAAGTAATCCAGCAGATTTAATATTATATGTTGTTTTACCAATACTTTGCGTAGTCTTATATTTTATTTACAGAAATAAGCGAAAAAAATAAACCCTAAAGAAAACTTTAGGGTTATGATAAATTATTTAATGTATAATTATTATCGCTTAATTGTCTGCGTTCTGTCTGGACCGACTGAAACAATTTTAATTGGAACTTCTAACTCATCCTCTAAGAAGTTTATATAATCAATTAATGCATCAGGCATTTGTGAAGCTTCTGTCATTTTTGTTAAGTCTGCTTTCCAGCCTTTCATTTTTTTATAAACAGGAGTTACATTTTCTGCTTCTATATTAAATGGAAGATGTTGTATTTCTTCTCCTTTATATTTATAAGCTGTACAAACTTTAAGATGATCAAAACCGCTAAGTACATCACCTTTCATCATCATTAATTGTGTTACACCGTTTACTTGTACTGCATATTTAAGAGCTACAAGATCTAGCCATCCACATCGTCTTGGGCGTCCTGTTGTAGCTCCAAATTCATTACCTACTTTAGCCATGGTTTTGCCATAGTCGTCAAATAATTCAGTTGGAAACGGGCCAGAGCCTACACGAGTAGTGTATGCTTTAAAAATTCCAAAGACATCTTTAATCTTGTTTGGTGCTATACCTAAACCGGTGCAGGCTCCTGCGGCAGTTGTATTAGATGATGTTACGAAAGGATAGGTTCCAAAATCAATATCTAATAAAGAGCCTTGAGCGCCTTCAGCTAATATAGATTTTCCTTCTTTTTGTGCTTGGAACAAATATTCTTCAGAATCAATAAACTGTAATGTTTTTAAAACCTCTACAGCTTTAAAAAATTCTGTTTCCAGTTCAGCTAAATCATATTGGACATCTACATTATAGAAGTTAATCATAGCTTCATGCTTATCTGCTAACTTTCTGTATTTATCTTTCCAGCCGTCTAATTCTAGATCTCCTATGCGTAAACCGTTTCTTCCAGTTTTATCCATATATGTTGGGCCAATTCCTTTAAGGGTAGACCCAATCTTTGCTTTTCCTTTTGAAGCTTCAGACGCAGCATCTAATAACCTATGTGTAGGCAGGATTATGTGAGCTTTTCTAGAAATTAAAAGTTTAGATTGTAAGTCTAAATTAAATTTTTCAAGATTGTCTAATTCTTTTTTGAATATTACAGGATCTATCACAACACCATTACCAACTAGGTTAATTGCTGTTTCATGAAAAATTCCTGAGGGTATGGTATGCAGTACATGTTTATGGCCATCAAACTCTAAGGTATGACCAGCATTTGGACCACCTTGAAAGCGAGCGATAATATCATAATCTTTTGTAAGGACATCTACAATTTTTCCTTTTCCTTCATCGCCCCATTGTAGGCCGAGTAGCAAGTCTACTGCCATAAGTATTTATTTAGTTTGGTTTTTGGTTCCGTAAAAGTATAGTGAGTGTTTATCTATAGAAATATCAAATACTTCTTCGATAGTTTGTTTGATAGATTGAATTCTAGGATCACAAAATTCTATGACCTCACCAGTATCCGTAAGTATAACGTGATCGTGCTGTTTGTCAAAATATGATTTTTCATATTGTGCATGACCATTGCCAAATTGGTGTTTCCTTACTAAACCACAAGCCATTAAAAGCTCTATAGTATTGTAAAGTGTTGCACGGCTAACACGATATTTTTTATTTTTCATTTTAATGTAGAGTGACTCTATATCAAAATGTTCTTCACTATCGTAAATTTCTTGAAGAATAGCAAAACGCTCTGGTGTCTTACGATGACTGTTGTCTTCTAAGAACTTGGTAAAAACGTTTTTAACAACCGCTTGGTCGTTTTGGTGTGAGTTTGATATTTCCATAATAAGGACACAAATTTAGTCATTATTCACGGGTAACTTTGTCGATGCCGTTAATTTTTTTAAGGTTATCCATAAGTGCCTTGAGTATGGTTTTATTTTTAACGACAACTGTGATTTTACCTGAGAAAATTCCATCGTCACTATCAAAACTTATATGTTTCATGTCTACGTGCATTTCTCTAGAAATTTCTTTAGTGATAGTGTTTACAAGACCTAAATTATCTATACCAGTTAATTTTATAATTGCTCTAAAGTCTTCTTGTGTTGAGTCTATCCACTTAGCAGATATTATCCTATAGGCGTAATTACTTTGTAATTGTATTGCATTTGGACAGTTGTTTTTATGAACTTTTATACCATCACTAACTGTAATAAACCCAAAAACAGAATCTCCAGGAATAGGATTGCAACAATTTGCAATTTTGTAATCCATTTTCTCTTCTTCCTTTCCAAATACTAATAGGTCATAATTAGTAGTGATTTCATCCTTATTAATATCTTGAGAAGAAGGTTGTCTTTTTATTTTATTTTTAAAGAATGATACTAAGGCATTACTACGCGAAGCCGCAAATTCTTTTAAGCTATGATTATCTATACTACCATTTCCAACTCTGTAAAATAAATCTAAACTTGTTTTCAGTTTAAAGAATACAACAAGCTCATTTATAGTTCTTTCATTTAAAGGAATTTTTTGAGCTCTAAGTTTTCTAGTTAAAACAGCTTTTCCTTCTTCGGCAAGTTCTTTTTTAGATTCCTTTAATGCGCTTTTAATTTTACTACGTGCTCTCGCTGTAGTGGCATAATCTAACCAGTTGGAGGTTGGTTTTGCACTATTAGAGGTTATAATATCTACTTGGTCTCCACTTTTTAAGGTATGGCTTAATGGTACTAATTTACTATTTACTCGTGCGCCTCTTGTTTTTAAACCTACTTCTGTATGAATGCTGAAAGCAAAATCTAATGGAGTTGCACCTTTAGGGAGCGATTTTAAATCTCCTTTAGGCGTAAATACGAATATTTCTTTTGAGTATAGGTTAAGTTTGAACTCTTCAACAAAATCAACAGCATTACTTTCTGTGTTTTCTAAAGCATCTTGTAATTTGTTAAGCCATTGCTCTAATTCTTGCTCATTTGTTTCACCTTGCTTGTATTTAAAGTGCGCAGCATAACCTTTTTCTGCAATCTCATTCATACGCTGGCTACGTATTTGAACTTCAACCCAACGGCCTTTAGGACCCATTACAGTAATGTGCAATGCTTCATATCCGGTAGATTTTGGTGAAGAGATCCAATCGCGAAGTCTAACAGGATTAGGTCTAAAATGGTCTGTAACTATTGAATAAATTTTCCAAGCTAAGAATTTCTCGTTGGCAGAATCACTTTTATAAATAATACGAACGGCAAACTTATCGTAAACCTCATCAAAGCTTACGTTTTGCTTTTCCATTTTAAGCCTAATAGAATGTATAGATTTTGGGCGTCCTTTTATTTCGTAATTTAAACCTTCTGCGTTAAGTGAATTTTCTATGATGTTTGAAAACTCTCTAATATAATCATCCTGTTCTTCTTTAGTCTCTTTTATTTTATCGTGAATATCTTGATAAACATCTGGTTCAGTATATTTTAAACTTAAATCTTCTAATTCAGTTTTAATTTTATATAAACCAATTCTATGTGCTAAAGGTGCATAAATGTATAAGGTTTCAGAGGCTATCTTAACTTGTTTATCCGCTCGCATACTTTCCATAGTCTGCATATTATGTAAGCGGTCTGCTATTTTTATAATGATCACACGAACGTCATCATTAAGTGTTAACAGCATCTTTCTAAAATTTTCTGCTTGCAATGAAACGTCTGTTTCACTTTCTAAGCTTGAGATTTTAGTTAGGCCATCTACAATACGAGCAACGGTTTCTCCAAACATTTTTTCGATGTCTTCTGAAGTATATGTAGTGTCTTCAACGACATCGTGAAGAAGAGCAGCAGCAATTGAGGTAGCATCCATACCAATCTCAGATGCAACTATTTTTGCAACGGCTATTGGGTGAAATATATAGGCTTCACCAGATTTTCGGCGTTGTTCCTTATGGGCATCTACAGCAACTTCAAATGCCTGCCTAATAAGTTTCTTGTCTTCTTTGGAGAGCATTCTATAGCTAATGCGAAGTAATTTTTTATACTCACTCGCAATTGCAATGTTCTCTTGTTCTATTTGTAAGTCTGTCATCATATGCTATGACTAAGATAGCAAACTATATAGAATTATGTAGAAGAAATATTACGAAAACGCTGTAATAATGTTGGATGTGAATAATGCATAAAAACATAAGCAGGATGTGGTGTTAAATTGCTTAAACTATTTTTAGACAGTGTTTTTAATCCTGAAATTAATGGCGCTCCAGCATAGGTTTCTTTGGCAAAGTTATCTGCTTGATATTCAAAAGCTCTTGAAATAAAATTCATAAGTAAGCTCGTGATTTCTGAGATTGGGCTATATAGTATTCCAAAGGCAATTAAACCAATATGAAAACTTGGTGTAGCTACTCCTAATGCCTGTGATAATAATGGACTACCAATACACAAAGAAAGTAACCAAAGCGTAAGACCTGTTAATGCTATGGAGGTGACTAAATTAATTATAATATGGTTTTTCTTATAATGTCCAACCTCATGTGCAAGAACTGCTACTATTTCTTCTTCTTCTAAATCATTTATTAAGGTATCGTATAGTGTTATGCGTTTTTCACGACCAAATCCTGAGAAGTAGGCATTTGCTTTTGTACTTCGTTTAGAACCATCTATTACAAATATGTTATCTAACTTAAACCCAACTTTACTTGCATATGCTTCTATTTTTTGTCTTAGTGAACCATCTTCTAAAGGTGTTTGTTTGTTAAATAATGGGACTATGAGTTTTGCATAAAACATATTCATCACAACAGAAAATACAGCGATAACTGCCCAAGCATATAACCAGAATGAAGATCCTGCCCATTGGTAAAACCAGATTATTAAAGATAAAAGCGCGCCACCTACTATTATGAGCATAAACCAGCCCTTAATTTTGTCAAGTGCAAAGGTTTTTAGCGTTGTTTTATTAAAACCATATTTTTCTTCGATAACAAATGTGCTGTAATATGAAAATGGTGTAGTAAGAATGTCGCTACCCAACATAATAATACCAAAAAAGATAAGCGCTATTAAAATGGGATGATCTGTATATTGTCTTGCTAACTCATCAACAAAAGCAAAGCCATCTAGGAAGAAAAAAGCTAAAAGCAATACTAAGGAAAATACACTGGAGACCATACTAAATTTAAAACGCTCTTTTTTATAAGCCTGAGATTTTAAATATTCCTCTGTGTCGTAAACATCTTGTAATGGTTCCGGAAGTTTATCACCATAGTGTTTAGCATTTAAAACATCTAAAGTTGTATCGATAACAAACTCTATAATGATAATTGCAATTAGTATAAAAAATAGGGTAGTAGGAGTCATATAGTTTTCTCTTATTTAAACTTGCGTTGTCGTTTGGCTTCATAAATTAAAATTCCTGCAGCTACTGAAACATTCATTGAGTCTATCTCACCTTGCATTGGGATAATAATATTTTGGGTTGCATTTTTACGCCATTCGTCACTTAATCCTGTTGCTTCTGTACCAACTACAATAGCAGTGGCTGTTGTAAAATCTTGCAAATGGTAATGTTCTGAAGCTTGTAAGGCTGCACAGTAAATATTTACCTTTTGTTTTTTTAAAAATGAGATTATTTCAGTTGTTGTGCCTACAGCCACTTGATTTGTGAAAACGCAACCAACACTACTTCTTATGATATTAGGATTGTATAAATCTGTCTTAGGGTTAGCAATTATTACAGCATCTACATTTGCAGCATCTGCAGTTCTTAGTAACGCACCAATATTACCAGGTTTTTCAGGAGCTTCAGCTATAAGAATTAAAGGTGTTTCAGATGTTTTAATATCAACTAATTGATGTGCTTTTGTTTTAACAATTGTAATAACACCTTCTGTACTGCCTCTATATGCAACCTTTTGATAAACTTCCAAAGACAATTCAGTATAACTTATAGGCGCTTTAATTAAATTGTTTAAAGTGTCTTCAGAAACCAATTCTGGGCAGAAGAAAACTTCAGATATGTTATAGCCTCCTTTAAGGGCAAGCCTAAGCTCTCTTAAACCTTCTACTACAAAAAGACCTTCCTTACGACGGTTACGCGATTTTTCTTGTAACTGAAGTAATTTTTTTAAGGTAGGATTACTTGTGCTGGAAATAAATTTATTCATCGTGCTGCAAAATTACGTGTATTCCTCGTATTTTTAGACAAAGTACAGGTATTATGAAGACACTATTTTATTTATGTATTGCAGCTTGTTGTTTATTAAGTTGTAAAAACAATGAAAACCAAAAGGAATCTGATCAAGTAGATCATTCTAAAATGAATCAAGATGCAATGTCACAAAGTGATCATCAACATATGGATCATTCCGACCATAAGATGAATCATCCCAAATTACCATATCCTAAACCTGTTAAGCATATATTTAATGCTCACGGTGGCATTACAACTTGGGATGCCATGAATAACTTATGTTTTCAAATTGATGGTAAGAATGGTACAGAAACTCATACTACAGATTTAAAAAGTAGAAAGGCAAAGATACAAGCAGAACAGTTTGCTCTTGGTTATGATGGGAATGAGTATTGGCTATCTCAAGAAGACTCAGTTTTCGATTCTGGCAGAGTGAAGTTTTATCATAATCTTATGTTCTATTTTTATGCTATGCCATTTGTTTTAGGAGATAATGGAATCTCTTATACAGATGTTCCTGATATTGAAATACAAGGAAAAACCTATAAGGGTATTAAGACTTTCTTTGCAATGGGTGTTGGTTTGTCTGAGAAAGATAATTACATAATGTATCTAGATAAAGAAACTAACAGATTAGAGTGGCTTGCCTATACCGTTACGTATGGAGAAGATAAACTCTCAAACGATTATAGTTATATAAAATATGACAAATGGCAGGATATAAATGGGTTGCGCTTACCAAAAACACTTATTTGGTATAGTACTAAAGATGGTAAACCTTTTGAAGTACGAAAAGAACTTACATTTAAGAATGTTACTATTTCTGAGACGGTATTAAATGAACGTATTTTTATAGCGCCAAAAAACGCAGAAACTATAAATTAAACTTAACCTGAGTTAAATAATGACCACTTATCTTTCTATAAATCTTAACGATTGTTAGAGAGGTAATTTCTTCCATAATATCGTATTTTTAATAAAATGAAAAAGGATTTAAAAAACGGTATTGTTTTTACGCATCATAGCCCAGAAGAGCAAACTCCTTTTGAGCGTCTTTTTGATGTGTTTCAAGAGCTTATCACACATACCTCTGGAGATTTTGATGAAGCTATGGATTGGCTGAAGCAACTAGATGACGAGTACGAGTTAACTACAGAAGATTATACCTTAGAAGATTTTGTTGAAGACCTTAAAAAGAAAGGCTACATACGAGAAGAAGTAAAGCCAGACAAAAAAGGAGGAATGGCTATTACATCAAAAACAGAACGCCTTTTACGAAAACGAGCATTAGAACAAATTTTTGGAAAAATGCGTCGTGCCGGTCAAGGCAATCATCGTACAAAGCATAGTGGCATTGGAGATGAGCAAACGGGTGAATTTAGGAATTATCAATTTGGAGATGCTTTAGAGCACGTATCGGTAACAGAAAGCTTACGTAATGCACAAATTAATCATGGTATTGGCGATTTTCATTTAACAGAAAATGATCTTGTTGTAGAAGATACTACGCATAAAGCACAAATGAGCACTGTGTTAATGATAGATATTTCTCACTCAATGATATTATATGGCGAAGACCGTATTACACCTGCTAAAAAAGTAGCTATGGCTTTAGCAGAATTAATTACAACACGATACCCAAAAGATACCTTAGATATTTTAGTGTTCGGTAATGATGCTTGGCCTATTAAAATTGAAGATTTACCATATTTAAATGTAGGACCTTACCACACAAATACTGTGGCTGGTTTACAGTTAGCAATGGATATGTTGCGCAGAAAGCGAAACTCCAACAAACAAATTTTCATGATAACAGATGGAAAGCCAAGTTGTATACAATTGCCAGATGGCCAATATTACAAAAATAGTAATGGCTTAGATTCCCATATAGTTAATAAGTGCTATGCAATGGCACAACAAGCTAGAAAGCTAAGAATACCTATTACAACGTTTATGATAGCTAATGATCCTTATTTACAGCAATTTGTAGATGAGTTTACAGATGCAAATCAAGGGAAAGCATTTTACACAGGATTGCAAGGTTTAGGCGAAATGATTTTCCACGATTATGAGGCGAATAGGAAAAAACGGATACGATAAGTGTAAAGTAACGTAACACGAAAACTCTTGTCATACTGAACTTGATTCAGAATCCCATTCAAGAGAGAATTTTAAAATAGTTTCTGTGGTTTTTAAACAGAAAAGAGAAAATAAACTATGAGTAAAGAAAATATAACAACATTAGGCCAGCTTAAAGCTTCAGGCTACAAGTCAAAATCAATAAAGGATGAGCTGCGCGATAACTTAATAACAAATATAAAAGCAGGAAAAAATTCTTTTGAAGGTATTCACGGGTATGAATATACTGTAATACCAGAATTGGAACGTGCAATTTTATCTAAACACAATATAAATCTATTAGGACTACGCGGACAGGCAAAAACACGTTTGGCGCGTTTAATGGTTGGTTTGTTAGATGAATTTATTCCTGTTGTTGAAGGTTCAGAAATTAATGACGACCCATTTAATCCTATTTCAAGAACTGCAGTGGAACTTATTGCTGAGAAAGGCGATGATACGCCAGTTTCGTGGCTACATAGAGATGAACGTTTTGCTGAAAAACTAGCAACACCAGATGTAACAGTAGCCGATTTAATTGGAGATGTAGATCCTATTAAAGCAGCAAATTTAAAGCTAAGTTATGCAGATGATCGTGTTATTCACTTCGGAATGATTCCTCGAGCAAACAGATGCATTTTTGTAATTAATGAATTACCAGATTTACAAGCGCGCATACAAGTAGCATTATTCAATATTTTACAGGAAGGTGATATTCAAATTCGCGGATTTAAATTACGCATGCCGTTAGATGTACAATTTGTATTTACGGCAAACCCTGAAGATTATACAAATAGAGGAAGTATCGTAACTCCTTTAAAAGATAGAATAGGGTCACAAATACTAACACATTATCCAGAAACTGTTGAGATAGCTAAAACCATTACACAGCAAGAAGCTAAGGCAGATGTAAGAAAAGACACCGTTCATGTTCCTGAAATAGCTAAGAATTTATTGGAAGAACTATCATTTCAAGCAAGGGAAAGTGAGTTTGTAGATATAAAAAGTGGCATCTCTGCCCGAATAAGTATAACTGCTTATGAAAATTTACTAAGTACAGCAGAACGTAGAATGTTATTATCTGGTGATGGTACCACAGCAGTAAGATTCAGTGATTTTATGGGGGTTATTCCTAGTATTACTGGTAAAATTGAATTGGTGTATGAAGGTGAGCAAGAAGGCTCTGCTGCAGTGGCAATGCAACTATTGTCTAGAGCTACAAAACAAATCTTTATTGAATATTTTCCTAAAATTGAAAAGCTTCAGAAAGCAGATGATGTAGATCCCTATCAAAATTTAGTTGAATGGTTTTTTGAAGAAAGTAAGTTTGAACTTTTAGATAATTTTGCAAATGATGAATATAAATCTCAGTTAGATTCAATTCAACCTTTACAAGCATTAATTGAAAACCATATAGATGATGATGTTAATGAAGATGATCTGTATTTTATAAAAGAACTAGTCCTTTGGGCATTAGTAGAATATAATAAACTTAGTAAATACAGAATGACAAATGGTATGCGCTTTAAAGATATTTACGGCGGTTACATAAGTGGACTGTAAATTTAAGTAGCAAATCAAAGAAGTAAGTAAAATAGAATCCTTAAATATTGTGAATTTAATAATTTACGGATTGTCAATGAAAGCTATATTTTGGCTAACAGGTTTATAAACTAATTTATAAAGGCAACGTTTAATATTTTTAAATTAGTAAAAACTTCTATATTTGCGATATAAAAAATAATAGGGATGCGCTAACATCCCCATTTTTTGAAAACATACTTACAACTGTAAGTTTTCTAAATTTAATAGCATCCATACAATTGGAAGTTATTATCCAAATCAAAGGTTATCCTTACAAACGGATGACCTTTTCTGTTATGTCAAATATATGGCACGCTTTTAATACTATCGAAGAATTTGTAGTAGCCTTATCCACAAAGTTTTTAACACGAGAGTGTTTTCAAAACTGGTAAATAAAAGTTTATTTAATATTAGCTATTAACAAAGAGGTTATTACACAAAAAATTATGTGTAGTGACTTTTAAAGGTCAAGAAGAAAAAAAAGGCAATTTAGTAGAAGAAATACTTTTAGCTTTAATCTCTTTTCAGCACTTTGTATTCCTCATAACAACCAGAAATAGCATCTAGTATCTGTAAATCGTTTGCGGTGCTTATAAAATCTTTGGAGTAGTTGCAGTTTCTTAAAATCTCATCAATATCAACACGGCTTACTTGTAGTAACGCTTGTAGTGTCTCACGATCATACTTAGTCTGCAAAAGATTTCTTATTTCATCATCTTCTTTCATCTGTCTAAGCTTACGCATTTGTGTTGGGCGTTTACCAAAAACATTATATAAAAAATCTGCAGGATTAAAAATAGAGCCTAAGACTTTAGTTACAGCACTAGGCTGTCTATCTCCACCTTCATAGCCAGTATTAAGACCAGAAATAGAATAACGATAGTTGTTGTAAATAGGAATGTTTTTTGCATCAATTTCTATATAACCTGTTAATTGTACAGGTCTTACAGTTACTTCTTCCAGGGCAATACCAACCTCTGTCATTTTTACTTTAACGTCACCATACTTAAGCCAGTCATTAGAAACTGTTACTTGAATAGATTTATAACCTATATATGAAAAATACAAGGTATCATTTACTTCTGCTCTAATTTCAAATTCACCTTTTTCATTGGTAGTAGCTCCTTTAACCTGGTTAAGGTTAACAATGTTTACATTTTCAAGTATCCTATCATTTGAGGCGCTTTGTACAATACCTGTTACGGTTTGTTGAGAATGTGCCGTAAAACCGATAAGTAATAACAGTAAAAGTAAAGGAAATGAAGTTTTCATAAATAAGGTAAATAAGCTCTAGTGCTAAAAAATCGTATCAAATATAGAATAAGTCGTTATTAAAAAGAATGCCTTGCAAAGTAATTGTTGCAAGGCATTTTAATATTTATGATTATTTACGTCTAGAACGTCTTCTGCTTATAGAGCTTTTAACATTTTCTGCTCTCGTGCTTCCGCTGCCTTCAGAAGATCTTTCTCGTTTAGGGCTTGAGCTTCTGCTAGAAGAATCGCTACTGCGTCTTGAAGATTTTTTTCTGTCTCTTCCGCTGTCGCCTCTATCGCTGTCACTGCTTCTTCGCTTACCTTTAAAGCCACCGCCATCTCTAGAGCCTTTACTTCTGTCTCCTCCAGAACGACGACCACCGCCGCCTTTTCCTTTAAAGCCACCACCGCCAGAACGACGACCGCCACCACCAGATCTACGACCACCGCCGCCACCAGAGCCACCCTTGTCTTTAGTCACTTCAACATTTACACTACGACCTTCGTGAGTCATATCTGCAAAGACTTCCATAACCTTATCAAGCTTGTCTGCATCTGTATTAAAGAAAGAGAAGGTGTTTTTAACATCTACTTTGTAAACGCCATCACGATCTAAATCTAATTGTTCTTTTAAGAAGTCTTTTAAAGACATCCAATCAAAACCATCTTTACCACCAACGTTAATAAAGTAACGAACACTGTCTGAGTCTCCTTCACTATAATCACGATTGTCTGCAGATACTTGGCTTATGCTATCCTTACTATAGTAATTGTGGAATCTTGTAAATTCAACAGAGAAAAACTTTTTAATAAGTTCTTCTTTAGTGTAATCACCTAACTCTTCTTCTAATTGAGGTACATACTTATCAATAGCATGATTTATTTCTGTATCCTTAATCTGGCTTGCAAGGTGAAATAATTGAACTTGGCAAATTTCTTCACCATCAGGAACATCTTTACGCTCAAAGTTACGTTGTATGCGTTTTTCAATAGCTTTAATCTTACGCATTTCGCTTTTTGTAGCAATAGTCATAGAAGTACCACTTTTTCCTGCACGACCAGTACGACCACTACGGTGTGTGTATACTTCTGGCTCATCTGGAAGCGTGTAATGAATTACGTGAGTAATATCATCTACATCTATACCACGAGCAGCAACATCTGTAGCTACAAGCATTTGTATTTGGCGTGTACGGAAACTACGCATTACCAAATCTCTTTGGTTTTGACTTAAATCACCGTGTATAGCGCCAGCGCTATAACCATCTTGTATTAATTGCTCTGCAACTTTTTGAGTATCACGTTTTGTACGGCAAAATATAACAGAGAAAATCTCTGGGTTTGCATCACATAAACGCTTTAATGCTTTATAACGGTCACGACCACCAACTAGGTAATACTCGTGAGATACGTTTTCTGTACCTTTATTTTTAGATCCTACTGTAATTTCAACAGGATTATTCATAAAGTCTTTAGCAATTCGTGCTACCTCTTTAGGCATTGTTGCACTAAATAACCAAGTAAATTTATCTTCTGGTGAGTGAGAAAGAATTTCTGTGATATCATCATAGAAACCCATATTTAACATCTCATCTGCTTCATCTAAAACACAATATTGTATTTCAGAAATGTCTACTAAACCACGTCTTATCATATCTTGCATACGACCAGGCGTAGCAACAATAATCTGAGCACCACGTTTTATTTGCTTAGCTTGTTCTGTAATGCTAGCGCCACCATAAACTGCAACAGGATTTAATCCCTTTACATATTTAGAGTAATTTTGAAGCTCATTTGTAATTTGAAGACAAAGCTCACGTGTTGGAGACAGGATTAACCCTTGAGTTTTCTTGTATCCAGCATCAATCTTTTGGATTAAAGGAAAACCAAAAGCAGCAGTTTTACCAGTACCTGTTTGCGCTAACGCAACAATATCTGTGTCTTTTTCTAATAGGATTGGGATGGCCTTTTCTTGTACTTCACTAGGTTCAGTGAATCCCATATCGTTAACGGCGTTAACGATTTCGGCGTTTAAGCCGAGTTTCTCGAATAAATTCATATAGTATGTAAAACCTCGAGAATAATTTTGCACCAATGCCGACCGACTCTCAAGGCGGTTAAAATTTTTGCAAAGGTACGGTTTATTTATTGATTATTAATGATAATAATTCAATTAGATTTTGTAATGAATTTTAAATAGAAATGTATTGTAAACTATTGAAAATCAATCTTCTTTTAAATAATCTATAAGCTCTCTTATGGCTTTTCCGCGATGACTGTGCTTTGCCTTTTCATCTTGAGGCATTTCAGCAAACGTTTTTTTAGATGCATTCGGTATAAAAATAGGATCATAACCAAATCCTTTTTCGCCTCTTTTTTCTTTTATAATTTCACCTCTGCATATTCCAGAAAACAAAGTCTTTTGTTTATCTATAACTAATGCAATAATGGTTTTAAATTGCGCAGCTCTGTTATCTTGACCTTTTAAGTTATCGAGTAACAGATCCATATTGTCTTCACTACTACGTTGTTCTCCTGCATACCTAGCAGAATAAACACCAGGTTTACCATCTAACGCATCAACCTCTAAACCGGTATCATCTGCAAAACAATTAAAACCAAGTCTGTCTTTAATATAGTTTGCTTTTAATATTGCATTACCTTCTATAGTATCTTCTGTTTCTCTTATATCATCATGAAAATCGATATCTGTTAAAGATAAGAGCTCGATGTATTCAGGCATTAATGCCTTTACTTCAGCAAATTTATTTTTATTATGTGTAGCAAATACAAGTTTCATGGTATCTTGAAATTGATAGGATTTAGTATAGTAGCAAAGATACAAACCAGAGCTTAGAAAGTGGTTTTTTTTAAGAATATACAATCTATAGGTATCACTTAATTTTCAAAATAAGAATGCTAAGAAAATCCTATCTTTGCCCACTGAAAAAATTATTGCAATGAAAATTTCTTACAACTGGCTTAAACAGTTTATCCAGATAGACTGGGCACCCGAAAAAACAAGTGAACTTTTAACAGATTTAGGTCTTGAAGTAGAAGGTATTGAAGCCTTTCAAAGCGTGAAAGGTGGTTTAGAAGGTGTTGTTGTAGGAGAAGTGCTTACGTGTGAGCCTCATCCTAATGCAGATCGATTAAAAGTAACCACAGTAAATGTAGGAGAGCAAACACCTTTACATATTGTATGTGGAGCACCTAATGTAGCTAAAGGTCAAAAAGTACCTGTTGTAACAGTAGGTAGCACTTTATATGACGAGAATGGTGAGCCTTGGGTTATAAAAAAAGGTAAGATAAGAGGTGAGGTTAGTGAAGGTATGATTTGTGCCGAAGACGAGTTAGGCTTAGGGAAGAGCCATGATGGTATTATGGTATTAGATGAGTCACTTAAAGTAGGTACACCTGTAGCAGATATCTTTGATATAGAGAATGATGTAGTATTCGAGATTGGATTAACACCAAACAGAGCAGACGCTATGAGTCATTGGGGTGTTGCTAGAGATTTAAAAGCAGGTTTAATACAGCAAGAGCATGCCGTTACCTTAAATACACCATCTGTTAGTAAATTTAAAGTTGAAAATAGAAGCAGACGTATAGCTATTAATGTTGAAGATACAGATTTAGCACCAAGGTATTGCGGAACTACAATTACTGGTATTAAGGTAGCAGAGTCTCCAAAATGGTTGAAGAATAGATTGTTAGCAATAGGATTAACTCCTAAAAACAATGTTGTAGATGTTACTAACTATGTTATGCATGAGTTAGGACAACCATTACATGCATTTGATGCAGACCGTATTGAAGGTGATGTTATAAATGTAAAAACGCTACCTGCAGGAACAAAATTCACAACTTTAGATGAGGTAGAACGTGAGTTACACGAAAATGACTTGATGATTTGCGATGCAAATAAACCATTATGCATTGCAGGTGTATTTGGAGGTGTAAATTCTGGTGTTACAGAACATACAAATAGCATTTTCTTAGAGAGCGCTTATTTTAATCCTGTAAGCGTACGTAAAACAGCTAAAAGACATGGGTTAAATACAGATGCATCTTTTAGGTTTGAACGTGGAATAGATCCAGAAAGTACAGAATATGCATTAAAACGAGCAGTCTTATTAATACAAGAACTTGCGGGTGGAGATGTTACAATGGATTCTGAAGACTATTACCCTAAAAAGTTTGAAGACTTTCAAGTCTTTTTAACATTCGATAAGATTAATACACTTATAGGTGAAGAAATACCTACAGAAACTATTAAATCTATATTGGCATCTTTAGAAATAAAGGTGAACAACGTTACAGAAACTGGCTTAGGACTTATAATACCTTCCTATAGAGTAGATGTGCAAAGACAATCGGATGTTATTGAAGAAATACTTAGAGTATATGGATACAATAATATTAAGGTTGGTAAGAAGTTAAATGCTTCTATGTCTAATTCTGGTCGATTTGATGATTATAAATTACAGAATGTTGTAGGAAATCAACTTACGTCTCAAGGCTTTTACGAAATGCTGTCTAATTCTTTAACAGCAGAGCGTTATGCAGAACTAAGTGAACAATCTAATCCTAAGCACGCAGTTAAAATGCTAAATCCATTAAGTCAGGATTTAAGTGTATTGAGACAGAATATGTTGTTTTCAGGCTTAGAGTCCATTGCTTTTAATGTAAATAGAAAGCGTGCCGATTTAAAATTGTTTGAATTTGGTAAAACCTACCACAATTATGATAGTGGTAGAGTAGAAGCTAAACATTTAGCTATTTATTTAACAGGAGATCGTAATACAGAGGCTTGGAATATAGTGCAAAAGCCAAGCGACTTCTTTTTGCTCAAAGGTACAATTGAAGCGATTTTAAATAGATTAGGTATTTCTAAACTTAATTACGCGCCTACAAAGCATTCCGATCTTTCTGAAGGTATGAGTATTTCTTTAGGAAAAACAACCTTGGTAGATTTTGGTATAGTAAACAAAACTCTTTGTAAAAAGATGAATGTTGATCAAGATGTGCTTTTTGCAGATTTTAATTGGGACAATGTGTTGCTAATGGCTTCTAAACAACGTTTTAAGTTAAATGACATTCCTAAATATCCTAAAGTGAGAAGAGATTTTGCTTTACTATTAGATGATAATGTAAATTTCTCTCAGATAGATGACATTGCACAAAAAACAGAACGTAAACTACTTAAAGATGTAAGTCTTTTTGATGTTTATGAAGGAAAAAATTTGCCAAACGGAAAGAAGAGTTATGCAGTGAGCTTTATTTTACAAGATGAAAATAAAACCTTGACAGATAAACAGGTTGATAAAATCATGGG
>Ga0115011_10001069_pt1 | contig 20119 bp, 25 predicted proteins | sample TroAtlMetagenome_2_FD_88705 | JGI IMG/M metagenome (GOLD analysis project Ga0115011, IMG submission 88705) | Marine eukaryotic phytoplankton communities from Atlantic Ocean - Tropical Atlantic ANT8 Metagenome | ecosystem: Environmental > Aquatic > Marine > Oceanic | place: Tropical Atlantic...
GTTTACAATTGCAATTACTGGTTTTGTTTGTGGCATTATCTCATTCTACCTCTCAATACTCTGATCCAATCTCAGTCCTTTGTATCTATTTCTAATTGTTACTTCTGTTACGTTGGCAGCTTCTGCAATATCTCTTTGAGTTCTATCTTCACCATTTTTTACACAAGACAGATACAATGCAGCTGCTGCAAGCCCCATTGGGTCTTTACCTGCAGATTCTTCATGTTCTTGTGCTTCTCTTAATACTTTAATTCCATAACGTTTTGTTTTTTCAGAAATTTGTAATTTACTTGCAATCTTTGCAACACATTGTGTTGGATCAACTACTGGCATCTTTAATTCTAATTCTCTATGTAATAATCTATAACATCTAGCAATATCTTTTTTCTTAATGTTTCCTGCGTCTGCTACATCTTTAAGAGTTCTAGGGGTTTCAGTATCTCTACATGCTGCATACAATGCTGATGCAATTAATGCTGAAATAGAACGTCCTTTTACTAATCCTTTTTCTAATGCTTTTCTGTAAATGTAAGCTGCTTTTTCTATAACTGAATCTGAAAGTGAGAGTTTATCTTTTAATGTTGCAAGTTCACTTAATGCTTGTCTGAGATTTTTATCTGATGATGCATTTACTTTACTTCTACTGTCCCATGTTCTAAGACGTTCAATGGTACTTTTCATTGAAGTTGATAATGGTTTTCCAGATGCATCTTTGTTTAGCGGATTGATAATTGTTGCAAGTCCTCTATCGTGCATTGTCAATGATGTTGGTGCACCAGTTCTTGTTGGATCTGCTCCACCATCTTTTGAAAATGATCTCCATTCAGGACCTGCATCTTGTAAAGTCTCGGTAATGACATATCCACATTTACCACAAAATCTTTCTCCTGTTACAGTATCTGTAGTAATTCCGTGTTTTCCACAACGACCACAAAGTGTATCCATATTCGAAACTTCTTGAACCAAAATAATACAGTATTTCACAACGTTATTAGTATATAAGCTATTTCAAATTTATTCAAAAAAACGCCTTTTTTACCCGAATTATCACTAATTTCCGCCTCTCACTGAACATCTCTCCATGAATTTGGCATTTTTGATCTCACTTTCAAACTCTTATTAAAATAGTAATTTTATCCAATTTTGTGTCTGTTTTTGAATTTTCTGAAATTCAACCTTCTGAATGGTTATCTATTAATCAATTTGTACTTGAATTAAAGGAGGTAAAAGGTCCATGTGTGTCTGTTTACTATCCATATGGAAAAGGACAAAACACTATTCAATTATTACAAGAATCTAAAAGATCTGAATCCGTTGAAAAAATTAAAAAGAAAATTGAAAGCAAGATACTGGAGTTAAAAAATAATCCTGTATCTGTTGGTAAGTTTACTAAAACATTGTGTCTTTTTGGTTGGATAATTGATGATAAAATTCATGTTAAAGTAATCGGTACATCTAAAAAATTACCTTATGTTTACATGGTTTCTAAAAAACCATATGTAAAACCTTTTTCTGATATTCTTAAAACTAATTATAATATTTTAGTAGTCACTATTGATCAAAAAACTGCAAGAATACAAAAATACCTTGGCAGTCAAATAATTCAAGAATCTAAATTAAAAATTGATTTACAAGGAAGACACAAAAAAGGTGGACAAAGCCAAGGAAGATTTTTGCGAGCTAGACAAACAAAAATTCATGTCTTTTTCAAAAAAGTTGCAAATAAAGTAAGACTCATGTCTAATGATTCTGAACTAATTCTTTTAGGAGGAAGTGGAAATGGAAAAACAGAATTTTATGACGAATTAAATTCCGAATTAACTTCTAAATGTAGATTTGTCGAAGGTTTATCTTTTACCACATCTGTTAAAGATATCCATAAAATTATCATTCATCATCTTTATGAATACAGAAAAAAACACATGATAGAATTAATGCAAAAATATGAGAAATTAGTCAAAGAGGGTTTAACTGCTAAAAAAAATAATGTTATTCATCGTGCACTAAAAATTGGAAGTGTGGAAACATTGATTGTATCTACAGTATTTCACACTAAACCTCAGTTCAAAACTATTCTTAAAATGTTAGAAGAGGCAAAAAATACTTCATGTAAAATTGAGTTTGCTATGTCTCCAAAAATTATTAAAAAACTTGAAATTGATGATTCTGTTTTGGCAATTTTAAGATATAAAATAAAATAATTTTTTTAATTTAATCCCCAACTTGTGTGGTGTTTTGGAATGATTTGTAAAAATGGAGCTTCATTTTCTTTCCATGGATCCTTTCTTACCCATGGAAATTTTTCATAAAATATCTTGTAAAATTCTGTAAACTTTATTCCTGATTCGACTATTTTCACTTGTCCTTGAACACATATTGCCTTGTGGCTTCCTGGAACATATTTGTCCATTACGATGCTTGTAAGGGGGTTGGTTTTGATATTTTGAAATGATTTTGTTTTGTAGTCTGTAGCAACAATAATTGTACTTTCATAAAATATGAAAGAAACTGGTTTTACGTGTGGAATGTTGTTGTTTGATGTTGCAATTCTTGCTTCTTCTATTGATTTTAAAAAATCAATTTCAGATTCTGTAAATTTTATCAATTAAAAATTCTTTCACGAATTTCTGGAATGTGCTTGTAAATGATATCTCTGACCCTCATTTGATCTTCTGGTGTTGGTGGTTTTTCTTGTGCACTTAATATGGCGCCACTCATCCCTAATGCCATGCCCATAACAATACCATAAACAAATTCTTCTGGATTTTTTACTTTCAGTGTGTCGTTACTTTGCTTAATTTCTTCAAGATAGCCTGGAATTGTTGCTATTGCACCATTAATTGTTTGTAAAATTATTGCTTCTAAAGGATCTTCACTCATATAATCATGTAAAATCTATGATTAATAAATTTGCGCCTAAGATTTTTAATCAAGGTTTTTTGAAAAGAAATATGTTTTCATTTTTTACTGCAAAAGAGGCCAATGATGCATTGCCTGATGTTATTAAAAAATTTGAATATTCTCTTGCCAAAAAGAATGATATTAAAAAAATTGAGAAAGAACTACAGCTAACTGTTTCTACCACCAATTCTTTTGAAAAATATATGGAATTAAAACAAAAACTCAACACTGCAATAACTAAATTTTATCAGTCAGTTGAAATTTTAGAAAGTACTGGTGTAATGATAAAAAGTATTGATCAAGGACTACTTGATTTTCCTTCAAAAAGATTTGATGAGGAAGTTTGTCTATGTTGGAAACATGGTGAAACGGAAATAAAATTTTGGCATGATAAAGACTCTGGATTTATGGGCCGAAAGCCAATTGAAGTAAATGATGAATCTTTGGTCTAACTTTAATTATCTAATCTATTCTTATCTCTACAAATTCCACAAAGATATGTTTTTTTGAATTTCTCTAATTCTCTAAAAAATTGTTCTGTTTCAAAAAATTTTTCACCTGTTTTCATTCCTCCAGGAACCTTTTTTTCACAATTAGTACATTTTAATTCTAAATTAAAGTTGACAATTTTTTCATTTTCTTGAATCTCCCCAAACCTCATGACTATCTTTTAAAATATTTTCATATAAAATTTAGTTAATGTAGAAACTAACAAATTTTATAGTAAAAAATGGCTTTATCACTTATGATTTCAGTCTGGTTACGTGTAATTCGAGTACGTTTCCTATTGGCCTCTGTAATTGCAGTAATGACTGGATTGGCATTAAATTGGTCGCAAAATGGTTCTATTGACTACTTTGATGCTGTTTTGACATTTGCAGGAGTAATGGCATTACATGCTAGTGTTGATTTACTCAATGATTATTGGGATTTCAAACGAGGTATTGATACCAAAACAACTCGAACAAAAATGAGTGGCGGAACCGGTGTATTGCCTGAAGGGTTGCTCAAACCATCTTCAGTTTATCGTGCTGGAGTAATTTTCTTAGTACTTGGTTCATTAATTGGCAGTTATTTTGTCATTACATATGGAATTTTAATTGCAATAATTTTGGGGTTTGCAATTATTTCAATTTATTTTTATTCCACAAAGATTGTTGATTCTGGTTTAGGTGAATTTTTTGTTGCAGTTAAAGGTTCGATGATTGTTATTGGAACATTTTATATTCAATCTGGTCAAGTAAATGTTGAATCAATTTTAGCTGGAATTGTTATTGGAACTTTATCATCATTAGTTTTGTTTATTGCCTCTTTTCCTGATCATGATGCTGATAAATCTAAAGGAAGAAAAACATTAGTGATTGCAGTTGGAAAAGATAAGGCAAGAAAATTATTTTGGATTTTCCCATTAATTGCTTATGGCATAATCATAATTGGAGTTATGTTAAATTATTTGCCTTTTTTGACTCTGATCAGTTTGATGAGCTTTCCTTTGATGATAAAATCTGGAATTGGGTTACAGAAACATTTTGAATCCATTAATAATTTGGAACCTTACATGTCTTTGAGTTTAAAGTTTAGTCGTATAACGGGAATTTTATTTATTATTGGTTTTTTAATTCCTCTCTAAACATACATAACTTTCATAATTTTTAATAAATTCATGATTTCTGGGTTTGCAACGCCTGAAGGAACTAAAGATTTTTCAAAAAATTCCTCAGTTAATCCTGATAATTTTAATATTTTTCAAGACTTGCATCTCTCAAATATCGGAATTGGAACTTATCTTGGTAACCCCGACAATCAAACTGATGAATTGGTAAAAAATGCTGTAAAACAGTCTATTTTATCAGGAGTGAATATCATTGATACTGCCATTAATTATCGTGCTCAAAAGGCTGAACGTTCAGTTGGTAAGGCAATTTCTGAATTAATCCAAGAAGACAAAATTAGTCGAAATCAACTTTTTGTAAGTAGTAAAAATGGGTATGTGACAAATGATGCAGACATTCAAGAAGATTTTATGCAATATGTGATGCGTGAATTAGGAAAACCAGGTATTGTCAAAGAAGGAGATATTACTTCTGGATATCATTGCATGACTACTGCTTATTTATCTGATCAATTAGATAGAAGTCTAAAAAATTTAGATCTTGAATGTATTGATTTGATGTATTTGCATAATGGTATTGAGGGACAAATTAGTGATATTAGTAAAGAACAATTTTTAGAAAAATTGAAATCTGTTTTTGAATTATATGAACAAAAACGTGATGAAGGAAAAATCAAATTTTATGGAATGGCTACATGGGAATGTTTTAGAGTAAAAGATGATAATCCTCAATATCTTTCTTTAGAGGATGTTATTCAAATGGCAAAAAATATTGGTGGAGAAAATCATGGATTCAAATTCATTCAATTGCCTTACAACATGAATTATGATCAAGCTCTATTAGGAAAAAATCAAAAAATCCAAAACAAACCTGTTTCAATTTTAGAATCTGCTGTCACTTTAGGAGTTGGTGTTTTTACAAGTGTTCCATTTATGCAAGGTAGGTTATTAGCTCCTGGTATAATGCCTGAATTTGGTGATTTGAAATCCTCATTACGTGCACTACAATTCATTCGTTCTTCCCCTGGAGTATTGGCACCATTAGTTGGTCAAAAATCTTCAGAACATGTTTCAGAGAATTTGGAAATTATGAATGTCCCTCCTTTATCAAATGATGATTTTATTGAATTAGTTAAAAAATTGACTTCTTGAAATTTTGATTATTAGATTTTTGTCAAATCTGTTTATTGTATAAAATTTAATTCGTTTTTTGGTGCTATCTGTTACTGAATCTATAAATAGAAATTAAAAATAAAAAAATTTGTGCCAGTTGATCCTGTTTGTGGAATTGAATTAGATGAAGATATAGCTTTAATTCATGATCATAAGGGTAAAAATTTCTACTTTTGTTGTAATGGCTGTAGAAAAATTTTCATCAAAAAGCCACGAAAGTACAAAAATAATGTTTAGATTGGAAATGCTCCGCACATTCTACAAAATTTTGAATTCATAACTTCATGCTTGCAGTATGGACATTGAGTTTCTGCTTTATTATTGACTGGAGTACCGTATAATTTTTTAAAAATTTCATAATAATACATGGATTCTCTACTTCTAATTACTACGTCATCATCTTTTTTTACAGTTAATTTTTTTTCAACAAATTTTTCTTCATTAATTATTGATTCAAATAAATTGGTTAGTCCAACAGTTCCAGCTCCATCTTGCATAGGTGATTTTTTTCTCCATACAATTTGTAATGGTATGTGATTTTCAAATGTTTTTCGTAAAATCCATTTTCCAAATCTAGTCTCTTTTTCTTGTTTAATTTTTAAATTTGATGGAATTTCACTTGCAACTTTGATTAATTCTTCATCTAGAAAAGGTGATTCTATTTTTATTCCTAATTCTTCACCAATTTTTTGACTTGGAAAATGCATTATTGAACAGACTCTTTTAATCTCTGCATCTAATTCATTTTCTGGTTTATTTACAAGAAAGTTATATCCTGCAAATAATTCATCTGCTCCATCCCCAGTAATGATTGATTTAAAATTATTTTCTTTTGCCCATTTAATTGCTAAATACATAACAACATTATTTCTAACTTCAATATCGTTGAAATTTTTTAAAATTTTAATTGTGTTTTCAACTGCTTCAAGAATTTCTGATGTTGTTACGTTGTAAATTGTAAGTGGAATGTTTGTTTCTTTTGAAATAATTTGACAATATGTAAGATCTGTCGAAACAAAATCTTCTGAAATTATTGCAATTCCTTGTGGTTTTCTTTTTTTAATATAATGTGCTAGAATTGAACTGTCTAAGCCACCTGATAATGCAATTAATTGTGATTCTGATAAATTACAAGACTTTTCTAAAATTTGATATATTTTTGTAGAAAAATCTTCCAATATTTTTGATAGGATTTGAAATTAAAATAGATATGCCTAGGATTTGATTGGATCTTTTTAATTATTGCAAACTTTAAATTCTGATATTCAGATTTCAAAATATGTTACTTCCTGCTGAAATTGAGTCAAAAACATTAATTCCTGCATTAAGGGCTATTTTGGCAAAAAAATTGGCTGAGGAACATGATATAAGAGAAGATGAGATTTCAAAAATGCTTGGAGTGACTCAAGCTGCTATTAGTAATTACATCAGAGGAACTCGTGGTGATCCTTCTCTAATTGCAAAATTATTATCTGAAAAACAAGTTGCAGAATTAATTGATGAATTATGTCAAAATCTTGCTTCTGATTTAGCTTACACTCCTTCTAGTCTTTCTAAATTTATTGGATTATGTAATTACATAAAATCAAGTTTATTGATTTGTGAAATTCATCATAATTTAGAATCAGAAATTGATGAACAGGTTTGTAAAGAATGTGAAAACATGCTTCTAAAAGGCCCTGGTAGTGTTTACTAAATTTTATTGATAATTATTTCAACGGTAGATGTCATTTTTCCAATTCCAGCTTTTTCTACAGTATCTAAATTAATTTTTTCAACTTTTGTTACGTTTTTTAACATTTTTTCTGTAATTATGTTTGCTACTGCAACTGCATTTGGAATTGAATTTCCTCTTGCTTTCAAAACAATATGATTCTGATTCATGAGTTTTGATACTACATCTACTGCAGTGAGCATTACTGGATCGTTTCCAATGTTTATTTCGGTCTGCTCTTGACCTTTCGGTTCATTTGCGTCTTCCATGAGCATTATACAACATTCCAAAATTTTTTGTTCTTTTAAGTTTTATCGACGATTGGTTCTTTATATGAAATAATCAATTGGGATGTTTTGATAATCTCCATTTGGTAAAACCCTTCTAATGGTAATCGGAATCACTTTTTTCTCTAACTCTTCCATTGAAATATCTAAAGAAATTCTTGCAGTCTTTGGTATTGTGATGAATGGTGGTGCTCCTAATGATAACTGTAATGCTCTTGCACCCATAATTCTTGCTTGTTCAAATCTTGTTAGTGTTGGTGGTCCGATAGTGATTTTTCCTTTTTCACAAGGAATTTCAACTGCGTCATGATCCTCAATTTTTTCTACCACTTCTCTTTCTTCAATTTCTTTAATTTTGTTCTCTAGATTTGCTTGGTCTTTTTCAGATAGTGGTTCTGCCCCATCCTTCTTTTCAATTAATTTTCGATAAGTGTCTAAAGCTTTGTTTAATCCTAAATTTGCATCAACTTCACCTTCAGAAATTTCTGTTTCAGGTGTAGCTAATTGTGGTTCTTCAGGACTGGACAAGTACAAAAATTTTCTTAAAACGTTATATAATCTAATCATTTTATTCTACAAATTGAGCACTTCTTCAGTCTCACGAAAACAATTGATTTTGGAAATAAATGGTAAAGTAAAGTTACCTTGTGATCTAAAGAGACATCTTTCTCCACGAACAGTTGGAACAATTATGAGATCATTGCCTTTGGAAGGAAATTCTCATTTGTTAGGTCAAAGTATTGTTTATTTTGAAACTGATGTTGATTCTGGAATTGAAAGGGCAAGAACAGAATTTGTTAAAGGTGATGTTGCATTTTTACCATCTACTGGTAGTTTTTGTTTTTATGTTGGAAATGTCAAATCTGCCAAAAAAATGACACCTATAGGTAAATTCACTGATAATGATAATGTGTTGAAGAATGTTAAATCTGGAGATGTTCTACGGCTCTATGAAGAAACAACTTGATACAAATGATGTCCTGCATATCCGCCTACTTTTTTAACAGTACCTTTTGCAGTTGATTGTTTTAAGAAAGCATTTGCAGCTGATATTTTGACGCCAGTTTGTCTTGCTAGATCTTGAACTGTGACAACTTTTGCATTTTGAATAACTTTCATGGCTTGTTGTTCATTTAGTATGACTGTGATTTCTGCTTTTTTAGGGCCTCCTTCGCCTTTGTCTTTCTTACCTTTCTTGGAATCTTTAGAACCACTTGGTTTATTTCCTGCAGCCATGGTTTTAGAAAAAAATATTCCTATTATAAACGATTAATCGATTCATTTTGAGTTGTAATGGAGTGAAATTTTCAATATTTTTAAAACAAATGAAATTCCTGTCAAAAATTTTCAAATATAAATAACATCTTGATTATACTAAATCATGGGCATTGTTGCAAAAGGGGCAAAATGTAATGTTGAAGGATGTGATCAGGATGGAGCTCGTTCATTAAATACTACAAAAGTTGAAAATGCAGGTTTGCGAGTGAATTCTAAGGGCAAAAAAACAATCCTATGCAAAGACCATTACAAAGAATGGAAAAAAGAATCAAAAGATGATCGTGAACTAGAACGTGCTCGATTTAACAAATTTTAGTCTCTATTAGGACTATTGAAATAATCTTTACTTAACTTGTCATACAATTGACCAATTTTTTTGTAGAGTCTTTTTGGTTTCCTTTCTTTTTGATTACTGAGAACATAGAGTGCTAAAATTGGAAATGCAATTGTTGCATCTGCATAAACTGTAATTATTCCTTCATGCGAATCTTGAATTTTTCCCCAACTTTTACCTTCTTGTAATGTTGCTCCCGATAATCCACCAGTATCAGGACGTGCATCTGTAATTTGTATGATGTATTCTTGTCCTCCATCATTTCTTCTTAAAATTTGATCTAAAAGTGGACCTGTTTGTTGCGCAGTGTTTTTTGGAACTCCTCCCCCTAATTCTAAAATTCCAGATTTTTTTGAATCATATACAATTGCTGCCTGTTCAATTATCTCTCTAACAAAATCCAAATCAAATTTTTTATCTTCTAATCTATGTACTGCTAAGTTCAATGCCAATGATGAGTCTTTCATTGTTGAAATGTACACCGGAACATCGTATTCATATGCTGTTGTGATGAAACTTTTTTCTGGATACTTTGCACTTTCTTTGCTTTTTTTACCCAATAAATTACAAAACTCTGCTGTAGTAAATGATTTATCTTGAAAATCCTTTTCAAACATTTTTTGAATTGTTTGATCTTCAGCTTCTAACGTTTCTTCAAATTTAATGTAAACATCTCTAATTCGTACAATTTCATTTTCATATAGTTTCATGTCATCAACATCAAAACTTCCTTGTTTTACTGGTAATCCTAATGCAAAATGATCTTCATGATACACATTAGCCCCTGTAGTAACTATCCAATCCACAAACCCTCTTTCAATCAATGTTTTAATAATTCCACCAAAACCTACTGGTGTCATTGCACCTGATATTGTAAGACAAATAGTTGCATCTTCTTCAATCATTTTTGCATATAGTTTTGCTGCTTCTCCTAACTGTCTACCATTAAAGCCTGAATTTGCAAATACTTCCACTAAATCTTCAATGTTCATTTTTGGATCTAATTTGATATGTGGAATATCTTTTCCATGAAATTGATGTGGATCCATTTTAACTTGGTTTTCTTTGACTGTAAATAATACTTATGCTATGACTGAAATCTAAATTGATACATAATTTCAAAATAAATTTACTTATCTACCAACAATTTGAATATTGAATATATGGATATAATTGACTTACATGATCCTAGTAGAATCGATAAAAATCCTGATAAGATTAAATTTTTACTTCAAAATGGAAATTTTATTCAAGATGAATTCGAAATATCTGATATTGAATTACGACTGTATTTAGAAAAAATGGATGAAAAATTGGGTCCTTATTCTTTGATTACCTCATTTGTAAAAACAAACAAAGGAACAATTGAGATGATTTATGATGAAGGTTTTCTTGGCGAAGATGCATTAACAAGAGCATTTACATTTCTCACAACAAATTTGGGATTGTCTGGATTAGTATTGAGATCAGTAATTTCAATTCGTCAAAAAATATCTGATTAATTTAATTTTATCATCCTTGAAATATGATTTCTTTTTACAGATATTATGTATGAAGATGCACTATCTATTTTAAACAAAGATAAAAAATTAAAAAAAATAATTTCTTCTGTGGGTGAATGTAAACTCAAAACTATTTCCAATCCTTTTGAAGCATTAATTGAAGCAATCATTACTCAACAAATATCTGATAGTGCTGGTAAATCAATTTCTTTAAAATTTAAAAATCTGTTTGGTACAAAATATCCTACTCCAAATGATGTTGTTAAATTATCTAAAAATGAAATCAAATCTATTGGTTTATCAAGAATGAAAGCAGAATATATTTTTGATATTTCAAAATTAATTGTTGATAAAAAATTAAATTTTAAAATTTTTAATAAAATGTCTGATGATGAAGTAATTTCTGAATTAACAAAAATTCGTGGAATTGGTAAATGGACAGCTGAAATGTATTTGATATTTGGATTGGGTAGATTGGATGTATTTCCTTTAGGTGATCTAGGACTGATAAATGGTATCAAAAAATTATATGAATTAGAAGATCCCACAAACACTGAAATCTTGAAAATCACTGACAAATGGATTCCATATAGAACCATTGGAACTTGGTATATCTGGAAAGGTGTAAAAAATTTTCAATTTGTGTGATTTTGGTGCTTAATTTTGAATTTTAGTAAATACTAACGATTTTAAACTGATTATAGTCAATTTCAGTCATGCGAATTTTGCAATTACACTGTGATAGCATTGAATACACTCCTACAAAAAAGGAGATTAAGAGTGCTGAAGAAATTACAAATACTGAAACTCAAAGACATGAAGAATTAGTAGTTGTTTTTGTTGCTATTGAAGATGGTGATGATTCTAGTGTTGCACAAAATGCTATATCTCAAATTAAAGAATCTATGCAAAAAATAGGTTGTAAAAAATTATTGTTATATCCTTATGCTCATTTGAGTTCTAATCTAGCTAAGCCTTCTGTGGCAATTTCGTTGTTAAAGGAAATGGAATCTTCTGCATCTGATCTGGATGTTTCTCATTCTCCATTTGGCTGGACAAAGTCATACAAATTACAAGTAAAAGGGCATCCATTAGCTGAAAGTTCAAAAATTGTAACTAAAGATTCTACAACAGTACAATCTGATTCTGAATTAACCTCTAAAGCATTAGAAGGTGAATCTAAAATTCGTTCTATTTGGAAAATAATGTCTCCTGATGGAACAATGTCAAACATTGGTGATTTTGATTTTTCAAAACATCCAAAACTAGAAATTTTGGCAAAGTATGAAGCTGCAAAACAACGTCATGTTGATCAACCTCCTCCACATGTAGCATTAATGAAAAAAATGGGAATTGCTGATTATGAAACTGCATCTGATTCGGGTAATATGAGATTTTTCCCAAATGGTCGATTAATTAAATCTCTAATTGAACAATATGTCACTGATAGAGTAAAAGAATATGGTGGATATGAGGTAGAGACTCCTATCATGTATGATTCGGAACATCCAAGTATGGTTAGTTACTTCAATCGTTTTCCTGCACGACAATACAATATTGATTCTGATGGAAAAAAATTATTTCTTAGATTTGCTGCCTGTTTTGGTCAATTCCTTATGGCAAATCATTTTCAAATGTCTTTCAAAAATTTACCTTACAAACTTTATGAACTTACAAGGTATAGTTTTAGAAGAGAGCAGTCTGGTGAATTAGTAGGTTTAAGACGACTGCGAGCATTTACCATGCCTGATTGTCATGCATTTTGTGGTGATATGAAACAAGCAATTAATGAAATTAAAGTAAGATTTGATTTATCTCAAAGTGTTCTTGAAAATCTTGGAATAGAACATTCTGATTATGACATGGCAATTAGATTTACTGAGGATTTCTATAATGAGAATAAATCTACGATTGAAGAATTAGTCAAAAAGAATGGAAAACCTGTATTGGTTGAAATGTGGACTGAAAAATTCTTTTATTTTGTTTTAAAGTGGGAATTTAATTTTATTGATAATCTTGGAAAAGCATCCGCTCTTTCTACTGATCAAATTGATGTTGAAAATGGCAATAGATATGGAATTGAATTTGTGGATGAAAATAATAACAAAAAACATCCAATCATTTTACACAATTCACCAAGTGGTGCAATCGAAAGAATCATCTATGCATTATTAGAAAAAGCTGCAACTGATTCACATGAAGGACGAAAACCACAATTACCATTATGGTTGTCTCCTACACAAGTTAGAATAATCCCACTAAAAGAAGAATTTTATGATTTTTGTGAAAAATTAACTGATAAAATTTCTGCAAACTCTGTACGGGTTGATATAGATGATCGAAATGAAAGTATTGGTAAAAGAATTCGTGAAGCTGAAAAAGAATGGATTAGATATATTCTTGTAATTGGAGAAAAAGAAGCAAATTCTGAAAATCTAAGTATTAGAGATAGAACCACTGGTGCTGTGAGAGAATTGTCTTTTGATGAATTCATTACTGAAATTAAAGAACAAACAAAAGATAAACCATTTACTGGTTTGAATTTTCCAAAACACATTTCCAAACGTCCAAATCTTATGGTGTAGATACTGTGAGTTTTCTTGATTTATACATGAATAAGAATCCGTTAATCACTGGTTCTGATGAAGGTGGTGAACCTATTGCCACAATTTTTGGAGTTCCTTTTGATGCTACTCATTCTTACAAACCTGGTTGTAGGTTTGGGGCTGATGCAATTCGTGATTCTTTTAACAATATTGAAATTTTTCATCCTGAACTTGGTGTTGATTTAGAAACTGTAAATATTGAAGATCTAGGTAATACTCGTCACACTGTTGTTGCATCTGAAATGATTGATATGCTCAAAAAAATTACTACTGAACTTGTTTCTAAACAAAAACAACTTTTCATTTTGGGTGGTGAACACTCCATTACTTATGGTACGTACACTAGTTTTCCAAAAGAAACTGGTTATGTTGTTTTTGATGCACACTATGATTTACGTGATGAATTTGCAGATATTCGATTAAGTCATGCCTCGTACTTGAGGCGAATTGTTGAAGAAAGAGGTGCTGAAAATATTTTACATGTTGGTGCCAGAGCATTTGTAAAAGAGGAGTTGGAATTTCTTACAGAAAATAAAATTAAAACTGTCTCTGATAAAGAGATTAGAGATGGAAAAGGACATGCATTAGTAAAAGATCACATATCTACTTTTGATACTGTTTATGCTAGTTTTGATCTTGATGTTTTAGATCCTGCATATGCTCCTGGTGTTGGAAATCCTGAAGCCGTAGGAATTACTTCTAGAGAACTATTTGATATGATTCATTCTTTTGAAGAAACAAAAGTAACTGGAGTGGATATTGTGGAGTTGAATCCTTATCATGATAATGGTGCTACTGCATCATTGGCTGCAAAAATCATTTCAACTATGATTGCAATGAATTTATCTCAAAAGTGATGACCCTATTTCTTTATTAGATGGTATTTTGGGTGTAATTTGTGTTAAATAATTTACGTGAGACCTTGCGTCCTGCTCTTGAAAAAATGGGCAAGGGATTTGCTGCAACTGGTCTATCTCCAAATTTCTGGACTGTTGTAGGTCTAATTGTTGCATTATCTTCTGCTGTAGTTTATGGAATGGGAATTGAATTTGGTTTAATTATTGGTGGAATTTTGTTACTTGTTTCTGGATTCTTTGATATGGTGGATGGTCAAGTTGCCCGCATTACTGGTAAAACTTCGAAAAAAGGTGAGTATCTTGATTCGATGTTTGATAAAATTTCTGAAGTTGCAATATTTTTAGGAATTTTGGTTGGTGGTTATGCCGAACCTTATCTTGTATTGCTTGCAATTACTTTATCTTTGCTAGTTAGTTATGCTAGAGCAAAATCTGATTTGATTAACATTAAACTTCAGGGAATTGGAATTGGTGAAAGAGCTGAAAGACTGTTAGTAATTGCAATAGTTGGAATAATCGGTTTTATGGATTATGCTGTTATCATTGTAGTAATTATTGCTGGCATTACCTTAATTCAAAGAATGATTTTTACAACTAAAAATATTAAAGAATAATTACTATCGTAGTTTACCACGTTTTCTTCTATTGTCTTCAGATCTAATTTTTAGAATTTTGAAATGAATTGCACATGAAATACAGTAATGTTTCAAAACTGTTGGTGATGCAATGTATGCACCTTGTGCACGTAATTCTTTTGCCAATGTATGTTCAACAAGATTTAGTTTAGAAGTTACTTTTTTGGCTTTGTCTTTTGGAACTGTTTGTCCACAGTTTGTACATTGAACTGTTCCTGAAGATCCTTTTCCTCCTTTTGTTCGACCTCTACTTGCACGTTTAAGTGGCATAAAATTCAGCCATTTAGCCTACTTATAATCTTGTGGCTATTTTGAAAAAAACTACTATTTTATGCCTAAATAATGAAAAAATTTCATTTATGCTTTAATGCAAGCTTGACTAATAACTTATGATTAATTTGGAAGGATTATGTCATATTTGCTTTAAATCTGGAGTAAAATTGCATCTATCTAAAGGACAAATTTTGTGTTCTGAATGTCTAGAGAAAATTAATGCAAAAAACTAAATCTACTGGTATTAAATTCTAGGGAAATGAAAAAATTAGCAATTTATTCACATTGTGCATTAGATACCATTTCTATCGGTGGAAATTCTTATGAACAAATTGGTGGTGCTGCATCTTACTGTGGAATAATGGCACGTGAATTCAAATTTGATGTTGATCTTTTCACAAAATACGGTCCTGATTTTCCTAAACAATATCTGCTTGAAAATAAAATTAATTTAATAAATCCTGATTCTGATAAAAATACTACAAAATTTTCTATATCAATTACTGGTAGTGATAGAACTCTAAAAATTGCAAATGAATGTGAACCAATAAACTATTCAGATTCAAATGCTGATGCACATATTGTTAGTCCAATCTTTCATGAAATTTCTCAAGATGTCTTTAAAAAAATTAAAGATAATTCTAATTTCTTATTTCTTGATCCTCAGGGATTTTTGAGACAAAAAGATTCTGAAAGTAATGTTTTCCTAAAAAAAACTGATCTTGATTTAACAAATGTAAATGCAATCAAAATTAATCCTGAAGAAGGTCAAAAAATTGTTGATGGTTCACATGATGAAATGATGCTTGCATTACAAAAAAAAGGAATTGAATATGTAATTTTGACAAATAAAACAGATGTGTCTATTTTGATAAAAAATAGAATTTACTCTTTAAAATTACCAAATAAACAAGTTCATGATACAACTGGAATCGGAGATATATTTTGCTCAACATTTGCTTGTACGATGATTAAAGAAAAGGACTTTTTGTGGGCGTTTTGTTTTGCAGCAGGTTCTGCACAGGCTGCCCTAGAGTCTAACAATGTAGGATTGCAAAAAATTCCTAAAAAGGGGGCCGTTGAAAATAATGCTTCTTATTTTTACAATCTTGTTGATTTTCGAGATTTATGATGCATTATTCTTTTATTATTGATTTGAGGTTTGTAAAATAATGCAAATTGGAATTTATGGTTCTGGTACATCTGAATCCGCATCAAAAATCATTAAAAAAATTTTAACTGATTCTAATATTGAATCTTTCAATATTACCAAGACAAAAAATAAACCTGCAGATTGCATAATTGTGTTAGGTGGAGATAAAGGAGTTAGAAATTATTTTCATAGAACGTTTGATGCAACATCTCCTGTATTGGGAATTAATGAAGGTGAATCAAGTGGATTTTTAGCTCAAATTGAATTAAAAGAATTTTCATCTTATGTTGAAATTTTAAAAAAACAGAATTTTAGTATTGAAGAAGTTCCTCGACTTGGTGTTAAAATTGACGGCAAAAATGTGTATCCTGTTTTAAATGACGTTGCAGTATTTTCATCAAAAAGTGCAATGTTGATGGAACACACTTTGAGAGTAAATGGTGATGAAGTATGGCATGATAATGGCGATGGCATAATAGTTTCAACTCCTATTGGTTCTTCTGCATACTCGATGTCTGTTGGTGGACCTATATTGTTTCAAGATTCTGCTGTCTTTGAAATTATCTCTGTAAATTCTCTTGATGTTACAAGAAGACCATTAATTGTATCTAATTCAAGCTTTATCGAAATTGATGATATCTCTGCGAGGTTACACTGTGAAGTTGTCTTGGATGGATTAGACAGGTACAAAGTAAAAAAAACTGTTGAATGTTCTAAATTCATTCCTCCTGCAAAAATTATTAGATTAAAAAAAGATACAACAGGAATTTCTGCACTGGCAAAAAAAGTCCATCTTGCCGAAGATCTATTGAGTATGCCCCCTAGTTCCAAATTATTATTAAAAACATTGGAGTACGAGGGTGAATTAACTCAAAAAGATTTAGCAAACAAAACATTACTTCCTGATAGAACCGTCAGATTGGCATTAAGTCATTTACTCAAAAAGGGATATGTCAAAAAGAAAGTCTCAATTAGAGATGCAAGACAAAAAATTTATGAAATTTCTAAAATTGAATAATTCTTAATTTGCTGCTGCCTTAACAAATGCTGAAAATGCTTCTTCAGGGAATCCTGGTCTACTGTTAAATTCAGGATGGAATTGTACTCCTAGATAGAATTTATGTTCAGGAATCTCTAACATTTCCATTCGTTTTCCACTATCACTATCAGCTGAAAAGATTAATCCATTTTTTTCAAAGTCTGGAATGTATTCTTTGTTTATTTCATATCTATGTCTATGACGTTTACTGATCTTTTCAGAGTTGTAAATTTTTTGAGCATTAGTATTTGATTTTATTATAACTTCATTAGCTCCTAATCTTAACGATCCTCCCATATCTGAAACATCTTTTTGTTCTGGAAGTAAATCTACAATTGGATTTTTTGTATTCATATTGATTTCTGTAGAGTTTGCATCTTCCAAACTTAGAACATTTCTACCAAATGCAATTGCAGCTAATTGAAAACCAAAACATATTCCTAGATATGGGATATTTTTCTCACGTGCATAATTTGCTGTTTGAATGATTCCTTCTGAACCTCTTGTTCCAAATCCTCCTGGAACTAAAATTCCATCATAATTTGATAATTGATTCAAATCTGTAATTGATTCAGAATCTATCCAATCAATTTTAACTGCTTTTCCAATTTCTGCACCTGCGTGTTTTAATGCATGGTTTACGCTTACATAACTATCTGCTAGTGTAACGTATTTTCCTACCATTGCAATTCTGACCTTTTGTTCTTCGTGATTTACCATGTTTTCTGCAATTTTGTTCCATTTGTCCCAATTTGCTGATGTGTTTACCATTCCTACTATACCAAACTTTGTAAATATTGAATCCATAATTCCTTGTTCATAGAGCATTTGAGGAACTTCAAAGATTGATTTTGCATCATGACATGATAAAACATCTTTTGTTGTAACATTAGTAAACATGGCAATTTTTTTCTTAGTTTTTTCTTCTAATGGTTTTGTACACCTAACAGCTAAAAAGTCTGCTTGAATACCTATTCTTCTTAATTCTTGTACGCTATGTTGGGTGGGTTTTGTTTTCTGTTCTCCAACTACATCTAATGAAGGTGCTAATGTTACGTGAACAAAAATTACTCCTTGTGGACCTTCTTCAACTCTCATTTGTCTTAGTGCTTCCAAAAATGGGAGTGACTCTATGTCTCCTACTGTTCCACCACATTCAACAATTAAGAAGTCTAATTTTTCATCTTTAGCAACTTTTCTGATTCTGTTTTTAATTTCATCTGTAATGTGAGGAATAATTTGCACACATGCTCCTAGATATTCCCCTTTTCGTTCAGATTCTATTACCGATGAATATACTTGAGCAGTGGTTATGTTGTGATCTTTTGAAATATCTTGATTAAGAAATCTTTCATAATTTCCAATATCCATATCACATTCTCCTCCATCATCTGTAACGAATACTTCGCCGTGTGCTACAGGATTCATAGTTCCAGCATCATAATTTAGATAGGGATCTATTTTGATACATGAAACTTTTTGGTCTGATAATTGTAATAATTTTGCAATCGATGAAGTTGTAACACCTTTTCCAAGGCCAGACATAACTCCCCCTGTGACAAAAATAAACTTCGTCTGCACATTATTGAAATAAACATCTAGTTTTTGTATGTTTTGTCTGGATATGGTGTGTAGTTTGTTATTGAATAATTGTCTGTTTTTTCAGACTTTTTGTAAATGATGCAATTTTTGATTCAAGATCTGTTGCTTTTGTTTTCTCAATTAATTTCAAATATGCACTACCTACAATTACTGCATCTGCTCCTGCTTTGATGTATCTTTTTACATCTTCAGGAGTTGACACTCCAAATCCTATGCCGATTGGAATTTTTCCATTTGTCTGTTTTTTTACATTTTTGATTGCTTTTAATGTATAATTTTTGATACTTGTTTTCACTCCTGTTGTTCCAAATACTGCTACAAGATACAAGAATCCAGTTGAAATTTTAGAAATTTTATCAATTCTTGTTTTAGTTGTATTTGGTGAAATTAAAAATATTGTATCTGCATTATCTTTTGCAGCATTCAAGTAATCTTTTGATTCTTCCAAAGACATATCTGGTAGAATGAATCCATCTATCCCTGATTTTTTTGCATCACTGATGAATTTTTGATATCCCATTCGATGTAAGATGTTGGTATATGTCATTAATACAAGTGGAATTTCTGTTTCTTTACGGATTTTTTTTACAATGTTAAAGAATTTTGAAACATTTGTTCCTTTTTGAAGTGAGATAGTACTTGCATTTTGAATTACTGGACCATCAGCTAAAGGATCTGAAAATGGAAATCCTATTTCTATGATGTCTACGCCGCCTTTGACCAAACCTCTTATGGTAGACATTGTAGCTTTTTCATTTGGGAACCCCAACATGATATATGAGATCAAAGCTTTTTCATTTCGTTTTTCTAATTCTTCAAATTTTTGTTTAATTCGTGACATTATCTTTAATCCTTCCAATTTTTTATTAATTAAAACTGTTTCAACTCAAACTTCATTTTGAAGTAATTATCTTCCAGGTCTCTTATATGATCTTTCTTTAACTTGTCCTAATGATGAGGCTTTATTTTCAAATCTTTTGCCTGTAATTTCTTTAGATTTTTCAGAATTTTGTTCATTATTGATTTTAATTATTTTTTTAGAACTTGTAATTTTCTTATCATCATTTTTGTAAATGATATTGGTACCTGAAGGAATTTGGGTTTTTTTTACAATTTTTTTCTTTTTTGGTTTTTTATCATCATTAATTTTTTA
>Ga0115011_10001070_pt1 | contig 20115 bp, 15 predicted proteins | sample TroAtlMetagenome_2_FD_88705 | JGI IMG/M metagenome (GOLD analysis project Ga0115011, IMG submission 88705) | Marine eukaryotic phytoplankton communities from Atlantic Ocean - Tropical Atlantic ANT8 Metagenome | ecosystem: Environmental > Aquatic > Marine > Oceanic | place: Tropical Atlantic...
GGTGTTGTAATTTTAAGGATGCCAACTGCAAGTTATACAGGAGTTACAACAGGAAGTCCAAACGTTTATACTGAAGGATCAGATACAATTTTGGTTTACAAATCAAGTGGAACATATGTAGATTAATTATGGCGCATTTTGCGGAAATAGATGAAAACAATATTGTTCAAAGGGTAATTGTCATAAGTAATGACGTAACCTTTGATGAAAATAATCAAGAAATAGAACAGAGGGGTATTGATTTTTGCAAATCACTTTGTGGTGAAAACACAACTTGGGTGCAAACTTCTTATAATAACAACTTTAGAAAACAATTTGCAGGAATAGGGTCAAGTTATGATAAAACAAATAATGTTTTTATTGAAGCGCAGCCTTACGAAAGTTGGGTTTTAAACTCTGAATTTGATTGGGAGGCACCCATAGATTATCCAGGTGATGGGAAAAACTATCTATGGAATGAAGAAACTAAATCTTGGGATTTAATTACAGAATAATTCGTAAATTCGTAAAAAATAATAAATGGCAGCAACACAAGTAACATCGGACGTTATTAAGGACGCTACTATAACAGGAGCAAAAATAGCAGATGGCGCTATAGTCGCTGCAAAAATAACAGATGGCACTATAACTGCAGCTAAATTAGCAGCTGGAGTTCTTGATGGAGCTGGAAGCGGTATTAACTGGCAATCTACAGCAAAAACATCAAACTTTACAGCTGCATCTGGAGAAGGTTATTTTGTAGATACATCTAGCAGCTCTATTACCATCACTTTCCCAAGCGCTCCAAGCGTAGGAGATCTTTTAGCTTTTACAGATTTCTCAGCAAGTTTTGGTAGTAATTCAGCTATTTTGACATCATCAAAAAAAATACTTGCGTCTGATAGTGATTTTGTTTTAGATGGTAACAATCAAATGGTGGAGCTTGTTTTTTCTGGCGATACTAAAGGATGGTTAGTCTCTGGAGCTGCAAATGAAGGTACTGAGGTAATTGGTGTTGCACCAATAGAAATAGACTTGCTTGTAGTAGGTGGCGGCGGCGGCGGAGGTAGAGCTTGGGCGCTTAGCGGCGGCAGTAGAAACTTATCTGGTGGCGGTGGAGGTGCTGGAGAATTTTTATCTATTACTGGTCAAGAAATAGAGTTAAATAGTAATTATACTGTAACTATAGGTGCTGGAGGCGGTGTTGGTAGTAATGGAACTAACTCAAGACTCCTAACCTCCGCTGGTCAATCAGCCGCTTTTGATTACAGCTGTAATGGGGGAGGTTATGGAGCTAAAAGGGCTACCTCAGCCAACAGTGGTGGATCTGGTGGCGGTGGATGTGATGGTCAGACAGCTGCTGGGGCTAGCTCAAAAAATGAGGAGGCTTTCGGATCTTTGGGTAACAGCGGAGGCGCTGGCTATAGAAGTTCAAACAATGCTGGCGGCGGCGGTGGCGGCGGAGCTGGAGCAGCTGGAAGTAATGGCGGAACGAATGGCTATTCTGGCAATTCTGGAGGCGATGGTGGAAATGGTTTTGCAAGCAGTATAACTGGATCATCCGTTACTTACGCTGGCGGCGGTGGCGGCGGCTACTATTATGGTTATAGTGGAGCTCAAGGCTCTGGTGGAACTGGAGGCGGTGGCGGTGGTAATGTAAACGGAACAGTAAACACTGGCGGCGGTGGCGGTGGTGGAACTGGATCATCTGGCGGTGGCGGAAGTGGTGGCTCTGGTATTGTTGTAGTAAAATATCCAGACACTTTAAATATCACAGTAGGAGGTAATTTAACAAGTAGCACCGACACCTCATCTGTTTCTGGATTTAAAATTACTACTTTTACAGCTGGAGAAGATACAATAAGCTGGGCATCAGCATAATAAAAAAATATAGATATGGGAAATTATGCTTTTTTAAATATAAAAAATGAAGTTATCAGAGTCATTACTGGTGTAGATGAAGGATCTCAAGGTAGAAGTATTGAGGAAATAGAAAACTCTTATGGCTCTTTTAGTAAATTGAAATGTAAAAAAACCTCATACAATACTCATGGAGGGGTGCATACTTTAGGCGGAACTCCCTACAGAAAGAACTATGCTGGTATAGGTTATACTTATGATGAAAATAGAGATGCTTTTATTCCTCCAAAACCAGAGGGTTTAGATAGCTGGATACTAAATGAAAATTCATGTGTTTGGGAGGCACCTATTCCTTATCCAAGTGATGGAAAAAATTATTTATGGAATGAAGAGAACCAGCAGTGGGATCTAGTCTCTGAATAGAAAGACTTTAAGTCAAACATTAAATTTAATTTAAATGAATAATTACATAAGAAAAATATCAGTTGGTTCTGACTATAAGAATGCTATGCATTACATAGTTGGACAGGAGGTTCTTGGAGGATCTTACCTAATAGACAGTATTAATTTTGAAGAAAAAGGGTATTCTGTTTGGGTTAAAAAAAACGGAGAGGTTGTTAAATGGAAAGAAGTCACAAACACCCCTGTTATGGTTGAGTATAATCTAAACGCTATATGATCCCTAGGAATAAGTATTTAATTACTCCCCACGGGAAAGAATACAAAAACACAAAAAATATTGACGGGCATTCTTTAATAGTTAACACATCTATAGAGAATGTAAAATATGTTAATAGAGTTGGACTTATTATATCAGCCCCTAAAGATTCTGAAATTCCTAACGGAAGCCTTGTTGTTGTTCATCATAACGTTTTCAGAACTTACCTGGACATGAAGGGAAGACAAAGGAAAAGTAATGAGTACTTTAGAGATGAAAAATATTTAGTTGGCTCAGAAAGAATATATATGTATAATGATGGAGAAGGTTGGAAGTGCACTGAAGGATATGTTTTTGTTTCTCCTTATGATTATATTCAAAATGATCGTATATATCAATCAAATGAAAAAGAAGAAGAGCATATGGGACTTATAAGGCACAGCTCTTTGTTTCCAAAAGGAACTCGCGTTGGATTTACTAAAAACTCTGAATATGAGTTTGAATTGGGTGGAGAAAAAATGTATAGGATGAAACTTAGTGATATTTGTGTTAAATTTACATAAATGGGAAAGTCTCTAAACAGAAAAGGCAAGTACAGCCACTGTACAAGGGCTCAAAAAAAGGGAAAAAATAAACCAGCAAAAAAAAATAAGTAATGCCGGACGCATTTTTAAAGAACAACCTATCAATAGTGATATCGTTTGTTGTTGCTGTATTTACAGCGGGGGGAATATTTGCAGAGTTTACGGCATTAAAAGATGAAATATTTTTAGTCCACGACAGGTTAGACGAAAAGATTGTTTTTATAAATAAGCTTGAGGAAAGAATACTAACTATAGAAAAACAAGTTGAATACGAAAGAGGGTTGCTTGAAGCAATGTCAAAATCTAATGTAAAAAATGAGTAAGAAAACAGAAGTTACTGTAAAGTCAAATGGCTTAAGAAATGAATTAAAAGAGATACGGAAAAGTATCGACAAACTAACTGAAGTATTGCTACTTCAACAAACAAACAAACAGAATGAAAACATTAAAAAAAACGCTACTGGCGAGTATTGGGGCGATTCTATTGACGGGATGTACTTCACAACTTCAAGTACAGAAGAAAAGACAGGCCTTCAGGGCAAAAACATATCAAAAGATAATTGACAGTGTTTCTATTGAAAATCCAAATCAAATAAAACTAGCCCAAATGTTGTGGCATAAAAGAATTAGAAGTGGAAACAAAAGTTATAGATACAATACAAAAAGTAATTAGTGCTGGAGAAAAAGCTGTTCAAGAGCTTGTAAAGGTTGCTGAAGAAGAAATTATTACTGGACACCCAGATGATGATCTGGCTGCTGACAGGCTTAAAAATGCAGCAGCAACAAAAAAGTTAGCAATATTTGATGCTTTTGAAATACTTCAAAGAATAGAGACTGAAAGAGAAAAATTAAATGGCACGAACGAATCTGAAAAAAGTTCAGGAAAAGATAAAGGATTCCAAAGCTTCGCAGAAACTAGAGGCAGGAAGTCTTAGTCTTTACAGGGTTGTGCAGGATGATATAAAACAGTCTGTACGGAAAAAGAAAAATAAATTAAAATCCTGGAAGTATGGTTATGACAAAGACTATGATATAATCATTATATCAAAAGACGGAACTTTAGGTGATATTGTAGAAATACAGAATTTAAAAATTGGACTACCTTTGCAGCCAAAATCTGTATACTCTAAAAGCAATGAAAAACAATATCAATACTGGGAGCCTTCAGAATATCCAAAAGAACTTAAAAAAATTAAAAGTATATTTCAATGGAATGATTATCCTTCTGACTTTAAACAATCTTGGATATCATATATTGAAACGGAATTTGAAAGAAGAGAGAATGGATTTTGGTTTAAAAATAATGGGCTGTCTACTTATATTACTGGGTCTCACTACATGTATCTCCAATGGACCAAGATTGATGTTGGGCACCCAGAGTTTAGGGAATCAAACAGACTATTCTACATATTCTGGGAAGCTTGCAAGGCAGACATTAGGTGTTTTGGAATGTGCTACCTCAAAAATAGACGGAGTGGATTTAGCTTTATGTCGTCATCAGAAACTGTTAATCAAGCGACAATTACTTCCGACGCAAGATTTGGAATTTTATCAAAAACAGGTTCAGATGCTAAAAAAATGTTCACAGATAAAGTCGTTCCAATATCTACAAACTATCCCTTTTTCTTCAAGCCTATACAAGACGGGATGGATCGGCCAAAAACAGAACTCGCCTATAGAGTGCCAGCATCAAAACTCACAAGGAAGTCTATTGAGCAAGCAAATACAGAAGAGCTTACAGGGCTTGACACCACTATCGACTGGAGAAACACAGGGGATAACTCTTACGATGGAGAAAAACTCAGACTTCTTGTCCATGATGAATCTGGAAAGTGGGAAAGACCTGATAATATCCTCAACAACTGGCGCGTCACTAAAACTACATTGCGATTAGGCAGGAAAGTTATTGGAAAATGTATGATGGGATCAACATCAAACGCATTAGATAAAGGGGGAGATAATTTTAAAAAACTTTACAGGGCCTCTGATGTTTTAGAAAGAAATTCTAATGGTCAAACAAAGAGCGGAATATACAGTTTGTTTATTCCTATGGAGTGGAACATGGAGGGGTTTATAGACAAACATGGTCATCCTGTATTTAACACGCCAGAATCTGTCGTAGAAGGAATTGACGGAATGGATATAGATATAGGAGTTATTGACTACTGGAACAATGAGGTTGAGTCTTTAAAAAACGACTCAGACGCTTTAAATGAATTTTATAGACAGTTTCCAAGAACAGAAAACCATGCTTTTAGGGATGAATCTAAGAACACGCTATATAATCTAAGCAAAATATATGAGCAAATAGACTATAACGATGGATTGGAAGCACAAAGAGTTTTACAAAGGGGTAATTTTTCTTGGGCTAACGGTAAAAAAGACACAGAGGTTGTTTGGTCTCCAAATCCAAAAGGAAAATTTTATGTTACATGGATCCCTCCTATTGAGTTAAGAAATAGATTAATAAACAAAAATGGAATAAAGTATCCAGGAAACGAACACATAGGGGCTTTTGGATGTGATAGTTATGACATATCTGGAACTGTAGGAGGTGGAGGGTCTAATGGCTCTCTTCATGGAATAACTAAAATAAACTTTGAAGCCCCATCTAATTTGTTTTTTTTAGAATACATAAGTAGACCTCAAACTGCTGAAATATTCTATGAAGATGTTCTGATGGCTTGTGTTTTTTATGGAATGCCAGTGCTTGCTGAGAATAATAAGCCAAGACTTCTTTATCATTTAAAAAACAGAGGATACAGGGGGTTTAGTTTATCAAGACCAGACAAACATAAAAACGATTTATCTAAGGCAGAAAAAGAACTTGGAGGGATCCCATCCTCTTCGGCAGTAATATCAATTCATGCTGAGGCAATAGAATCTTATATTGAGGAGAATGTTGGTATGCTTGATTCGGGCTCTGGTAATATGTACTTTACAAGGACACTTTTAGATTGGGCAAACTACGATATAAACAACAGAACAAAGTTTGATGCTACAGTAAGCTCTGGATTTGCACTTATGGCAAATAACAAATATGTTAGCAAACCGAAGAAAAATGTTAAAGAAATAAATGTTACCTTTGCAAGGTACAATAATGGTGGAATAACAAGTACAATATTGAGATAAAAAATATATGAACGGAGTCCAAACAAGGAATGTTATTGGCTTTCCAGATCAACTTGCTTCTGATTCAAAAAAAGGATCTAAAGAGTATGGGTTGGTCGTAGCTCGAGCAATAGAGTCCGAGTGGTTTAGAAAAGAAAGTGGTACTTCAAGGTTTTACAATAATAGAGACACTTACCATAAGCTAAGGACTTATGCTATGGGAGAGCAGTCAGTTCAGAAGTACAAGGATGAGCTTGCTATAAATGGGGACATATCATATCTAAATTTAGACTGGACACCAGTTCCGGTAATACCAAAGTTTGTAGATATAGTGGTTAATGGAATGCAGAATAGACTGTATGACGTTATGGTTGATGCTGTTGATTCAATATCGTCTAATAAAAAAGCCATGTATAAGTTAAAGCTACAGGCTGAAATGAGGAATAAGAATGACTTAATAGAAATGCAGGAGATCACTGGAAAAGATATGTTTGATCAAGATCCAACAACGCTCCCTCAAAGTCCTGACGAACTAGAGTTGCAAATGCAACTAAACTACAAAGATGACATAGAAATTGCTCAAGAAAAGGCTATTGAAAACGTCTTAAGAATGAATAATTATGAGCAAATAAGAAACAAGATTGATGAAGATCAGACTACATTAGGAATATCTTCTGTAAAGCATTCTTTTAATACTCATGATGGAATAAAAGTTGAATATGTAGATCCAGCAAACTTAATATGGAGCCCTACTGAAGATCAAGATTTTGAAGATTGTTATTATTTTGGAGAAGTCAAAAACGTAAATATAACAGAATTAAAAAAGATAGATTCTTCTTTGAGTCAAGAGGACATAAAAGAAATATCAAAGATGTCTTCTAAGTGGGACGCTTATCAGGGAATACGAGGCGGATATAAGACAGACAATTTTGATCATAACACAGCAACATTGTTATATTTCTGTTATAAAACGGATAAGAATATCGTATATAAAAAGAAAAAAACAGCTCAAGGAGGAGAAAAGGTACTTAAAAAAGACGATCAATTCAACCCACCAAAAACAGAGAAGGCTAGATTTGAAAAACTTTCTAAAAGAATTGACGTATGGTACGAAGGTGTACTTGTTCTAGGAACAAATTACATTCTAAAATGGGACCTAATGAAGAACATGGTTCGCCCAAAGTCCTCAATGAGCAGATCGGTAGCACCTTATATTGTAAGTGCTCCAAAAATGTACAGGGGTCAAGTGGACTCTCTGGTAAAAAGAATGATCCCATTTGCGGATCAGATACAGCTAATACATCTTAAGCTTCAGCAGGTTACAGCAAAAATGATTCCTGATGGAGTATATATGGATATTGATGGATTAAGCTCAATTAATTTGGGTAACGGTGCGATGTATACCCCACAAGAGGCTTTAAATTTATATTTTCAAACCGGATCTGTAATAGGAAGATCATTTACTGAAGAGGGAGAGTTTAACCATGGTAAGATGCCAATTCAAGAGCTAACTTCTTCTGGTGCAAACGCAAAAATATCTTCTTTAATAAACATGTATAATTACAATTTAGGAATGATTAGATCTGCAACTGGCTTAAACGAGGCAAGAGATGGATCTACACCAGATTCAAACTCTTTGGTTGGTGTGCAAAAAATAGCAGCATTAAATTCTAATACAGCTACAAGACACATTTTAAAATCAGGTATAAATATAACAAGAAGAGTTGCTGAAGGAGTAACCTACAGAATGTCTGATGTACTAGAATTTTCTGAGTTTAAAGAAGATTTTGCTAAGTCAATTGGAAGATATAGTATGGAAATACTAAAAGAAATAAAAGATCTTCACCTTCATGATTTTGGCGTTTACATAGAATTACATCCAGACGAAGAAGAAAGAGCTGTTTTAGAACAACATATAAATACATCTTTATCTCAAGGAAAAATAGACATAGATGATGCTATTGACATTAGAAATGTTCGAAACGTAAAAATAGCCTCTCAACTACTTAAGGTTAGAAAAAAATCAAAGGAAAAGGAAGATCAAAAAAGACAACAAGATAATATTCAACAACAAGCAAAAGCAAATCAAGATTCTGCAATGGCCGCTGAACAAGCAAAGCAGCAGAGAGAAATGGCTAAAAAGCAAGCCGACATGGAGCTTATGAAGATGGAGTCAGATTTAAAAATGTTGGAGATGGATAAAGAGTTTTCCTTGAAACTCAGGTTAATTCAAGAACAAAAGTCTTTGGATGCGAATATTCAAGGAATGCAGGTTGAAACACAATTAACTAAAGAAAAGTATAAAGAAGACAGAAAAGACAAGAGGACAGCGAAACAAGCATCTCAACAGTCAAAACTCATACAGCAAAGACAACAAGACTTAGACCCTATAGATTTTGACGGTCAAGACTCGTTAAGTGCTGGTTATTAGGCTTTTAATAAGGCTTAATATATTTGTAATTTTGTAATAAATTAAATTTAAATATAATGGATAAAATGGAGGTTTATGCCTTAGATGATGATGGTAATAGAATAGAGCCACAGCAAGAGGTAGAGCAAAAAGAACAAGAAGTTGAACAAGAGGTTGTACAGCAAGAAGTTGCAGAAGAGGTAAAAGAAATAAAACAAGAAAATGAAGTACAACAAGAAGAAGAAAGTAGTAAAGGTCAAGAGCAAGAGCAAGTCGAAGAGCAAGACCAGGAAAAGTTACTAACTGAAGAACCAGAAAAAGACGATAACTGGTTTTTAAGTAGATTAAAAGATAGGTATGAGGTGGAATTAAATTCTATTGATGACCTTAAAAACGTTCTTTCAAATACTGATAAAGAAAAAGAAAATCTTCCCGAAGATGTGGAGAAATATATGGAGTTTCGTAAAGAAACTGGAAGGTCTTTTAGTGACTTTGCTGAACTTCAGAAAGATTGGGCTACTGTAGGAGACGGAGATATATTACGTCAATACTATGAGCAAACAAAACCACATTTAGACAGGGAGGATATTGAGCATATTTTAAATGAACAATTTTCTTATGATCAAGAGATAGATGATGATAAGGATATTAGGGCAAAAAAAATTGCTCACAAAGAAGCATTGTATGAGGCTAGAAATCACTTTGAAAAGTTAAAGGAAAAATATAAAGCTCCGCTAGGGTCTAGTGAAGCTGATATTCCTGAGGCATACAAAGAAGCTTTTAGCTTTTATAATGAATATAAAACTCAAAATGAAAAAGATTCTATCGCTCGAAAAGAGCAGGCTTCTTATTTCACTGAAAAAACTAATTCTTTATTTTCAAATGAATTCAAAGGTTTTGAATTTAATCTTGGAGATGAAAAAAAGGTTTTTAAACCAAGTGATTTAGATAAAGTGAAGTCTAATCAGAGCAATGTTCAGAATTTTATTTCTCAACATGTTGATGAGAAAGGATTCTTAAAAGATCCTGCCACTTATCACCGTTCTTTGTACACGGCTATGAATCCTGATGCTATAGCAAAACATTTTTATGAGCAAGGGAAATCAGATGCTACTGGAGATATTATCAAGGAAACTAAAAATATCGACATGGGAGTTCGTGAAAACACGGTAACGGATACAGGAGGAACTAAGTTTAGAATAGTAGAGTCAGAGGACAAGTTTGAGTTTAAAATTAAAAAACGAAACTAAAAACTTTTAAAATTATTAAAACATGTCTGTAACTATGACTGGAGTCGGTGGTGCATTAACCCCCGCTCCTTCGAAAGCAACGCTTTCAAGTAATTATTTAGGGTCAAGTATTGAGTTTACATCTCAATATCTTCCCGATGTTTATGAAAAAGAATTTGAAAAATACGGAAATCGTTCTGTATCTTCTTTTTTAAGAATGGTAGGCGCTGAAATGCCTTTTGCTTCTGACGTTATTCAATGGTCAGAGCAAGGTAGATTGCACCTAGCAGTAACTGGCGCTTCAAGATCAGCTGATGTTATTACTTCAAATGGACACCCATTTAGAGTAAATCAAACAGTAGTGATTTCTGATGGAACTGACCAGGAAAAAGCGATTATAACGGCGGTAACTGCAAACACATTTACAGTTGCCTCTTATGAAAATGCTAACCTTGCAGCAGCTATTGCTACAAGTGGCCTTAAGGTTTTTGCTTATGGTTCTGAATTTGCGAAAGGAACTTCTGGTATGGCGGGAAGCTTAGAAGCTGCTAAAGACATTCAAACTAATAACCCAATTATTATCAAAGATAAGTATGAGGTTAATGGTTCTGACTTAGCTCAGATTGGATGGATTGAAGTAACTACTGAGAATGGAGCAACCGGATACCTTTGGTATTTAAAATCAGAGCACGAAACTCGTTTAAGATTTGAAGATTACCTAGAGTTATCTTTAATTGAAGGCAAGCCTGCCGCATCATCTTCTGGTGCTGAGACTGCTGGATTTAAAGGAACAAAAGGTTTATTCCACGAAATTGAAAACAGAGGTAATATTGCTACTGGATCTGTTGCCGCAAGAACTGATATTGAAGAACTAATTAAGGTTCTAGATAAAGAGGGAGCTATTCAAGAAAACGTAATGTTTGTGAATAGAACAAAATCTTTTGAAATTGATACAGTTTTAGCTGCACAAAACAACTCAGGTGCATCAACTGCATCTTACGGTTTGTTTGACAATGATGAGTCAATGGCTTTAAATCTTGGATTTACAGGATTTAACTTAGGATACGATTTTTACAAATCTGACTGGAAATACTTAAACGATGCTACTACTGGGTCTTTGACTTCTGCTGTAGACGGAGTTATTGTGCCTGCTGGTACAACTACTATTTACGATCAGATTTTAGGAAAGAACGCAACTCGTCCTTTCTTACATGTAAAATATCGTAAGTCAGAAGCTGAAGATAGAAAGTACAAGTCTTGGGTAGTTGGATCTGCCGGAGGTGCTGGAATGTCTAGTGATCTAGATGCAATGCAAGTACACTTCTTATCTGAGCGTGCACTATGTGTACACGGAGCTAACAACTTCATCATAATGAAGTAATTTAACTGGGTAGGCTGGGGGCTTGTTAGGCCCCCATAACCTATCATTTTTATTTTAATTTAATACTTAATACAATGCCTAGAAAAAAAACAACTCCCTCTTGGGAGATAAAAGACAGAATTTATATTCTAAAAGGAGGAATGACTCCTGTGAACTACATACTTCGTTCACGCCACCATTTAAACAAGCCTCTTCAATATTTTGATGGATCAATGAGCAGATCGCTAAGGTATGCTTCTAATCAAGTTTCTCTTTTTGAAGACGAGCAGACGGGAGATGTTACACTGCCTGCTGTAATTTTTAAAGATGGAAAACTGGTTGTTGCAAAAGAAAACGTATTGCTTCAACAATTTTTATCCATATATCATCCCGATCTCGGGAAGGTTTACTCAGAATTTGATGCTAATAAAGAGGCTGAAGCTGATGTTAAAACAGTAGAAGAAGAGCTGGACGCAATGAATATAGCTAAAGATTTGCCTATAGAGGATTTAGAGGCTATTGCAAGGGTCGTTCTTCAGGGCAGAGTCTCTGATATGGCTTCAAATGAAATAAGAAGAGATATGCTCATCTATGCTAGACAAAATCCTAATGAGTTTATTCAGCTTACTAAAGATGAAAACATAAACCTAAGAAACGTTGCTGTAAGGGCTGTTGAAATGGGGATACTTTTTATCAAAGATGACCAAAGAACTGTTTGTTGGAATGATTCAAAGAAAGAAAAAATCATTACAGTTCCTTATGGAGAAAATGTGTATAGCGCATTAGCAGTTTACTTTAAAACAGATGAAGGGCTAGATACTCTTCAAGCCATCAATAACAAGCTATAGTAAATCCACCTTAACTATGCTTGAAATTAAGGGGTCGAAAATATCGACCTCTTTTTTTTTCGTACATTTGTAGCATGATAAATCATGTTAGAAATACTGTTTTAACTGTACTAAATAAGGAAAATAGAGGCTTTATAACGCCTCAACAGTTTAATTCTTACGCAAAGCATGCGCAACAGTTAATCTTTAATCAGAAGATCTCTGAGTACTCAAGAATGGTGGCCGCTAGGAACTCTAGAATGGTGGCTACTGACTTTATGGATAGGGTTGATATTTTAAAGTCTAATCTTGAAGTTTTTACAGAAGAAACAACTGTCAATAAAACATTAACGAGGTATATAAAACCTAGCGATTTTCAACACTTAGTTTCTTTAAGGTATTCAAACAAAGAAGTTGAGCAGGTTTCTAGAGATAAAGAAAGATATTTAGTTGACTCTAATTTAACAGCGCCTACGGACACTTATCCTGTTTTTGTGGATAGAGGAAGTAACATTATACTTTACCCTCAAACACTTGCAGGGGCTGTTGATTTTATTTACATAAGAAATCCAAAGGATCCAAAATGGACCTATAATACAATAGGAGAAAATCCTGTTTTTAATATAAATGCATCTGATTATCAGGACTTCGAATTAGATCAAGATGAGTCTGTAAATTTAATAGTTGAGGTTTTGAAACTAACTGGTGTTACTATAAGGGAGGCAGAGGTTACTCAGGCGGCAACTACTATTGACCAGGTGAATACAAGTAAAGAAGCATAATATGGCATTAACTGATCAACAATACTATTCATCAGCATCAAACCATGGAGACGCACAGTTTATTAGTCTTAAGGAAATTGTAAATAATTTTTATTTATTTTACATTGGAGATGAAAAAGTAATAAATAACGTCAAAAGATTTGATGTAATATTCCATGCCAAAAGAGCCGTACAAGAGTTAAATTATGACGCATTAAAAAATGTTAAGGCACTAGAGTTAGAGCTTCCAGATAATTTAAAATTAACAGTTCCTAAAGACTTTGTAAAGCTTGTTAGATTGTCTTGGGTAGATGAAAGAGGCAGGCTACATCCTTTGATGGTTAATAATGACACAACAATAGCAAAGTCATATCTACAAGACAATAACTATAATATTCTTTTTGATAGCAACGGAGCCGCTTTAGAAGGAACTTCTTTTATAGACACCAAGCTTTCGGAGATTCAAAACACAACACAAGACGCTTCCTCATCATTAAGTGATGAGTTTTTTGGCGGAAGGTTTGGTCTTGACACTTCTATATCAAATGTAAATGGAAGTTATAATCTAGATAAATCAACCGGAGTAATAAGGTTTAGCTCAGAGGTGAAAGGAAAGCATGTTGTTGTTGAATATATAACAGATGGATTAGAATATTTAACGGAAGAAGAGATACAAATAAATAAATTAGCAGAAGACTATATATACAAACAGATAGCGTACGAGATTATAAAACATAAGTTTAATGTTCAAGAATATATAGTTAGAAGAATTAAAAACGAAGCTTTTGCTTCTATGAAAAACATGAAGATCCGTTTAATGGACATACATCCTTTTGATCTGATTCAGACCCTAAAAGGAAGAAATAAATGGATTAAGTAATGAAGTTTAAAAATATCTTCAGCTCCGGAAAAATGAACAAAGACCTGGACGAAAGGCTTGTTCAGAAAGGAGAGTATCGTGATGCTTTAAATGTAAAGGTTTCAAACTCTAGTGGCTCAGATGTTGGATCAGTAGAGAATGAAATCTCTAATGCCGTGCTATCTAGTTTGAGCATGGGAAATAATCCTGTTTGTATTGGATCTGTAGCTGACGATGTTAATAATAAAATATATTGGTTTGTAAGATCTGACTTAGGAAGTTATGTTTGTGAATATGATTCTGACAACAATGCGTCTTCATTTGTTTTAATAGATACAAGAACTGGGCACAATAATGTTTTAAATTTTACAAAAACTAATTTTATTGAGTCAAATATTCTTATAGACATTGACAATAATAAAAGATTTTTGTTTTTTACAGATGGATTGAATCCTCCTAGGCGGGTTGAAATTGATTCTGCCAAGCTTATAGACGGAAACGATTTTGATAAATATGACATAGATGTTATACAAAAACCACCATTATACCCGCCAGTCTTAACTCTTCAAAGCGCAACAAATGAAGAAAATACTATTGAAGAAAGATTTCTTTATTTTTCCTATAGATATAAGTATAAGCATGGAGAGTATAGTGCGTTGTCTCCTTTTTCGGAAGTAGCTTTTTTTCCTAAATCTTTTTCTTTAGATTTTTCTACCGGACTAAATAAGTCTATGGTAAATGCAAACGGATCAGTAAGCATACAGTTTGATACAGGGTCAAAAAACGTTACAGACGTAGAGATTGTTTTTAAAGAAAGTAACTCTAGTGTTGTGTACGTTGTGGAATCTATTAACAAGGAAGATGAATCTTATGCAAATAATGCTACGCAAAACTTTTTGTTTAAAAACTCAAAAATATACAAAGCCCTTGCAGAAAAAGAGTTGTTTAGGGTATATGATAATGTGCCCTTAAAGGCAAAAACTCAACAACTTATAGGCAACAGGATTGTTTATGGAAATTATGTAGAAAATTTTAACCTTATTGATTCTAATGGAAATAAGGTAAAACCAGACATTAATCTACAAGCTACAACAGCAACAATAACTACGCCTCCTGTTTCAAGTGTAAAAAGTAACAAAGATTATGAAGCTGGAATTGTTTATTTAGACGATTATGGTAGAGCCACAACTGTTATTACATCTCCCCAATCTAGCACAAATATTCCGTTAAGCAATCAAAAGCTACAAAATAAATTGCAGGTAACAATAAATCACCTGCCTCCTGCTTTTGCAAAAAAATACAGAATATATATAAAGCAAAGCAAAGGAAACTATGAAAGTATATCTCCTGCGATATTTTATGAGGAACAAGAAACAGGTTATGTTTATGTTCAGCTAAATGGCAACGATAAGAACAAAATAAAAGAAGGGGAATTTCTTGTAGTAAAAGCCGACTCTAGGGGTGTTAAAACAGGTCTTGTGGAGACTCAAGTTTTAGAGATGAAAGAACAGGGCGTTAACTTTTTAGAAGATGACACTTACCCAGGAACCGGAGATCCTCCAATTGCACAGCAGCCAGGGTTTTACGCTAAATTTAAACCAAGTGGATATAGTCTTTCTATAGATGATTTTGTTAGAACAGAACATACTGACTATGATGATTCTAGTAATAAAAGAGACAACCCTTTAAATATTCAATTTAACTCCTCAGTAGTTGAAGGCCCTTTTTATTATGGAACAAATGGAGCTGTAACCGACGTTACGCTTGCTGGAACATACACTATATCTGAAGAGTTTGCTAGAATTAGAATTGAAATTGATGGAATAAATGTAGATGTTAATGGAAATGGTTCTTTAATAGTTGATACATTCCAATGGTCAGTCGACACTCTTGATAATAATAGCACAAACACTTTAAGCGCAACAAATTTACCCATAACCCCAGGAACCCCAATAGCTCTTACTGGATCTGGATTGACAATTGATTTTGCTGCTGCAACAGGGCACACGATAGGTGACAGATGGATGTTTAACGCTAGGCCTTCAACAATAAATGCTCTTTACACCAATACAAGCGAGAGAGAACAAAGAGCTTATTCTCAATTTAGAAGTTTTCCTCAATCCGAAGAAGAAATACCTTTAGGAACAATAATAAATTTTACATACGATGAGTACAATAGGGGGACCCAGTATATAACGCATGAATTTGTAGTTAATCAAACATTCAAAAACCTAGAAGAATGGTATCATGAAAGCGGAGCCAAAGCAATATTAAATCCTGATATTCCTGAAAACAGAATATTTTTCTTAAGAGGGACGTATGGATCTAGTCAGTCTCTTATAGACAACTCTTTGACTAGTGATCTTTTAATGGTTATAAAATCTAAGTTTCAACAAAATACATCTACAAATAAAAGAGCTAAAGTAGATAACATATTTGTTTTATTTACAAGACAGACAACTGACATAATAAATTTAGAAACAAAACCAGAAACAATAAACTCTGAGATATTTTATGAGCTTCCGGCAACATACAATATAAATAGTCAAGGGTATCACGAGGCCCCCGCTGGAGGCACAACTCAAACAGATTCAACTCAAGCTACTTTCGAGCTTCCGTTTTTCAATTGTTTTTCATGGGGAAATTGTGTTGAGTCATATAAAATAAAAGACGATTTTAATGCTAAGTTTTTTGAGCCAGAAAATAAGCCATCATCAAACTTGAAGGATTATAAGCAAAATAACAGAACAACTTCACTGACTTACAGTAATGTTTATGATCAAACAACAAAATACAATGGATTAAATGAGTTTAATCTGTCTACCGCAAACTACAAAGATATGGATGACTTTTATGGAAGCATCAATAAGATTGTAGGGAGAGAATCTGACCTAGTTGTATTTCAAGAAAATAGAGTTTCTAAACTGTTGTTTAACAAGAGTGTTTTATTTAACGCCGATGGAGGCGGAAATGTTGCTTCTAGCACAAACATCTTAGGACAAGATATTCCTTATCTTGGTGAATATGGAGTTACATCTAATCCTTTTGCTGTAGTAATATGGGGCGGAAGAATATATTTTGTAGATGAAAGAAGAAGGGTTATTTGTAGACTATCTCAAGATGGCATAACACAAATATCAGACTATGGAATGCTTGATTGGTTCGGAGATGCTTTGAGAGTGACTCCTGATGTTATAGGGGGGTATGATCCAACTGATCGCTCTTATTCATTATCACTTCGTGGAGCTCAAGAAGAATGGAGAGAGGACGAAGTAGAGTGTGAAATTTTATATGATAGCACAGATACGGATAGCGACGGTACTGTTGACTCTATAGATACAGATGACGATGGTGACGGGGTGCTTGATACCGTAGACGCATTCCCATTAGATTCAACAGAGAGCGTAGATACCGATGGAGATGGTATTGGAGATAACGCTGACACTGACGACGATGGGGATGGAGTTGATGACGCTCAAGATGCATTCCCCCTAGACGCTACTGAAACAACCGACACAGACTCAGATGGAATAGGAGACAATACTGATACCGACGATGACGGCGATGGTGTTTTAGATGTTAATGAAGGTGACATGGATGGAGATGGAGTTGATGACAACAACGATACTGATACTGACGGAGATGGTACACCTAACTCAACAGACACTGACGATGATAACGATGGGGTGCTAGATGGAAGCGATGCTTTACCAACAAATCCTAATGAGTCTGTTGACACTGATGGAGATGGCATAGGAAATAATCAGGATACTGACGACGATGGCGATGGGGTTTTAGATACACAAGATGCATTCCCATTAGATTCTACAGAAAGTGTTGATACTGACGGTGACGGGATCGGCAACAATACCGACACGGATGACGATGGTGACGGAGTTCTCGATTCTTCTGACGCATTCCCATTAGATTCTACAGAAACGGTAGATTCTGATTCAGATGGCCTTGGAGATAATGCAGACCCAGACGATGATAATGATGGAATAGCAGATATAAATGAAGTCGATAGCGATGGAGAGCCCCCTGTAGATGATATAGATACTGACGATGATAATGATGGAGTTTTAGATGTAAATGATGCTTTCCCATTAGATCCTACCGAGACAACCGACACAGATTCTGATGGGACCGGTGACAACGCTGATACAGATGATGATAACGATGGAGTGTTAGATACAGCTGATGCATTTCCTTTAGACTCTACAGAGACTGTTGACACAGATAGTGATGGAACTGGTGATAACGCTGATACCGATGACGATAACGACGGTGTTTTAGATGTAAATGACGCATTCCCGTTAGATGCCAACGAAACAACGGATACAGATGGAGATGGGGTAGGAAATAACGCTGATTTAGATGATGACAATGACGGTGTTTTAGATTTACAGGACGCTTTTCCTTTAGATTCAACTGAAACTATAGATACAGATTCTGATGGCATAGGAAATAATGCAGACACAGATGATGACGGAGATGGAGTTGCTGATTCAAGCGATGCATTCCCGTTAGACTCAACTGAAAGCGTTGATACAGATAGCGATGGAACTGGTGACAATGCGGACACGGACGATGATAATGATGGAACACCTGATACGTCAGATGCATTTCCACTAGATGCGTCAGAGACAACTGATACAGATGGTGACGGAACAGGCGATAATGCAGATACAGATGATGACAATGATGGCACTCCAGACTCTTCTGATGCGTTTCCGCTAGACGCAACTGAAACTACAGACACTGACAGTGATGGTGTTGGGGACAATGCTGATACTGATGATGACAATGATGGGGTACTTGATAGCGCAGACGCTTTTCCTTTAGACGCAACCGAAACTACAGATACAGATTCTGATGGTATCGGAGATAATGCTGATTTAGATGATGATGGAGATGGGATAAGTGATGCTTATGAAACACAGCTAGGAACAAATCCTTTAGACAGCACAGATACTCCAACAGATACAGATTCTGATGGCATACCAAACGCCATAGATACAGATGATGACAATGACGGGACTCCAGATACCAGCGATGCTTTCCCTCTTGATTCTACAGAAACAACAGATACCGATGGAGATGGTACGGGAGATAACGCTGATACAGATGATGATAATGACGGAGTTCCAGATGCAGATGAAATAGCTGCAGGAACAGATCCTTTGGATAGTACTAGCACGCCTCCGGACACAGACGGAGATGGAACTCTAGACTATTTAGATACAGATGATGATAACGATGGGGTCTTAGATGTGAATGACGCTTTCCCACTAGATGCCTCTGAAAGCGTAGATACCGATGGAGATGGTATTGGTAATAATGCCGACACGGATGATGATAACGATGGGCTAACTGATGCTCAAGAAGCAACAGCTGGTACAAATCCATTGCTTGCTGATACAGACAGCGACTTTATAGTTGACTCTGTTGACCCTGATCCTTTAGATTCGTCTAATCCAACAGTGAGTGATACTTCAGGTGGAGGAAGAAGCTCTTCTTGCACTACGCCAGAAACGCATCATTACTTTCCAAATTCTGGGAGCCTCTACGGAACAGGCAGCCAAGCCCATGACTACAGACTTAATGGAGACCTTTTTAATCAGAATATTAGTCAGACAGATTCAGATTTATCAATAATCCCCCAAGCGTCTTCGGCAATTACATTATCAAATAACACAACCTTGTCATCTGTTAATTTAACAGACGCCCCTAAATTTAACGATGGCGTTAACGGAAACTCTACTGGAGTGACATACAATGACAGGTATATTACAAAAGCAGCGGCTGTAGCTGCAGGTTACACAATAGGAATAATGAGAAACTCTGATGAGTCTGTAAAGCCTTTGACTGGTCAAAGTGTAAATGATATACCTAATGATGCAATACTAATAGCACACACTACTGATCTTGGAACAAATCCAAATACTGGTTTTCCAGCACCAAACAACGTAAACAGTGCGGTTGCAATATGCGTGCCTATAGGATTTACAGAAATTACAGTTTTAAGATCAGTAAATACTAATTTACGAGACACAAGTTCAAACAATAATCAATTACATCCAGCTTTATTAACAACATTGTCGACTCATTGCGGTGACCTATGGTTTGAGGTTGTCGGAACCTTATCATCTAATCAAACTGCATCACCAGCCGGTCAACAGTCTTTAACTTTTCCACAAGTAACCGCCTATACTAGCAACAGCCAAAAATTTGGATCAACAGCCGTTCCAATGTTTGGCTCTAATGGATATAGTTTTACAAGCGGAAATGATTCGTTTAAGGTTGAGGGCATTACATCTATATCAGGTGGGTTTACTAGTTTTAACAGTAGACTTGGACCACTGTTTAGACAATTTAACTTTAATCAAGAAACAATTAAAATCCACACATATTATAATACACTTCCCCCTGTCACTGTAAATATTAAAAACAGAGATTTTGGACAAACATACAGCA
>Ga0115011_10001071_pt1 | contig 20089 bp, 16 predicted proteins | sample TroAtlMetagenome_2_FD_88705 | JGI IMG/M metagenome (GOLD analysis project Ga0115011, IMG submission 88705) | Marine eukaryotic phytoplankton communities from Atlantic Ocean - Tropical Atlantic ANT8 Metagenome | ecosystem: Environmental > Aquatic > Marine > Oceanic | place: Tropical Atlantic...
ACCAAACAGGCCGCCGACCTATTAGGCGTCACTCTGCCAACGATAGTGAATTGGATAAAGAAGGATCTGCTGGTTGCCTATAAGACGCCAGGAGGCCACAGGAGAATCACCAACAATGCGTTGGCCTCCTTTATGGCAGCTAACGGGTATCCAATCCACGATAGCGTTGGTTTTGGGCGCGACAGTATTCACCAGGTTCTGATCTTCACAAAAGAAAAGGGTTTGGGAGAGTTGGTGACTGAGTGGCTTGATCTAAAGCTAAATGTCCAGACCAAAGTCGTTGATTCGCTCTTCTTCGCTGGGATAGCTATCGGCAACCAAGCTCCCGCAGTCTTTATACTTGACGTCACCACCTCACAGGCACAAGTAAACGACATAATTCGAAAAGTTAGAGCTGTAGATTCGTGTAAAAAGACAGGCCTAATATTGGTGTCAGGGCCACGTGGAATATCCCCTGTTCCACCAAGCACCACAGTATTAAGGCAGCCACTAGACCTGGATCAATTGGTGCTCAAGGTTGAGCAGATGGTCAAACAATCTATAGATTAAGCCAATTGGAAATCATGCGCCTGACTATTCAGACGCTCCAGAACGCCATGCTATCAGTTCTGCGGAGATAGAGACGCCTATCTCGGCTGGAGTCTGTGAACCTATATCAAGCCCAATGGGAGCCGAGGCTTCGCTCCATCGACCTAAGTCTACTGTCTGATCACTTTTCAGCCTCAGTTCAAAACGCTTAATCTTGGTTTTAGATCCAATTAGCCCTAAATAACCCCAATCAAGATCTAGCGATTTTGAGAGAATTGAAAAATCAAGATCATGAAGATGTGTGATTATTACGACCGCATCATTACTAGTCAATTGATTGGCTATCGAGCTTATTGATTCCACTGGATCACCCAAAACAATGTTTGAGTTTGGGAAATTGTCCACCGTTAAAAGCTCTTCTCGCTCATCATAAACTCTCGTTTCAAAATCCAATTGGCTTAGAAATTGCGCTAACGACTTGGAGACGTGCCCAGCTCCAAAAATATGAACCACTGCACGTTTTGCAAATGGCTCAATAAAAACCTTCATCTCTCCTCCACAACACATTCCCAAATCTCTTCCAAGATTTGCAGCATAAAGCGATGGCTTTCCAGACGAAATAGATTCACCTGCTGCCTTTATTACCTCAAATTCTATGGTCCCTCCACCTATGGTGCCAAAGATAGTGCCCGATTCATAAACAATCATTCTCGCAGACGCTGAGCGAGGGGTAGATCCCGCCGTAGATATAACGGTGCATAGGGCAAATGATCGGTTTGCCTTTATGTCATTGGCAGCTTGCATGAGAATGTTCAACGTAATTTAGCCTTTAGCCTGACGATACTGTCTACAACCCCTTTGATTGTTTCTGATGTTGACCAGCCAGCTACAGTTCCATTCTGTACAATTCTATCCCCACCAATCCACACCTCATCTATTACATCAGGGGTAGCAGCGTAGACAAGCGCTGAGACAATATTGCCGCCTGTAGTTAATGCGAAGTGGTCTTTTTTATAAACAACCATATCGGCATTCGAGCCCACTGCGATTTCACCCCCTTTCTCGCCTAACGCTTTAGCACCTGAACTCGTAGCCATCGTATAGACTTGTTCGGGGGATAGGGCATCGACGCCGTGAGGTATTTTTTGTATTAAAGCGGCCAGTCTTAGCTCGGAAAAAATGTCGAGCCTGTTGCTGCAAGCAGCACCATCTGCTCCAAGTGCAACATTTATCCCAGACCTTACCATTCTAGACGTATCCGCTATTCCAGAGGCCAACTTTAGGTTTGAAGATGGACAATGAACGACATTTGTACCAGTCGAGCTAAGCAAATCATACCCGCGCTCATCCAAGTGAACGCAGTGAGCCAAGCAGACATCCTCACCCAGCATACCTATGTCTCCCAGGTACTGTATGTTGTCTTTGCCAGTTAAGGACCTGACTAAATCTAGCTCATCTAGGTTTTCAGATGCGTGAGTATGCAACAGAGCACCTCTCTTTCGGGCCTCTATTATCGTCTCTAATAACAATCCTTCTGTACACGACGGGACAAACCTAGGGGCGAAACCGTACTTTAGTCGGCCTTTCCCGTGCCAGCGATCTGCCTCTTCACAGGCGCCCTTTAGGTTAGCCTCTGCGTTCATAGACAGTCCAGCTGGGTTTGGGCGATCCATCATCGCTCTTCCAACAGTCGCTCTTACACCCGCCTCCTCGCAGGCCATAAAGATGGCGTCTGTGTGCTTTAGCGTGCCCATGTCTAAGATTGATGTTGTTCCGCTTAGAAGGAGCTCCGTGAGTCCTAGGCGTGCACTCCAGTAGGCACTCTCCTCATCATGAGCTGCCTCCATTGGCCATATCTTATCACCCAACCAACTCAACAACTCCAAATCTTCTGCCATGCCTCTGAAGAGTGTTTGGCATAGGTGCGTGTGGGCCTGGACAAAACCAGGACCGACAAATGCCCCTCCCATCTTTTTTTCAACGATGCCTTCATACTCAATAGATGGCGCTATCTCAGCAAAAATGCCATCTCGAATAAGAATATCAACAGACGACACTTCATCCTGTGCCGACACGATTCGGCAGCTCTTCAAAATTACTTCCATGGGCTCACACGTAACTCGTTATCCTCTAGTTGTGTTCTATGTTGCCGCTACCTCTTGTGACTGATATCCTAAATGCGGCACAAAGTTGGAGAAGTCTTGAATCAACCAGAGTCCCTACAGTGGATAAAGTCAAAGAGTATCAGCTCTTTGTTTTTGGTTATGGGTTGCCTGATAGCGCTCAATCCTGTGTTTGCACAGGAAGTTCAAGGGACCGATGTTGATAGTGACGAAACCTCTGAGGATCAGGAGGTAGCCAGCGAAGTGAATGCTGGACCTGAGGACCTAGCAACATATGCAGATAACTGGCGTTGGAGCAGCCCATCTTCAGGGGCTGTAGGCCGCGAGAGTGTGGTGGCTATTACTGGGCCCACACCTGGCTCAAGCATACTCTTTGCTATGCTTGAAAACGGCTCCGTCTGGCGAAGCTTAGACAGCGGCTCTGGCTGGGTACAGATTATGGGACAACTCGAGGTAGACTTAGAGTCTGGTTCATCTCAAGAAGAGCTTCTTTTGGAGGCCGAGAGTATCCTTGAGGATATAGTTGGTGTTGAACTCAGTGAGGAGTTTGAGCCTGATGATGGAGAGGTCGAGGGTACAGAAGAGGTCTTGGAGTCAAGCGTAGAGGATATTGATAGCCTCGCAATCGAGTCGTTGCTCTTTGAGCCAACTATATCCGAAGACGACCACGGCCTGCTTTGGGTGCACCCGAGGTTCCCCGATCTTTTGTTAGTTGGGCGAAGCGACGGGCTTTGGCGCTCAGGAGATGCTGGAGAGTCGTTTCATCTATCTGAGGTAGCTTACGAAATGAACGCGATTGCTACAGGAGAGACCTCGTTAATCGTGGGGGCGACTGAAAGTGGTTTATTGTATTCGTTTGATGGGGGCAGATCTTGGATTGACAAGGTAGACCGATTTGACGACTTCGATGTGAAAGATATCCAGGTGTTTGATGGTGTATGGTGGATGGCGTCTGATCAAGGCTTGCACTATTCTCTAGATGGGGAGTCCTGGGCCCCAACCAATGTCACAGAGCCTACTATAGCCCTATCATCTGGCGGCTCTTCAAGTCACTGGGTAGCTTCGGAGAACAGCCTCTTGAGGTTAGAGGAAGCCGCAGCGTACAGGTTCTCCAACCAGAGTCTGCCATCTACATCCTCTATACTGGAGATGAACAGGGCAGGGCACCTACTAGTCAGCGGATCTGACGGCGTCTGGGAGACGGTTGATGGCGGCGTAATATGGAGGCCTGTTTCAATTGGCCTGTATATGCCAATGGTGAACGACCTATGGCTTACAAGGGACGGCATGGTCGCTGCTACCCCCAGTGGAATTAGGCGTCTCGTAGAGTACAGTGCGGTGAATGAAGCTCCTAGTCATGCGGAAGAAGACACCATAACCCTCGACGTTCTAATTCACGCTGCAGTGAATCGACCTGGGATGAGCCCAGCCGCCTATGGGGCAAATCAAATACTGAGTGCAATACGTCGATTTGCGCCTGAGTTTACTATAGACGGGCAATACGTTCAGAGACGAAATGTCAGCGTAGACTTTTTCAACCAATCCAATGCTGAAGACACCGACCGAGACTGGAGAGTAATGGCATACCTTTCCTGGGGAGCTGGGCCTCAAGACTCAAGTGACTATGATGCGGCCCCAATTGAGGATCTGTTTTATGTCCTTCGAGACAGGGTCTATTCAAACAACAGTCTAGGCGATATTACGTCAGTGGCATCACGATTAATGGTAGATGCTAGTGACTATCGCTCTGAGGTAGAGGCTACCGTAGCAGAGCTGTTCTTCTCAAGGAGGAGACTCTTGGAGAGATCTAGGCCAGATGAACAAGTGGACCTGAGAGAGGCCGTCTTATATGACATAGACGTGCAGGAACTCAATGGTTGGATAGATGCATACACAGACAACGCCCTTTCTCGCGCATTATAAGATAAAATACAACCTAAATTTATGAGAGACGATACATGATAAACCTTCTTACTTTCTTTATGCTTGGGGCGTCGGCCCAGACCACTGACACGGTACTACTAAACAGCGCGTCACCTGAGCAGCTTTCCGCTGCGACAGGCATCTCTACTGATGTTGCCGACGCTGTAGTGGCCCTCAGAACTGAGCGCGGACGTTTAGGCTCAGTCGAAGAGTTGAGGGTCATACCAGGTATATCTTCAGCCGAACTCGATTCGTTGCGACGTGAGACCTCCATAAACCTCAGCATCACAAGAAGTGACTCTAGCTCATACACTACAGTTGAAGAGGTAATGGCAGCTTTTGAATCGGAGCCATCTGTTAGAGAGGTTCAATCAATCGCTGAGACATACTCATACACTAACAGAGAGCAGGTCGAGTCGTGGTTGAGCGCCTCAGAGAGGGCCGCTAGATTGCCAGAGCTTCAATTCCGATACTACTATTATGATCGCTTGAATACAGGCTATGAATGGGGTCTGGACACTGAAGGTAACGCCTTGGCCAATCTGGATGATGCGGATACCGACAGCGACCACGTTTATCAAGTCACACTGAAGTGGCGATTGGATGAGTTGATTATGTCTTCTGAGAGGATCCGAGTGATATCTGAATCTCAAGATGTAGTTAAACTGCGAGACAAGGTTCTAAGGCAAGTCACACAGACTTATTTTGATAGGCGCAGACTACAGGTGGACTTATTATTATCGCCTCCCGCGGACCTAAGGGCTCAAGTTGAAGACGAAATTCGACTTATGGAGCTCACTGCCGAGTTAGACGCGCTTACGGGCGGAGGATTCTCTCGAGCCCTCAATTAAATTAGTGAAAATAAATGCTAGGTTACCGCCTGATCGGTGACTCTAAGGGGCGTTAATTTAAAATGGCTACAGGTTCACACCAGACAATTCTTATCCTAGATTTTGGCTCTCAGTACACGCAATTAATCGCACGAAGAGTGCGAGAGAACCGTGTTTATTGTGAGATAAGACCGTGTGATACAGATGCTCCCCCGTCCCTTTCTCCAGAGATTATTGGAATAGTTCTGTCTGGCGGACCCGACTCTGTATTGGCAGAGGATTCTCCCCCTTTTGATCCGCGATGGCTGTCTTTTGACGTGCCTATCCTGGGAATTTGTTACGGAATGCAGCTAATGTCTCACCTCGGGGGCGGGACAGTAGCAAAGGGTCAGCACCGAGAGTATGGAAAGGCCGAGCTGTCTCTATCCGTTAATTCTGGTGATCTATTCGAAGGTGTTCCCAAGGTTAGCCAGATTTGGATGAGCCACGGCGATCATGTGGCGAAGCCACCGACTGGGTTCAAGGTTACGGCTACGGCCAGCTGCCAAGTAGCAGCCATGGAGAACAAGGCCGAGCGACGCTACGGAATACAATTTCACCCTGAGGTCACCCACAGTCAGTTTGGAGCCAACATTATCAAAAACTTCATATTCAATATCTGCCAATGTATTGGAGACTGGAGTATGGGTTCATTTATAGACGAACAGGTAAAAAAGATACGAGATCTAGTTGGTACAGATAAGGTGATATGCGGCCTTTCTGGTGGTGTGGATAGTTCAGTTGTCGCCGCGCTTATTCACAGGGCGATAGGTGACCAACTTACGTGTGTTTTTGTCGACAATGGCCTACTGAGGCTGAATGAGAGGGAGAGTGTAGAGAAGGAATTTTCGGAATTTCAGTTGGTAACAGCGGACGGTGAAGATGACTTCCTATCCAACCTTTCTGGGGTGACTGATCCGGAGCGGAAGAGGAAGGCTATAGGCGAGACTTTTATACGAATATTCGAACGAGAGGCTCGAGCGTTAGGTGGTGACGTTAAGTGGTTAGCTCAAGGAACACTATACCCAGACGTGATTGAATCGGTATCTTTCAAAGGGCCGTCAGCGACGATTAAATCCCACCACAATGTAGGTGGTTTACCCGATGACTTACAATTCAAGCTGATAGAGCCTCTCCGTGAGCTCTTCAAGGATGAGGTCAGGGTATTGGGAGAGGAGCTTGGGCTGTCTGAGGCCCGGGTACATAGACATCCCTTCCCAGGCCCAGGGTTAGGTATCAGAGTTCTCGGTGAAGTTACTAAAGAAAAATGCGACACTTTAAGAGCAGCTGATGACATATTGCTCAGTGAGATCAGGTCTGCTGGACTCTATAGAGATATTTGGCAAGCCCTAGCTGTACTTCTTCCAGTAAAGACTGTCGGTGTAATGGGCGACGAACGAACCTACGAGCACGTGTGCGCTATCAGGTGTGTCCACTCAGTAGATGGAATGACCGCAGATTTCGTCCAGATACCCTACGAGGTCCTCTCTAGAGTATCTACAAGGATAATCAATGAGGTTCGAGGCATTAATCGCGTGGTTTACGACATATCTAGTAAACCGCCAGCAACTATAGAGTGGGAATAACTGCCCCTAGTCGCCAGTCTCCATGTCACGGTTCCATTTTTCCGCATGGAGAACAAAGGCGTCAGCGAGCTGTTTGGTTATAGACCCACCTGCAAGACCCACCCTCATTAGATTAAGTCTATATATCTCAATGCATTCGGGCTTTGAGATCGCCATGCCGTGGCTACCGTGTGATTGTTCACCCACAAACATGGCAATGTTGTGTGGAGAGAGGGGAGGCATCTCGCTCCTCAGGGTCTCTATGGGAGGGACATCAAAAAGACCGAATGGTATTGATCCAACCCAGTCACGGAGGGATTTAGGCTCGACCATAGCAACAGCCTCCTCCAAAATAGCTTCGAAATCTTCATTGGAAGGCAGCTCTAGTATCGGAAAAGCGTCCGGTGCTAGCTCCTCAGCTTGAGACATTAAAACTTTTGCTTTCGGAAGGTTTCCCAAAAAGATCTCACTCATCCCTAGAAAATATAGCGCCTCGGCACTGTCAGGATTGTCTTCGAGTACCGCTTCAAAACAGGTCTTCGAAGAACTAAAGTCAGTCAATTCGTAATGCGATAACCCAAGGCCAAGTCTTGATTCTAGGTCTCCTGGCTGTAATTCCATACATCTAGCAAACGCGGCCTCTGCGCCTAGGCCGTCTGTGAGTTCTAAACAAGCGCTGCCTAAATATAGAAGAGCCTCTACGTTATCGCAGTCAGTGTCAAGCAGCTCCTCCGCCTCCACAATTGTTTTAACGAAATCTCTGGCGTCGTAGGCGCTACGCACCTCCTTCAACCGAAGAGCGGTCATCGAGCTGGTTGGTATCAAAAATTTTGATGGCGTCATCAGATTAGCCACCAAATTACAGATATTAGCCCAACAAGAGCAATCGCTGCAAGCGCACTGGCAGCCCAATTCCTGTCTGTGGGTATCGGGTTGGCTAGTGATACGTTGCCGTCATATGGAGGCGGGCTAACCGGTCTATCTACAAGGCTCTTTGGGGCATCTGACTCCCTGTTACCAGTGCCGTCTGAAGCGGCCTCGCTAACCAATCTCTTTCTGTTACCTCCGAGACCTTTTAGAGCTCCTGCCTTTAGGGAAAGAGAGAATGAAGAGTATTCCGCCACATCCTGACAGAGAAATCTGTCTGTCAGTAACCATTTTTCGAATGAGTCAGCATCTTCCTTTTCAAGTCTTCCCGTTTCGTACAAAACTAGAGGGGCCAGGTCTAGCGCTGGCTCAGTCGGAACTGAGGCGAAAGGGACTGACTCAGTATTGGCCAAATATCTTTTTAACTCGTATCTCGCTGATAGCAGTGCCATAGGGAAGCCACCCTTGGCTTCACACAATGCAAAAAGCGCCTCCTCGGATACAGTTAGGTCATAAGCTGACACCAACAACTGGAGCGTAGAGTTATCAAATTCAGTAGTGCAATTGCGCAGCAATAACGATGGTTTTCGACCACTTGTGAACTTGCTCGGATAATCGCTATGGACTGTTTGCGTGCTAGCGGAGGCCATCTCTATTTCAATAATATTATGAGCCCAATCAACCAGGGTGCCCGAGTCGTTAACAGTCGCGACACCTTGTGAAAATAATTGGCAGGCCCGCTCTAGAGGCTCCCGGCCCGACACTTCTCCCATTCTGGCGCTAGACACAGCATAAAACCAATTAGAGAAGCGCCCAGCCATCTCAGCACCAGCCTCCGCATCTCCACTGCGCCATTTTTCAAATAGCTCATTTATGTTGTCTGCTTTCATTCTTACAGCCGTACGTTGATCGCGTTAAAGTGAGTTGATAGTCTCTCTTTATGGACATCTCCGACTAACCGACGGAGACTTCTCGGGCTACAGAACTAATGGAGGTATGGTTTGGTAACGGTTGTTCAAAATAATACGCCTAGTCCTTGGGGTAATTCAGACTATCTGATTTTGGACAAAATGACGGGCACGTCCATTGCAGTTGACCCATGGGATATGGACGTGTTGAATTCTATTTCAGATAAATACGGCTGTGTTATTTCATCGATTTTTGTAACCCATACGCATAGGGACCATATTCGCGGAACAAAGGCTTACCTAAAACAAGAAGACCTAGACACTCCTGAGACGACTATCTTCTGCCACAAATTATCGGTATCTCAGATAGGGCGTGGTCAGGTCGTCGAAGGCGGAGACGTTCTTTTGGGAGGTAAGGTGGAAGTCGTCCCCACACCAGGCCACCGCCCAGAACACCTATCATTGTTTATACAAAATGGATGTTGGGTTCGCCATGATAGCTCAATTATCCCTATAAAAACCAGCCAAGTGGACGCTCCCATATTGATAGCTGGCGACTGTCTGTTTGATTTTGGGATAGGCAACTGCACAAACGGTGGGGATGTTCAGGAGCTGTATTTGACCGTAAGTAACGTCCTAATGACACTCCCTGACTCCACAAGGATTATGTCTGGCCACGACTACAGGTCTAGAAATTTGAACTTCGCAAAATCAATCGAGCCCGACCACAATGGAATCAATGAGGCTTCAGGCTGGGATCAAAGCATACCTAGCACAATTGGGCAGCAAAGAGAGGCAAATCCATTCTTTAGGTTCGATAGCAAGGCTGTTGCAGCTACGATTTCAAGACGAGGCCTGCCAAGTGATACATCGAAGGAGAGGTTCTCATCACTTCGCAAATTGAGGGACGATTGGTAAATGGCAATTTCTTTAGAAGAAATAGAGTACATGAAGAAGATCGTCTTAATAGAGACAAGTGAAAACTTAGGCCTATCTGAAGTGACTAGGGGAGGGGAGTACTGGTATTTTCCCGTTCACCTAAGCACTAATCAACACGCCTCTAGCCATTCGGAGATACTCGACGATATTGAGAAGAGAATATTCCAATCAAATCGACAGAGTAAACTTAAGGAATTGTGCTGGGCAAGAGTGGATTATCAGAGCGATTTGTCGAAAGGCAAGGGCATTGCCATCGGGGGCTTTTCCAGATCACAGGCAACTAAATTTGCTTACAAGCTGAAGTTAAAATCGATACTTCTTATCACCCCTGAAAAGAAGTTCGTAGTGCACTCTGGCTACACTGGACTGAGCCGCTAACTCCTAGCAAATGAGTTCAGATAAAGTATAGATGGCGACGCTACTCGGCGGACGTTACATGCGCCTCCAAAGAGGACTTTATGAGTAAGAATACTGAATCGGAAGAGGTTGAAGCGGAGCTCATGGGTAATCACCCAGGAGTAGATGAGATACCAGACTCGGAATTGATATTCCGAGCCCAACACAAATTAAGAGACCTGATTGAGGACCACTGGAAAACAGGTGTAGGAATCATCTCGATTGGGCTGTTGGCCACTCTTATCTACGGAGTAACAGCAACAAAGAAGATTGAAGCTCAAGAGGCTGCCTCGACTATGCTAGCCCAGCTTGACAGGAGCATGCCTCCTGTCTCGGAGCTTTCACTTCAGGGACTCTTTCCACTAGATGATCCCTCTGATGACCGACGTTCAGATAGGCTAGAAGCTATAGCCGAACGCTATGAGGCGCAAGCTAACGAGACATCAGGTTCAGCGGGCGCTGCAGCTTGGAACCGCGCTGGCGCAATCTGGCTCAGGCTGGGAATGTTGGAAAAAGCCCAACAAGCCTATTCAAACGGAACCGAGGGCGGTGGGCTCTACGGGGTAGCCGCCAATAATGGCCTAGCATCTATCGCAGCTGCTCAGGGTGATACAGCTACTGCTATAGAGCATTTGACTCTTATATCAGAAGGTAACCACGGGGGAATGTCCGCGACCGCACTTATAAGTATAAGCAGGATATCTCGTGCTGCTGGAGACCTCGACACAGCCAGAGAAGCTCTTGAAAGTGTTATTTCCGAGTATCCAGAAACTAGCAATCTAGACAGAATTAATGCTGAATTACAAATCATAGAGTCAACGGGCGAACAAGGATAGAGATGTTACTATTCGCCGCATTAGCCCTTGGTGAGCCCTTCGTATCAGAGCCTAATATTCAGGTAGACGAGAGCCGAGACTCCCGAGTGATTACTTCTCAGCCCTACGTGGCTTGGGAGCGCAGACTACCAGAAACGCTCTTGGGAGCACGTTCACAGTCTCAACTATCTGAGCCTACTCTAGAGGATGGATTGTTGTATGTTGGCTCTGCATTTAGCCACGCACTACACGCTTTAGAGAGTAGAACTGGTAGCGAGATTAGGAGCTTCCCGGCTCATTCTTCAGTCCAATCTGAACCTATTTTTGAAAATGAATACGTAATATTTTGTGATAAGGGCGGATATACATTTAATTATTCAGCCACCGACGCTGTACCAAACTGGGAGCATTTCGGTGGCGCTCCAATCACTAGTCAGCCCAAGTTAATCGGCGGCAACGTGGTCGTTACGTCAGTAGACGATAGCATCTATTCATTGTTGTCCAGTACGGGAGAAGTGGCTTGGCGTTACGACCATCCACCGTCACTGAACCGAGAAACTGAATTAACTCTATACGGAGCGCCTTCCGCTGTAGCCTGGAGTGATCAAATCATAACTGGTTTCTCAGACGGCTCTATAGTTGCCTTATCAGCGACAACAGGAGCCGTTGAATGGCAAAACGAGGTAGGAGAGGGAACTTATCCTGATATAATCGCTACACCTATCGTTGTAGACGACAACATTTACACTGGTGGATTTGAAGGGCCTTTTGTAGCCTTAATGCCCCAAACCAATTCTATACGCTGGTCTTTAGATATCGGTACAGCTAATGAGCCTACCTATGATAATCAGTCAATCTTTCATGGTGGGGCCGACGGCATATTGCGTAAGATAGACACCATAACTGGCCAGATCATATGGGAATGGGATGCGAACATAGAAGGCAGCCTTACAACGCCTAGAATAACAGAGGCTGGGATTCTTACGTCTTCATCCGAAGAGACCATCTACCTTATTGATGGCTCAACAGGCGACGAAATATGGCGATTTGCAGATGACGTGACTCTCTCAGGGTTTTCATCATCAATCTCTATTGGAGACTCTGGATTTTACGCAGTCACCAACAAGGGCAAGCTAATCAGCTTCGAGACCCTCCAAGAACAAAGCCTCAACGAAACGCAGTCCTTTTAGGAAGGTGACACCAAGCACAACACACAAGCGACATCCTACCAACACACCAATATCTTCTGATAATATACGTTATGTTCAATTAGGAATGTAGGTAGAAAGCTTTGGAAATGAGGCTTGATATCGGTTCCCTACTCTGGCATTATTCGTCCTGTTAGTCAGAGGTTTGAGTGAACATTAGTTTGGAGAAGAAGATGAGGTGTTTATCTGTGTTGGTGATTTGTGCGGCGCTATCTGCTTGTGGTGGCGAGGCTGCCCAGGAGGACCTGGCTAGTCAGTTTGATCAAGCTGCAGATGCGTTGCCGAATGTAGAGGAAGTCACGGAAGAACCGACTATAGAAAACGACGACGCGGCTGCGGCCGAAGATGAGGATGGGACAGCTGAGCCTGGCGAACCACAGGACGAAGCTTCAGCCGAGTTTGGGGCGATGATGCAAGACTTAGAAGACCCGCCCGAATAGAATGAGCTCAAAACGAGTTCGATTAATCAAATATATGTGTCTTTTAGATCAATCGCGTTGAAGGTTCACACCTACGCTAGCACCAGCGTATTGACCTTGAATGTCACGAGTAACTACCCAAGACTCGGAATCATTTACAACTCTAAATTCGTGAGTACCAGTGCTCAACTGTTGTGAGCATGGGATTGTGCACAATGGCACGTTGGCCTCGAAGACACGCCAACCGCTTGCGCCGTAAAAGCTAACCACAACGTCGAAATTAGTATTAGCAACCGCTTCTAATGTAGCCCTAACCATATGAGAATCGTGCTGGACGGATAGATTTTGGCTGTACCGCTCATAGCCGTCTTTTTCAATAGAGATTAGGTGCGAGCCTATTGGTAGAGTAAAGTCCGCAGGTGTCGTCCCTTGAGAAGCTCCATCGACAAGGACTCTTGCGCCTGATGGTGTGGACTGGACACGAATCCGAGAGCTGGCAGCTGTATTTTGGCCGCCAGTAGCCACGGCACCCCAAGGGCTCGCTGGGGCTGGTGACGCCGCTGCTGGCTCTCTTACTGGGGCCGCTTGCTCTTGTTCTGCTTGTGACTGTCCCGACCATACGGTTTGTTCAGGTTCAGGTTCAGGTCTATTGGCTGGTCGATTAAGAGCTATAGGCATAGTTGGCGCTTCGGCTTCTCTTTCGGGCTCCACGCTACCTTGGTCCTCTTCCTCGTCCGATTCAAGAGGTTCCTCCGCTTCAGTGCCAGCCTCCTGAACATCTTCCTCTGGCTCTACCAATTCCTCATCGTTTATTGATAGCTGCCCCTCGTCACTCCCCTCGCCTTCTTCGTCAATAATTTCTATTTCACCAGCAATTGGTGCCATCTCTAACTCTTCGACAACGATATCTTGGAGCTCGGCCTCAGCGAATAACGCCTCTTCTTCGGGCTCTTCTGAGCCAGACATCATCGCAAAAGAAGCGCCTATAGCAATTAAGATTGCTGCGGCACCCATGATCAGCGGAATCTTACTGCTCTGCTGGGCATGCATGTTTGGTGTGTTTTCAGTGAATAGATAATCAACATCAGCTTCGAGTTCGCCTGTATCTTGCATGAAGCCGAAATCGTCACCCAGTTCGTCACTTTTACTAACCTCGTCCTCGTCATCAAAGAAGGCTTCTTCAGTATCAGCATCAAGGTCTACATCGATATCTTCGACATCATTTACAGCTTGTTCTAAGCTTTCGTCTTCTGGTTCGCTAAAGAATGGGTAATCATCTTCGCTAAGTTCAGGGACGTCAACTGGCTCGGTGGTCTCCACGCTAAAGTTGTCGACGAAACCTGAACGTGCTTCACTTGCAGCGGGCGACACAGGCTGCCTGGAGTCTGGCGCATCAAATTGCAATGAGCCTGCCTCTGGTGCGTCAATACCAGCCAGAGCGTTAGAAAAACGAGAAGACTGGCTCCTTTTTGGCGGTGCGCCTGGCACCGCTGTGACCACAGCTTTCTCTAATGGTGTACCGTCATTGAAGCAAAAATCGACCCTATCGTCGAAATCGGCTCCACAATGTCCGCACCGCTTCATAATTTCTCTCCAGCTACATTATTTTTCTGTCCAGTGAAGTATAGGCTGATCTTGAGATCATTCAAGCGCATATCTGCAAATAGACTCATCAATCAACACGCTATTCAGGCTTATAGTTCCGCTTGATGTGTCGAGAGATAACGAGCCTCTGAATTTGATTCGTTCCCTCAACAATCTGCATTACCTTAGCGTCACGCATATAGCGCTCTAGTGGGTACTCTCTAGTGTATCCATTTCCCCCAAGGACCTGCACAGCATCGGTTGTGACAGCTATTGAGGCATCAGTCGCTTCACACTTAGCCATAGCGGCAATTGTTGAATAATCCATGCCCTGATCCCTCATCCATGCCGCCTTATGCACTAAGAGCCGAGAGGCCTCTGTTCGTTTGGCCATGTCAGCAAGCATAAAACCTACACCTTGGAAATCTATGATCGCTTTTCCAAACTGCTCTCTTTGACACGCGTATGGAGCGGCTACCTCAATGGCCGCCTGGCAAACACCCACCGCTGAGGCTCCGATTGTTATACGGCCAGAATCTAGTGCTGACATAGCCACTTTAAAGCCCTCGCCCTCTTTCCCTACGAGGTTCTCGTAGGGGATACGGACATCCTCAAGTAATATTTCAGCGGTTGGGCTCGCCCTAAGCCCCATTTTCTCTTCCTTTTTGCCAGCAGTTAGCCCCACAGCAGACCCCTCAACCAAAAAGGCTGACACTCCACGAGGCCCTGGACCACCGGTACGGGCCATAACAACATATAGGTCGGCGACACCGCCGTGAGTGATCCACATCTTGGAACCATTTAGGACCCAACTATCGCCGTCTCTTACGGCGGTTGTTTTAAGAGAACCCGCGTCGGAGCCCGAGTTAACCTCGGAGAGCGCAAATGCTCCAAGCCATTCACCAGCGGCCAATCTGCTTGTGTACTTCTCTTGCTGTGCTCTGGAACCATATTGAGAAAGGATTATCTGGGGAAGTCCATTTACCGCCACCGTAACCGCATAGGAGGCCGATACCTTCGCGATCTCCTCTAGGGCCACTGCGTACTCAAGGTAGCCCATTCCCAAGCCACCGAGCTCCTCTGAAGTGGGTATACCACACAACCCAGCCTCGCCTAATTGAGTGAATAATCCCTTATCAAACTCCTCGTTTTCATCTGCCATTCGAGCCGTTTCCGCGAGTATCTGTTGAGACGCCTCTCGAGCGGCGGCCTGTAGCTCCTTCAAGTCGTCGTCTAGCACAAACATCATCTTCTCCAACTGCTACTGTAATTCACCTAAATAGGTGTGAGTCTTTATCACTTTGGAGGTAGACTCGGGTAGACCTAATACACCTAACATCTCGCGCCACTTAGCCAGCTTGTCTTCGTGCCGTCTTGTCTCAAAAATCACTTCCGTCACGCCTGAGTCCTCTACGACAGCTAGCTCAGCCACCATGCTTTTTATATCTACATCACGGTAACCCGTCCGTCTGCGTCTGCCTTTTGACTTCAGTTTCCTCTGTACTAGGATCTCCTCGGCAGCCATTACGTCTGAAACTCTCTGCTTAAGTTGTGCTAGGTCCGTTTCGGCTGGGGGGACTATTCGATATTTAAAGCCAGATACGCTGGCCATAAGAGATGTGCTCTTGATTGGGACTTCTTCTGCGCTGATAACCCCAAAGCCCATAGGCAGGTGCGCTTGCAGCCTTGATAATATATCCGAAGGTTCCACTGCTTCTGTAAGGAGTATATCCATAACATCCCACAATGATGACTCCCCGACTGGCGCGGCAGTGGCGAAGGTAACCTTAGGGTGTTGATGAAAACCCTGGCTCCAAGCAAGAGGGGCGCTAGCCCTCCTTAGCGAACGTATCCAGCTGTTCATTATCTCCAGATGAGACAAAAACCTAGCCTCCCCAAGGCGAGTAATCCTAAACCTGATCCGCTGGACTGGAGGCTTCTCTTGCTCCCTCCCAGCAGGTGTGAGCTTGACCGCCTCTTCCACAGGACTCTCTTCGGGTAACGGTAAAGGGTTCCCCCTCCCCTCCCATCGGTCTTCGCTTTTGGCGCCAGCTATAGAGTCTCGCAACATCGTAGCGCACAGCTCTCTTTCAATATCGATTACGCCGCACTTGTGACATTTGGATTGTCGGCAATCTGGAGCATGCTTGAGCTCAGTCGCGCGCTTCCAGTCTTCCTGAAACCAGCTCTTAGGTGTCATTATGTCGATGTGGTCCCAAGGCAATCTCTCTTCGAGGTCCCGCTCTCTAAGAGCATCCTTTGTATCGAAACCTGTTGACTCAACCGCCTCCATCCATACTCTAAAATTGAGGTATTCGTCCCAAGCATCCAACCTCGCACCGCCTAAGAACGCTGCTTCGATTAGGTCCCCTGCCCTTCTATCTGACCTGGATATTAGTCCTTCAATGAATGTCGACTGACCGCTGTGACGCCCAAATTTCACCCCTTTTTGGTCGTAAAAGCGCTCTTTTAGCATCCTCTGCCTGCGCCAGGTTTCGTCTATATCGATCTGTTCGGCCCATTGGAATGGGGTGAAGGGTTTGGGAACAAAAGTGGAGACTCCAGTATGTATCCTAGCATCACGACGCACACTCCTTGCGGATGCTAAAGCCTTAAGTGTTAGATCTGCGATAGCCTCCACATCCTCATCTCTCTCAGTAGGGAGACCTATCATGAAGTACATCTTAACATGCTTCCAGCCACGCTTCATGGCCCTAGAGGTCATCTCAATCAATGTCTCGTCAGGTATCCATTTGTTTATAACGCCCCTCATTCGTGGGGTGGCTGTCTCTGGCGCGAAAGTGAGCCCGCCTCTGCGTATTCCCGCGATCTTGTCCGCCAACTCAACAGAGAAGGAATCTAGCCTTAAAGATGGTAAAGAGACAGATGCTCGCCTCTCTGCAGCTAGTGTGGCAGTCTCGTTGATTAGTCCCTTTACCTTAGAGTGATCGCAGGTGGAAAGAGAGACGAGAGATACCTCCTCGTACCCAGTCCTGTCCAATGACTCGGACATTATCTTGGTTACACTTTCAGGGGTCCTTTCTCGAACTGGTCGAGTCGTCATACCTGCCTGGCAGAACCTACAGCCCTGTGTGCAGCCTCTCAATACCTCTAAACCTACTCGATCATGGACCTGTTGAGTGAACGGGACAATATAGTCCACAGGGAAATGAGCTTTATTAAGGTCCCTTACCACTCGTCTTCGGATTTTTGGACCATCTATAGCAGGGAGTATTCTGCCGTCTACATCCTCCATCGGATAGAGAGATGGGACATAGACTCCAGCAACCTCAGCGAGTGCCTCAAGGCGCAGTGTTCGACTCTGGCCCTTTGTCTGACGAAGGACCTTAGCGATCTCAATAACAACGTCCTCACCATCTCCAATTACAAAGAAATCCATAAATGGTGACAGTGGTTCGGGATTGAATACTGAAGGACCACCAGCGAAAGTTAAGGGGGCTGATTCGTCTCTATTTACAGTCCTGAGCTTCATTCCAGCAAGGTCGATCATATTCAAGATGTTGGTGAATGTAAGCTCGGTTTGCAACGTGAACCCAAGAGCATCGAAATCGCCCAAGGAATCCTTTGACTCGTTCGCAAAAATCGGGATCTGATTATCGCGGAGGACTTTTTCCATGTCGGGGGCGGGTGCGTAAGCACGCTCAGCCCAACACCAGTCTAGCTGATTTAGAACAGAATAAAGTATGTGAACGCCTAAATTACCTAGCCCTAGGTCATAGAGGTCTGGAAAGATTAGGGCTACACGAAGGTCCACATCCTCAGAACTCTTATGCACCGCATTTAATTCACTTCCCAGATACCTAGATGGTTTCTCAACCGAACCTAGGAGTCCAGACTCCAGTCTTTCTCTGACATTCATAGCGTTCCCTCGCATATAGGGGGGCCGTTTAACCTAACTTATAAAAAAACCAAACCCACGCTCAAATAGATCTTAATTATCTCCCCCTACACAACCTTCGCTATCACACACTAAGGAGTAGTTCAATGGAGCGATAAGCCCGTCTTCGCCAAGCATCTGAAGGGTTGACGTCATCGTCTCACCTTCAATGTTCACCAGCCAATAACCAAATGTAGGAAGGTTTGAAGAGCTATATGCTCCAACGAATCCCTCCCATTCACCCTCTCCTCGGGCTCTATCGAACACTGAATCCTCCCAACCAGCTGCTTCGCCTCTGGCTGTGAATTCTCCTTGCATAGCTATGTCGAACATAGATTCTAACTGCACTTGTCCAAATCCAGCATCACTACCATCCCCCCAACGGCTAATCGATTCAGCCACAGATCCAGACGCTCCTGCGTTGATGTATGCCACACCGAGCCTACCTTCTGGTAGGTATACTTCGCTAGTGTAGGCACCAGCTGAAAGTACCGCCCTTAGTTTAAACACCCCGCTCTGATAGTCGACGACATCCAGAAGTTCAGATAGAGCTTCATCAGGGTTACTCTCCCCGTCAATAGCGAGTGTAATTCTCGATTGATGGGTAAGGATTATTAGACTGTCGTAGTTACCTCTTAGTACCCCTGGCAGCCACCTGAGCTGTTCATCCCATCGAGAGCCAAGCTGGGCTTTGTTGCTATCGAGCGTCAAGATTCGCCAAACATTACCAGCGGTCTCTAGATCAAAATAACCCCAGCTAGCAACCCTGTTAAAGCCGATATCTGCGCCTGAGCCAGGGAACATCGCTCCATACATAGACAGCTGTGGATCCCCAGCAAACTCCCCTTCTCCTGCTACTGGTACAACGGGGATCCTTCTACCTTCTATTTCTGGTAAAGTTGAACCGTCAATTAAGTCCCGATACCGACCTGTGAACGCTCCCCATTCTCCATTGCTTGAACGACGAACCATATCGCCTAAATGAACGATAAAATCGAATTCCCCTTGATGGCTCCTCCATATAAGGTCTGATGTTATCTGTGCTGATGCTTGGGAGTTCACGACGCGTTCGCCTACATTGTCAACTAAGGGAATAGCCTCCCTTGTATTGCCCACCACGGCGAACCAGACGCCAGAATCCTGGCTAACCTCGCCACCATTAGCCGCTACAATGCTATGACTCCCCGGCGGCGGGTGCTTTATACCACAGCCAAAAGAAGAAGCTGTTACAAGAGAGATAGTTACTAGAGAACGAATGAGTCTATTGGTTTGCATAGTGAATCTGAAATAAGCCGTTTCGCCCTCAACTCCAAACACTAAGTGAGCCAACTACTGCTATTTAGGCAGATGAAAACCTCTCATGAAAAGAATCACAATCACTCAGATACAGTTACCTAATGGCATCAGTAAGCTACACGAGGTCGCTCGTAGTATCTGGGCTGATGAGGCTCTACACACCCCAGAGCTATATTCACAAATGAAGTGGGCACTGAATCCATCGAACAATGGTTGGCATAAAATAGCCGACGTTAAGGCATGGGTCTGTGAAAATAACAATCGGCCAGTTGGAATGATCGTAGCTAGCTTGGTCCAGCCTGATGAATCTCATAATGAACATCAAGGGTATTTCAGCTTTTTGGAATTTTCTCAAAATATGGACGTAGCATTAACCCTTCTATCTACTGCAAGAGCTTGGCTTTTTGATAGGGGTGCTAGTAGTGTGACAGGGCCAGTGTCTATGCCGCCTATGACGGGGTATGGGGTCATGACTGCGGGTCAGTCCGATGGCGCACTTTACGGCACAAAATGGAGACCTTTATGGTACTCTGAGAGGCTTGAGCGGTCTGGGTTTAAGGCGATAGACAGCAGCTTTGGCTGGCTGCTGAGGCTTCCAAAACGAGAGAGTCCCATGGATAAACCATGGCATCCCCCAGTTGAAGGTCTCAGTTTTCGACAAACGCCTCCGAAATCTTTCATGAATGACTTCCGAGAAGTTGAACGTTTGGCCTACACGCAAGATAAGAGCAATGGCAGATTGTTCAGCCCG
>Ga0115011_10001072_pt1 | contig 20087 bp, 11 predicted proteins | sample TroAtlMetagenome_2_FD_88705 | JGI IMG/M metagenome (GOLD analysis project Ga0115011, IMG submission 88705) | Marine eukaryotic phytoplankton communities from Atlantic Ocean - Tropical Atlantic ANT8 Metagenome | ecosystem: Environmental > Aquatic > Marine > Oceanic | place: Tropical Atlantic...
ACGTTTTTGAACACGCGCACGTCCGGCCCGAAGTCGTCCACCTTATCGCGTTGCAGCCATTGGCGCGTGAAATCCTCGATGAAGCGGCCGGCTTTGGGGTCCTTGAGCAGGCGCTCAACCTGAACCGAGGGATCCTTGGCAAGCGCACCCGACCGGGCGGCCGCAAGCAACGCGGCGTCCGGCACGGAGTTCCACAAAAAATAGGATAACCGATGCGCCCGCTCCACATCCGTCAATTCATCCGACTCCGCCTTGTAAATGAAATGTGGCGAGGTCAGCAGGGTGATTAATACACTGCGCGCCATGGCCACGGAGCCGGCCGCCAGTTGCTTGGCGGCAATGGCCACGACCACCGGCCGATCCTTCAACGGCAACGGCCGCTGCGTGAGCAACAACGCCAGGTGATCCACCAACTCGTCCGATTTCATGTTGGGTCGGGGGAGGATGGCCTTCATCGCGGCGGTCGGCCATTGCTCCGTCAACGGGCCGGTCACTTTCATATGAGAGAACCGCATGGCGGGACCGTTGTGCGGTTTCTTTGCCAGACTCCTGCCCGGCACTCGGGCGCTATCGAAGGTGAAGGCTAACCTATCGCCCGCCTTGAGGGTGAGCTCGGTCGTAAACCCTTTCGAGCCATGCGGCATGGGGATGCGGCGTATCATCCGAAAGCTTGTCGGATGACGGCCGTCCCCCAGGTTGATCCCGATGACCTCGCCTTCTTTGGATTTCTCCGAATGCGCCTTCACTTCGAGCCGGTACGTCCCGAAGGCGGGAATCACAAATTGATCGTGGTGCTCCGGGTCGATGGAGAAATGCAGGTTGCTGCGGTAGGGGCGAAAGCCCGTGAGAACATAATCGTCCCCATCGCGGTAATCGCCACCGCCGCCGGTTGCAAAGTTTTTGCTGCCGTGGAAATGTCGCGCATCGAATTCCCACGTCCTCGTTTCGGGCTTGGCATCCGGCAACACGCGCTCGGCGATGAAACGCGCGGTCTTGAGGTAGGCCATGACTTGATGCGGCGACATCAGGTGAGCCTCGCCAAACTTGTCGAAGCCGTGCTCCACGTGATCGGGCGGCAGCAGGCCGGTGAAATCAAAATCCACGCCAAAAAGATCCCGCATCGTGTGGGTGTACTCAGCACGAGTGAGCCGCTTGATGGGGTTCATCGGGCGCTGGGTGAGAATGTGTTTCTGAATAATTTGCAAGGCACCCGCCCGAGCTGCGGCCGTGGGCTGTGGCGCCTTCTCAGGCGGCATTTCGCCAGCCTCAAGCACGGCTGCAATGGTCTCCAGCAACTCCTCATTGGCGAACAAGGCGGCCACCGGCCGGTCCAGCCGCACCTTGCCCTTTTGTTGTTTTGGGCCGTGGCACTTGACGCAGTTTTGGGCGAAGAATTGTTCCAGCTCGGGTTCCGCGTGGAGCGTTACCGGCAGGAGAAAGCTCAGCAGCAGTATTGCGAAGGGCAGACGCATTATGACAACACCTCAAACGCTCCGGTGCTTTCCCCGAACTGGTCGTGTTCGGCCCCGAAGAGTTGGAGCAAGCCGAGGTACAGGTTGCTCATCGGTACGTCCTGCTGTCTCCAATGACCGGCCGTCTTCATCCGGGTGTCGAACACCAACGCTGGCAGGTCGTCGAAATTATGAGAGTTGGCGCTGCCCATGGAAGCGGTAAGGAGCGTGGTGGTTTGATCAAACAATGAGCCGTTGCCCTCCGGGCGTTTTTTCATGGTGGTGAGTGCCGCGCTGATGCGCTTGATGATGGCGAGCTCCAGCATGAGCAATTTTTTGATCTTTTCCGGCTTCTGGCCGTGGTGGGAAAGGTCGTGATAGTTACCGCTTAGATCCGGTTCCTTGAAACCTTCCCAAAACGGAATTTGCACCGTAACCGCACGCGTCGAATCGGTTTGAAGCGCCAGCACGGCAAGATCCATCAAGGTGCCGACGTAGTCGTCCACCGACTTGCGGTCGAAATTCTCGATCTCGTAATCCACTTGCGGCTTGGTGCGGTCGGCCCAGTAGGCGCGGCGTTTCACAGTCTGCTCCACCTCCCGCACAGAGGTGAGGTACTCATCCATCTTCGCCCGGTCGGTGGCGTTAAGCCGCTTCTCCATGGACTTGGCCTGCGCCAGCACGGCATCGAGAATGCTGCGGTTTTCGGCGAGCACCTGCTGCTGAGTCTTCTCGTTTTCATCGACCTGAAAGAGCAGGTTAAAAATCTTGTGGGGCGAATCGATCTGTTTAACTGGCAAACCGTGCTTGTCCCAGGAGATCTGGGAAAAGTTCAGGTTCTCGCCGGCCTGAAAGACCAGCGACTTGAAACGGGTGTCGCTGCCAATCTGATCAGCGATCGCCTGGTCAATGGATAGCCGGTTCTTGCGGTGCAGTTTGTTGAAGTAACCGGAGAGAATGCCGACACACGGCGTGTGGCCGAAACCATTCTGCACCGCCGGATTGTCCAGCCCGCTGTAAAACTTCACTTCCCCGAGGTGATCCGCCAACTCCTGCAACAACGCCGGCGGATTGTCGAAAGCGCCGTCCGCCTTCGGCGTCATAGCCGGCTGATAAAAGCTAAGGTGATTGACAATCGTCAGCAGACGCCGCGGCGATTCCTTGCCGGTCACTTTCCCGAGGCTCTCGAACCTCGGGAGTAACAATGCCACACCGGCTCCTTTCAGGAACGAGCGACGCTTTATGTCCGACCGCATCCGCGGCTTGCTTGACGAAAACTCGGGCATCAGAACTTTCCAACTAACGCTTCAGGGTTCGTGTGCGGATGTGGGGGGCGACTTCATTCCCGTCCTTCAAGTCCGGATGCATTTTCTTCCCCACATCGACCGGGGATTTCCCAACCCACTCACTCAGTTTTCCCTTGATCCCGATCCGGCCGGCAGCCGGGTCGATCGTCAGCGTGGTGTACAGCGAATCCTTGTACGGGCAAGTGTACTCGATGTAAGGGAACTTGGCATGAATCTCGTCCGGATAGCTTTTGTGGCGAAAATTGCCGCCCACCCATTGGTAGGCGGCTGAGTTCACGTGAAAGTTGATGATGCTGCCGATCTTCATGATGTGGTCGATGTGGTTGTGACCGTTTAGGGTCATGAGAATCTTGTCCTGATGTTGCTTTAGGATTTTTTGCACCTCGGCGGCGTTGTCCACACTCCACGGCCCGGCTAATCCCTGGTGGGAAATCACAACGATGGGGCCGTCCAGCTTTTCAAGCTGCTCGCCGAGCCAGTCGAGCTGGGCCTTACCGAGATGGGAGGGGTATCCCCCCTTGTGATCGGCCGGTTTTTCGTTTCCATCGAGCACGACTAAATTCAGGCCTTGAATGTTTTCAGTGTAATAGCGGCCCTTCATCTTCCACAGCTTCACGACTTCGTCAAAGGAGTGTCCCCCGTCGATGTCGTGATTGCCCAACACATGTAGCGCGCGCGGATGCGCCTCCATGAATGTACTGGTGACTTCCTCATTTTTTTTGTTCGGATAGGCGAAGTCCCCCATCTGGATGATGGCATCCGGTTTTTCCATTTTCATTGCCGAGATGAACGACTCCAATCGCTGCAGGCCATCATGCATCACGTCCTGATGCAGGTCAGCGATCAGGCCCAGTTTCACTGGTCTGCTGAGTTTTTTTACCGCCGGAAAAACTGACTCCGGGATCGTGATTGAGCCCGCGCCAGCCGAAAGCAGCGCCGTGAACTTGCGTCGATTTATTTTCATGTTAGGCGTTTTCATAATACTTGAATTGGTTCCCGCTAGCTAAAGTGCGTTCCCCGCTCTTTGCAATCTCCAAAATGTTAAAAACCGGCTGACGTCAGCCCTGCAAATAATCGAGCAGATTACCCCGGGCCGGAGTCAGGTTTTTGTATTGGGCAATTTCGGGGGGCATGGTTTGGAGGGCCTCGAGGAGTCCGGCGCGCGCGGCGGGGTTAGCTTTGAGGGTTGGCAGCGGGTGGGTCTCGAGGCGGATGCCGAAGAGGATACCTCCGGTCTTTGGCTGGGCGACGAGGGCCTGTCGCTCGATGCGAAACCTGACGCTCGCCGGGTCAGTCTCGGCGCTTAACCGGGGAAGGTTGAGTGCGGGATGTTGGTTTAAGTTTGCGGTGGCGGTCAGGCCCCAGTTGGTGCGGAGCCAAGCTTGCCCGGACTGGAGCTGCGTGAGGAAGCTGCGCGCCTTTTCGCCGAGAGTCTCGTTGAGCGTTGGGACCACGGCGTGAATCCAGTCGAGAGGCCGGCCGACTTTTTCCTCGAATGCCCACGACGAGGGGAAACACACACAGCCACCGAGGAGGGTCGGCATTCCGTTGTCGTCCGGCTCGAGCAGTAGGTAGTCGGAGGCGATTGTCTGGCCAAGTTCCTGGCCGGATAGCGGCGATTGAACGGCTCCCCATTCCGCGAGTTGTTCATTGAACTCCTCCAGCAATGGCTCGCTCTCGGGTAGCAGGACGCAGTGGCGTTCCGGATGGTTGGCGAGGATTTTCTTCCGCTCGGCGATCAGAGTTTCATCCCCGGCACGGGCGCGGAAGAACTCACCCGGCTCGCCGCGTCCCAGTCCCATGCGGAACGAAAACGGGCCGGGATAAAAGACATCCTCCATGGCGGGTTATTTCAGGGTCTTGAGATAGGCGATCATGTCGCGCAGATCGCGCCGAGACAGGATGCCGGTCATGGGCGGCATGGATGACAGCAGCTTGGAGCGGCTCTTGATGTCGGCCACCTTGAGCAGCGAGCGGTTGCCGGCGGGATCCTTGATCGACATGAAACCGGCTGATTTTTTCTCGATGATGCCGGTGACCACCTTTCCGTCCTTCATGGTGAAGGTGATCAACCCGTAACCGTCGGAGATTTGTGCCTGCGGATCGATAAGCGACTCGAGCATCGCCCGGCTGTCGAGGCGCTTGGCCAAGCCGTTGAGGTTGGGCCCGACGTCGCCACCGACCTGGCCGACCTTGTGGCAGCGGATGCACTGCGCGGTGAAACTGGTACGGAAAATCGATTCCCCGATGGCCGCGTCGCCGCCCTCAAATGTCTCGGGATAGCTATCGGCCGGGGCGAGTTTTGCCCGGGTGGCCTCGTGGTCGTCGGCGAACTTGGCGAGCGAACTACTACCGTTGGCCTTGGCCGCCTCGAGGATGTCGAGGTGCAGGGTGGCTGGCGCAGTGCCCTTGGCCAAGCGCTTGGTTTGTGCCTCGAGCAGCGAAACGGCCTCCGGTGATTTCAGGCTGCCCAGCACGCCCAGAGCATTTTGTTGCTCAGGCAGGTGGTCACTTTTTAGGCCAGCCTGAAGGGAGGCCATCAGTTCGCCGGCGTCGGGTTTGCGCTTGGCCAGAATGCGGACCGCCGTGGCCCGTAGCTCTGGCGACTCGGCTTTCAAGGCAGCCGCCACGGCCTCGTCGGCGCCGTCGGCGTCGATCGAGTGCAACGCCTCGACAGCGGATGCGCGGATCGCTGTCGCCAGTGAGTTGTCGTTGGCCAGCCGGGTGAGCCGCTCGGCGGCGTTGCCGTAGTTGAGTTTGCTGATCGCCTCGGCGGTGGCGCCACGCACGGCGTCTGATTTGCTCGAGAGCAGGTCGCCTATGTGTTGATCGAGCACGTCGTGTGCCTGTTCGACCGGCCGCGTGCCAAGGTCACGAAAACGGCCCTCGACGCGGTCGAGCTTGAACGGGCTTGGCCAAGTGGAGAGCGTGCGGAGTGCCTCGACACGCATCGCCTCGGGCGCGGTTTCGCGCGCGGCAAACTTGGCCAAGCGCAGGGCATTTTGCGGACGGCCAAGCCGGAGGTTGGCGTTGATGGCGCGGCGCAGCACCGGTTCGCTGGAAACGAGGCCGACGTCGAGCAGTCCCGCGAGGCTGGGCATGGCGGCCGGAATGGAAAACTCGTCGTGGATTGCGTGCGCGGCCTCGTTGACCACTTTTTCGCTGTTGTCGTTGAGGAACATTGCTACGCCGGAATTGCCGATGTGTCGGAGAGCCACGACGGCTGCCAATCGCACCGACTCGGAGCCGTGCCGCGCCAGTTGCAGCACGCTGCGGGGTGATTCCTCGCCGACTTTGGCTAGGGAGAGGACACCGGCGTGCCGGAGGAAAACGTCCTTGTTGTCGTTGGTTGCGAGGAAGTGGACGACGGCCGGCACGTGTTTTTTGGAACCGATCTTGCCCAGCGCCATCCCGGCGAACAGCTGCACGCGGGGGTTCGGTGAGTAGAGAAGATTTTGCGCTTCATCGGCAAAGCCCTCGTGATAGGCATCGGCAGCCACGCGCAAAACCTGTGACTGTATTTCCGGGTCGCTGTCGCGCAGCAGCGGCTTGAGCGGCAGGACGGTGGCTTGGGATTTTCGGCCCAACTGGCCCAGCCCCCAGATCGCGTGGACGCGGGCGAGTTGTGAGTCGTTCTTTTTTGCCACCGCCAGCAGTGCATCGGCTTCGTTGCGCTTGGCCAACTCGAACTGGGCCTCGAGGCGGACACGTTGGTCGGCATGGGCGAGTAGCTCGACCAGTTCCGGCACGGCGCGCTTGGCGAAGCCCTCGCCGAGCAGTTTGCGGGTTTGTTTGCGCAGCGGGTGATCGGCTGCGCCGGGGGCATCGAGTTTCATGATGCGACCCTTCTCATGCGGTGCCCAGCCGTTGTTGCCCCAGTCGGCCAGATACAGCGCGCCGTCCGCTCCGAAGTTGATGCCGGTGGTCATCGTGCCGTGGTGCGCCACGTGTTCGCCCACCATCTTGAAGCCGGCACCGTCCGGTTCAGTGCGGAATGCGCGGACGTTTTTTCCGGGAAACTCGGTCACGAAAAAGTGGCGCTGATATTTTTCGTTGAGCGCGGTGCCAGGGTTGTAGGCAAAACCGCACGGGCCGTCGGAATAGTTGGAAATGGCCGGGGTGATGTAGGCCGGTTGCCCCTCGAAGTGCGGTTTCCACAGGCCATCGGCCATCCACGGGTTGTAGCCGCCGTGCTCGGCGAACTTGCGGTTGCTGCGGTACTGCCACGTGGCGCGCCAGCCGGTGTCGGTGCCCTCGAGCAGGTAGTGGAACCGTTCGCGGTCGCCGAAGTCGCCGTCGTTGTCGACGATGAACCAGTTGCCGTACTCGTCGTACGCCAGCTCCTGCGGATTGCGCAGGCCGTGGGCGAACACCTCGAAGTTTGAGCCGTCCGGCTCACAGCGGAACATCCCGCCGTGGTACGGGTAGTGGAAGACCGCGCCTTCGCGGCTGCGCACGCTGAATCCCTTGTCGCCGATCGTCCAGTAGATGCGTCCGTCGTAGCCCATTGTCGGGCCGTGCATGTCGTGTCCGCCGTAGCCGATGTGGATGCCAAACCCGGTTGCGAGCACCTCGGTCTTGTCGCCCCTGCCGTCGCCGTCGGTGTCGGTGATCTTGAGCATGTCCGGGATGCAGGTCACGTAGGCGGTGTTGTCACGAAACAGAATGCCGCCTGCGAGACCGGTCACCTCGGTGTTTAGCCCCTCGAAGAAGAGCGACTTTTTGTCGAAGTGCCCGTCGTCGTTTGGATCCTCGAAGCGCCAGATTTTTTCCTTCCATTGAAAGAGCGATTTCCAGTCGGCCTTGCGGCCGCGGATCAGTGCGCGTTTGTCCTCCACGCTGCCGCTGGCGAGGGAGGGGATCACCCAGTCGGTGTGGCGCCGGATGTCGAGCGCGCCATTGTTGCGCCTATAGGTGTGGGTGACGTGCACCCGGTTTTGGTGGTCGACATGGATGCCGACCATGCTTCCCACGGAGCCAAATGGGCTATACTCGGTGGCAACTAATTTACCGTCCTCAGCCGCTTGGCCAAGCGCTTGGCCAAGCGCGAGGAATAACGAGATGGACAAGATTCGATTCATGCTCCGCAAAAGTGGCAAATTCGACCCCGCTTGGCCAAGCAAAGAGATTGCCAAATGAGCTATCGCCGCTAGTCTTTGCCCTCCACCGGGCCGGGTGTGAATGTTTTAAATAACCAGCCCGTCTGGTTTTTGCGTGGAAAAACCACAACCCAACTACAAGAGAGACGGAATTTTCATCGTCAGCCTGATCCTGATCGTGATGACATTAGAGCTGGCTACCGGCACGGACGACAGCGTGTCGATGCAGACGATCCCGAAGCCGAAGGCCCCGCAAGCGAGCGACCAATATCTGAAGTTCGCCCTGCCGGACGGCTGGAAGGCCAGCTCCAACGCATCGCCGATGACGACTCACTCGTTCGATGCCACCGGCGGCGCGTTTGTCACTGTGATACCGTTGCCCGCAGCCGTCGCCGGGACCACGGACATCGTCAACCTCTGGCGGCAGCAGGTTGGCCTCGGGGAGATTGGTCCGGAGGAGGCGGCCAAGGCGGCCAAGGCGATTACCATCAGCGGCCAGCCGGGGTCGCTTTATGATTTCACCGGGGAGACTCCGGTCGAGGGTCAGGCCAAGCCGCCCCGAATTGTCACCGCGTCGACCACGCTTGGCCAGGTGACTTGGTTTTTCAAGTTGTCCGGTTCGGCGGATGCGATCGAGGCACAGCTGGAAAACTTCACTCAATTCCTGCCCCGGCTGGCGTTTCAGCCGGGGGCATCGACCATCGATTTCCAAAGTTTAATGCAGGAGGCGCAGCGGGCATCACAGGCTGCTCCTCCGCCACCGCCGCCGTCTGCCCCGGCGGTGGCCAAGCCGACATGGGCTGTGCCGGGTAGTTGGGAGGAAAAGGCGCCCACCTCTATGCGGCTCGGGAATTTCACAGCCGGTGCCGGGCAGGCGGAAATCACCGTAATGACCTTCCCGGGCGAGGTCGGCGGGCTGCTGGCGAACGTTAATCGTTGGCGAGGGCAGTCCGGCCTGCCGCCGGTCGATGATGCTGGCCTGACGGAAGTGACGGAACAGATCAACATAAGTGGGACACCGGCGACGCTCGTGGAGGCGGTGGGCGAAAAGACCGCCTCGTTCAGCGTGTTTCATCCGGTTGGCAACGCGACTTGGTTTTACAAGATCAGCGGGCCAAGCGAGGCGGTCACACCGGAAAATGCCGCCTTCAGGGCGTTTCTTGAGTCCATTCAATTTCCAAAATAACCGGTCGCGATGGAGGTGTTTCTCAAACCGTTTGTAAAGTTTTGGTGTTCGCTGCGTCTGACTGTGGTTTGCCTGATTGCGGCGCTGGTGCTGGTGTTTGTCGGCACCCTCGCGCAGGTGGATCAGGGGCTTTACGACGCACAGAAAAAATATTTTCGGAGTTACCTGCTAATCCCTGAGGCGGCCGGTGGCGCCGGCTGGGCGCAGATCCGCATGGGCGACACTGACTGGGGTTTGAAGCCGTGGGAGACCGGCCAAGGCAACTGGACAGAGATCGAAGGCACCCAGTTCAGCATGCTGCAGTTCGAGGCCTTGAATGGTGCGGAACGCGCGACCATCTCAGTGAGCAAACTGGCCAAGGGCGCGGGTGGCCTAAGGGAAAATATTAACCGTTGGCGCGGGCAGCTTGGGCTGGAACGGGTCGAGAAGCTCTCGGGAACCGAGTCGATTACGGTCGACGGAAACGCCGGCACGTACGTGGAGTTGACCGGCACAAAGGACGGCAAGCCGGCCAAGACGGTTGGGGTCATTCACGAGCTGCGCTACCGGCAACCGTATGAGACGTGGTTTTACAAGCTGACCGGTGACGCTGCGGTGGTGGATGCGGAGAAGCAGCAGTTTCGCGAATTCGTTCTCTCGGCGGGTTATCCGACAATGTTTAAATTCCCGTTCGTTGGGGGCTACCTCGTGGCGGTCGTACTGCTGATCAACTTGTTGGCTGCGCACTTCCAGCGGTTCGCTTTCAGCAAGAAGAAGATCGGCATCTTTCTGACGCACGCCGGGCTGATCCTGATGCTGCTTGGGCAGATCGTGACCGACCAGTTTCAGGTCGAAAGCAACATGCGACTCGAGGAGGGTCAGGTTAAAAACCACTCGATCAGCCGCGAGTTTTGCGAGCTGGCCATCATCGACAAGAGCAACGCGGAGACCGACACCTATGCGTCCATCCCTGCCGAGGTGCTGGCGGAGAAGGGGCAGTTCCGCATGGGCGACCTGCCGTTTGAAGTGACGGTAAAGGCCTACTTCAAAAACTCCGATCTCTCCGAGCCCGTCACCGGTCAGCCGAACCGGGCCACTACCGGTAAGGGGTTGACCCTTGTGGCCACGCAGATGGATTCGGTGACCTCGCTTGAGGAGGTTAACTTTCCCAGTGCCTATGTCGCCCTGCATAGCACCGACGGCAAGGAGCTTGGCACATGGATGGTGTCGGCGCTGTTCGGAGCGCTGCGCAAGCCCATCCCGGAGCAGACCTTTGAGCACGACGGCAGGGAGTACGAGTTGGCGCTTCGCTTCAAGCGATACTACGAGGACTACGATATCGAGCTGGTGGACTTCCGCCACGACAAATTCCAGGGCACGGAGAAGGCCCGCAACTTCTCCAGTGACGTGATTGTGCGAGAGCGCATCAGCGGTGCGGAACGCAATGTGCACATCAAGATGAATCACCCGCTGCGTTACCGGGGCAAAACCTACTTTCAAGCCAGCTTCGATCCCGAGAACGACAAAGCTACCGTCCTACAGGTCGTGCGCAACCCGGGATGGGTGACGCCATACATTTCCTGTGCGATGGTAGGGATGGGCATGTTGATCCAGTTCCTGACCCATCTGGTCGGATTCACCAGAAAGAGAAAGGCCAAGGCATGAAGAAATATTTAACCAATCCACCTGGTCATATCTTTGTCACACTGGTCATGGCTCTCTGGGTGCTCAAGGGACTCGTCTTTCTGCCCAAGGCCGAGGCCGACAAGCCTGACATTTATGGTTTCGCAGAGTTGCCAGTGTTGCTCGACGGACGCACCCAGCCGATTGACTCTACCGCGCGCAATGCCATGCGGGTCATCCGCCACAAGTCGACCGCTCTGCGAAATGAAGGTGATAAAGAGAAACCGTATCCCGCTGTTGAGTGGTTGCTTGAGGTGGCGGCCAAGCCAGAACTCGCCCGGTCGCGCCCGGTTTTCCGGATCGACAACGAGGAGGTAAAGGACCATCTCGGCTTGGCCAAGGGCGAAAAACATTTTTCCGTGGACGAGGTTGCTGCTGAGGAAAATTTCCAGCGCTTGGCCAAGGACAGCGCCCGCATCCATGCCAAGCAGGCGGAGCTACGTACGCCCTTCGAAAAGTCGATCAAGGGCGTGGCTGATTCACTGATGATCTACCAGCGCTTGGCCAAGAGCTTTCGGCCCCAGCACTCGACCGACTTCAAGCAGGATCTGGACGAGATGACCCGGATTTTCCCCGCCGGCATGGCGGCTGTTCGCGCACACGAGACCGGTACCGAGCACGACGAGGATGAGCATCAACAATTCTCGCGCCTGCTGGAGGTGTTCATCGATCCCTCAATCCACGAGGGCGACAAGAGTGGCGTGATGTTTTGGCCTCGAGCCGTTCCCCCGGTCACAGGCGGTGACACCGAATGGAAGTCCATGAGCGCGAGCCTCTTTCATAGCATCACCAATGCGGCCCAGCCGGAATCCGAATGGAAGATCGAGTTCAACGGTGCGGCCCAATCCTATGCCGCGATGCTTTCTGCCTATGCGAAGGATGACGCCGCGAAATTCAATGCCGAGCTGGCTACCTATCGCGAGCATCTTGAAAAAAACAACCTCGTTGGGATCGCTGGCAAGACCGGCACAGAGTTTGGATTCAACAATTTCGATCCGTTTTACAAGTGTGAGATTCTTTATGTGATCGCTTTTCTGCTGGCCTGCGGCAGCTGGTTGTCGCTTGCCAAGTGGCCGAACCAGACCGCCTACTACCTCGTCGCGCTTGCGGCGGTGGTACATACCGCCGGGTTGATTTTCCGCATGTGGCTCGAGGGCCGGCCGCCGGTGACAAACCTTTACTCTGCGGCGGTGTTCGTCGGTTGGGGCGCAGTGATTCTTGGCCTGATCCTTGAACGCATCTACCGGGACGGCATCGGCAACGTCGTGGCCAGCTCGGTTGGGTTCGTGACCCTGCTTGTCGCACACGGCCTTTCGTTGAGTGGCGACACCATGGAGATGCTGCAGGCCGTGCTCGACACCAACTTCTGGCTTGCGACGCATGTGGTGATCATCACCATCGGCTACTCGGCAACGTTCGTCGCCGGGTTCCTCGCGATCGTGTATGTGGTGCGGGACTTCGTCTCCAACAAGGTGGCGTTCGACAAAGTGAATCGCACTGGCATCACTAAAATGATTTACGGCATCGTCTGCTTCGCCACTCTGTTCAGCTTCGTCGGCACGGTGCTGGGCGGCATCTGGGCTGATCAGTCGTGGGGCCGGTTCTGGGGCTGGGATCCCAAGGAAAACGGGGCGCTGATGATCGTGATCTGGAACGCCGCCATCCTGCACGCTCGCTGGGGAGGCATCATCCGCGAGCGCGGCATGGTGGCTGCCGCCATCTTCGGCAACGTGATCACTGCGTGGTCATTTTTCGGGACGAACATGCTTGGCATCGGTCTGCATTCCTACGGCTTCATGGACAAGGCATTCGCCTGGCTGATGGTGTTTGTCTGCTCGCAGATCGTGATCATGACCGGCGGCCTGATGCTTGGCACTCTCGACAACGCCGGCAAGGCGGCAACGCAAAAAGACGGAGCGGCTGCAGCTAGCCCGCTTCCATGGCTGATCGTCGAGGGGGGCGTGATCGTGATCACCGCCGCCGGGGCGATCATCTACCTGCTCAAGGCGTTCGGTTTCTGATGCGGCTTGGCCAAGCGCTTGGCCAAGAGTGGGGCATCAAGCCAGGCCGCAGTTTTTGCGGGCGCGATCGAGAACCGTGGTCGCCCGTTTGCGGGCTTTTTCGGCGCCGTCCTTCAACACTTGGTTCACATGGTCGAGATTGTTTTCCAACTCGGCGCGCTTGGCCCGGGCCTCCGCAAAAAACTCCCAGTACTGCTCGAACAGCGCCTTTTTCAGGTCGCCATAGCCCAGCCCTCCAGCGCGGAGGCGTTCCTCCCAATCCTTGGTCACGTCCTCAGGGGCGACAAGCCGGAGCAGTTGCACGGCGATGTTTTTGTCGGCGTCCGGCTTGGGCTCCTCGGGAGGGCGGCTGTCCATCACCAGCCGCATGATGGTTTTGCGTAGCGGCTTTTCCTCTCCGAAAATGTCGATCGTGTTGCCGTAGCTTTTGCTCATCTTCTGGCCGTCCGTGCCGGGGACGACCGCCACCGAGTCGCGGATCTGCGGCTCCGGGATCACGAACGTCTCGCCGTAGGTCTGGTTGAACTTGATCGCGATGTCGCGCGTGACCTCTACGTGCTGCTTTTGATCGCGGCCGACCGGGACGATGTTGGAGTCGTAAATCAAAATATCTGACGCCATCAAAACCGGGTAGGCAAACAGGCCGTGGTTGGGTGAAAGACCCTTGGCCATCTTGTCCTTGTAGCTGTGGCAGCGCTCGAGCAGGCCCATTGGGGTGAGCGAGCTGAGCAGCCAGGTCAACTCGCACACCTCCGGCACGTCGCTCTGGCGGAAGAACACCGACTTGGCCGGGTCGAGGCCGCACGCGAGAAAATCCAGCGCCACGTCGAGGGTGTTTTTGCGGCGCTCATTGGCGTCGAACAGCGACGTCATCGAGTGGTAGTCGGCTATGAAATAATACGCCTCGCCCTGCTCCTGCAGCTCGATCGCGGGGCGCATCATGCCGAAGTAATTGCCCACGTGCAGCGTGCCCGACGGCTGAATTCCTGAAAGTATTATCATAAACAAAAAGCCCCCGGGCGGCGGGCCAGCGGCCGTGCCACCCGGAGGCGCAAATCAAACGGGCTTTGGCTACTTGATATCAACAAAAATCAGCGTCCCGGCCAGCATGTCCGGCACGATCAGCTTGTTTGCCTTGCGGTCGAGGTAAAAGTCGGCGGCCGATTTAAGGCCCTCGAGGACCACTTCCTTCTTTTTGCCGTTGTTGGTCAATTTCCAAACCTTGCCCTGTGTCCAGCTCGAGACGTAGATGCCGCCCTTGCCGTCCGGGTCGACAGCATCCGCGCCGCGCAGTCCCTTGGTGATGACGCGCAGTTTACCCTTCGCCGTCTTGCGCACGATGTTGCCGGTGAAGAAGTCACCCATCAACAGGCCGGTTTTGCCGGAGCGGCCTACGCCGTTCGGGCCCGGCATATCCGCCTGACCGGGAGCGATGGCGTCGGTGATCTTCCCGTCCTCGATCGAGATCTTGTACACGCAGCCCTGTGCCGGCAGTTCCTTGGCCTGCTTGCTGTCGAGCGGCCAAAGTGTGCGCTCCTTGTCGGGGTCGAACATTTTGCTGATCGCGCCCATGTCAGTCACGTACACGCTCTTGCGATCATGAGACGCGGCTACGTCGTTGAGAAAGCTGACCTCGCGGGGAAAATCCTTTTTGTCCGCCAACACGCTCACGTTGCCTTTGCGGTCGATTTTCATCACGCGCGTCTGGTCGGCGGTGACGAGATATTTGCCGGTGAAGGCGATGCCCTTCGGCTCGTTCAGTCCCTTGGCGAAGGCCTTCGACTTGTCGCCGTCGAGCACCTTGATTACCGCGTCGCCCTCCTTGTCGGGGGAGTTCATCACGGTGACGTAGTACTTGCCGCCGAATCCCTTGGTCAAACTCTCGGGGCGTTCCCCGATTTTCACGACCTTATTCTTCGCGCCCCAAACCGGAGTCGCAACCATCATGCCCACAATGAGCCCAGCAAGGATTTGTTTTTTCATAGAAACTCGGCCAAGTTCCTACCCGTTCTGCGCGCAGGGTCAATGCAAATCAACGGGGACAGGGATTGGGAATCGTTTTATCAGGAGGGCGATTTGATGTGGGATCACGGCGAAGCCTCGCCGGGGCTGGTCGATTTTCTGGCATCCAATGAAGCCAACCTCCCGCTTGGCCAAGCGCTTGTCCCGGGCTGTGGCAGGGGACACGACGCCCGCACCCTTTCCAAGGCCGGTTGGCAGGTCACCGGGCTGGACATCGCGCCGAGCTCTGTGCCTCTGGCCCAGGAGTTGGCTGCTGCTGAGGGGCTGGAAATCGATTTTCGGCTTGGAAATTTTCTTGAAGACAAACTTCCTCAACCGTTCGATCTCCTGTTTGAGCACACCCTGTTTTGTGCCATAAACCTCGGGCAGCGCGACGCCTACGTCCGCGCGGCCAAGCGCTGGCTCAGGCCAGGCGGGACATATCTCGCGGTGAACTACATCATCACCGAGGATGACGGCGATCCGCCGTTCAGCACCACCGCCGGGGAACTTGACGAACGCTTTCTACCCGACTTCGAACTGATCCGCCGCTGGACACCGCGCTCGTACGAAAACCGGCAGGGCAAGGAACTGATGAGCCTCTGGCGCCGGAGGTAGCCAAGCGCTTTCGCTTTCGTTTCGGCTCCAAAAAAACTAGCTTGGCCAAGCGCTCCTGTTGGCATGACTCAATTGAACCGACACATCACGCTGCTACTTGGCATCCTGTTGGCCCTGGCCAACGGCATGGCGTTGGATTGGCAAAAGAACGGGGCGCATCGCTGGGCTGACCTCGCCGATGCCGGCAGCGGCCAGCCGGGGTTCACGCTGATGAACCCGGCGTACACCGGGGTGCAGTTCACCAACACGCTCTCCACCCTCATCCTGATCTCCAATAAAAACCTGCTCAACGGTTCCGGTGTGGCTTTGGGCGACTACGACAACGACGGGCATTGCGACATTTACCTCTGCCGACTTGATGGCAGCAATGTGATGTACCGCAACCTTGGCAACTGGAAGTTCGAGGACACCACCGCTGCCACCGGGACGGCGTGTCCCTCCCAGTTTTCCAGCGGAGCGACCTTCGCGGATATTGACGGGGACAGTGATCTCGACCTGTTCGTCACCGCGATGGGACAGCCGAACCGGCTTTTCCGAAACGACGGCAACAGCAAGTTCACCGACATCACAGCAGCCTCCGGCATCGGCACACGATTCGGCAGCAGCTCACTCGCGTTGGCCGATATCGACGGCGACGGCGATCTCGACCTGTACGTTGTCAACTACGGTGCCAAGTCCGTGCTGAAGGACGGCGGCAAACTCGACATCGTCAACGTCAACGGCCAGCTTACCGTGCGCGGGCCGTTCGCCAGCCGGATCAAGTTCATCAACAGCCAGATGTTTGAGTACGGCGAGCCGGACGAGTTTTTTCTCAACGACGGCACCGGACGGTTTATCAGACTCGACTGGGGTGGCGGTCGGTTCACCACGCATGACGGCAAGCCGCTCAGCGAGCCGTACCGTGACCAGGGATTGAGCGCGATTTTCCGCGACATCAATGGCGACCGCGCCCCGGACCTGTTCATCGCCAACGACGGATTCACCGAGGATCGTTTTTGGATCAATGATGGCCGGGGCAACTTCCGTGAAATTTCGCCGCTCACCATCCGGCAGTTGAGTTTTTCCGCGATGGGCGTGGATTTTGCCGACATCAATCGCGATGGCTACGATGACTTTTTTGTTGTCGAAATGCTCAGCGGAAATCACGGTCGCCGTCTCACGCAGCAAGGCACCATTCCGGGTGCCCCGGTGGCGCCCGGTGACTTCACGCACCAGCCGCAGAGCCGCCGTAACTGCCTCTACATTAATCGAGGCGACAGCACCTTTGCGGAAGCTGCCTACTTTTCCGGCTTGGCTGCGTCGGAGTGGTCGTGGAGCAGTGTTTTCCTTGATGTCGACCTCGATGGTTGGGAGGACATACTCGTTACCAACGGTTTCGAGTTCGACACCGATGATCTCGACACCCAGCACAAGATCGGCCGGCTTGGCAAAATCCCGGTCGCGCAAAAGCGGAAGACAATCTTTCTTTTTCCGCCACTCGACACGCCCAACGTCGCCTATCGTAATCTCGGCAACTCGCGCTTCGAGGAGGTTGGTCTCCAGTGGGGATTTAACGACAAACACGACGGCCACGGCATGGCACTTGGCGACCTCGATAACGACGGCGACCTCGATGCCGTGATCAGCTGCCTCAAGGGGCCGGCACTGGTCTACCGCAACAACGCCACAGCGCCGCGCGTGGCCGTGCGCCTGGCCGGCAATGGCAAAAACACCGAGGGCACCGGAGCGCGCATTCGCGTGCACAGTTCGCTTGGCCGGGGGAAGCAGTCACAGGAAATGATGACCGGAGGTCGCTACGTCAGCGGCGACCAAGCCCAGCGCACTTTCGCGTCCAAGGCAGGGGAGACATTTCGCATCGAGGTCGACTGGCGCGACGGCACACGGACCTCGCTCGACAGCGCCACCGCGGGGCGCCTCTACGAAATCAGTCAGGCATCGACCCTGCCGATCTCGGTCAAGCCAAGCGCTCCGACAACGCTATTCACCGATTCCAGCGCGCAGCTTGGCCATCGCCACACCGCCACTTACCGGGATGACTTTGAACTACAACCGGCCCTGCCTCGCAGCCTAAATCACGACGGCCCGGCATTGGCCACGGCCGATGTGGACGGCGACGGAGATACCGACCTGCTGGTGACAGACACAAACGATCCGCAGTTGACCATCCTGCTCAATGACGGCGCGGGTAACTTCAAGCGATCGGCCAACTCGCTGTCCACCGGCGGCACCGGCTTGGTTCCGTTCACCGACGGCCAAGCGCAGATGCTGTTGCACCTTTCCGAGCCACCGGTTGTTTACACGATTGAAAACGGCCAATTGCGCTTGGCCCAGCGCTTGGCCTACGACGGCACGCCTGGGAGCTCGGCGGCGTTCGATGCCGAGGGCGATGGCGACACCGACTTTTTCATTGGCGGCGGCACGGCGCCTGGCCAATTTCCCGTCGCCGCCGCCTCGGTTTTGTTTATCAACACCGGCGACGACTTTGCTCCCCTGCCGTATCCCGGGCTTGGCTTGGTTCGCAGCGTTGCGGCAGGTGACACGGACGGCGACGGCGACACCGATCTCGTGCTGGCGCGAGAATGGAACAGCATAGCCCTGCTGCAAAACAACGCCGGGAAATTTACCGCGGCTGGGCCGGCGCTTGGCCTTGCGGCGCACAGGGGCCTGTGGCACAACGCCCAGCTTGCGGACGTTAACGGGGACGGGACACTCGACATCGTCGCCAGCAACATGGGGCTAAACTCGCCGTATACGTTTTACGGCTCACCGGTGCGACTGCTCTACGGCGACACCGATGAGGATGGCATCAACGAGCTTGCCGAGATTTTTGTCGACCGCGCCCAGAATAGCTGGCGGCCGGTTCGCAAGCTGGAAGTGTTTGCCAACACCTTCCCGCAAGTCCGCGGCACCTACACCCGCAATCGGGCGTTCGCCACCGCCACCGTGCCCCGAATTCTCGGCCCGACCATTACCGACATGAAGGCCGTTGAGATCAACTCACTCGCCACCGGCGTATTTCTCAATACCGATGGTAAATTCACCTTCAAGCGGCTTCCGGACGAGGCGCAGCTTTCCCCAGTGTTTGATATTTGCGTGGCCGATTTTGACGGGGACGGCGTCTCAGATTTGTTTCTCGCGCAGAACGATTTCGGTGTGCCGGTCCGTTATTCACGCTACGACAGCGGCCGCGGCCTGCTGCTAACCGGCGATGGGAAGGGAGGTTTTCAGCCTCAAAAAGGTCAGCGAAGCGGAATCACGATTTACGGTGAGCAACGCGGCGCGGTCGTGGCTGACTTTAACGGGGACAAAAAATCGGACCTCGCCGTGACCCAACGCGACGCTGAGACCAAGCTGTATTTGCAGCGCTGATCTCAGGCGGAGCGCGAAGGGGTTTGGTTCAAGATGTCAGGCGAGCTTTCCAGTGTGGGATCGACTAGGACGGCTGGGGACAGCCGTCCCTACCTTCGCTTGGCCAAGGGATTACTCGGCGTGGTCGCCTTCTTCGTCATCGCTGATGACCGGGGCAATGGCGAGCAGGCGGTCGTCTCCGTGCAGGTTGATCAGCTTCACGCCCTGGGCGTTACGGCCGGTCATGCGGATGTGTTCCACGCCAGTGCGCACCATCTGGCCACCGAAGGTAATGAGCATGATCTCGTCGTTTTCCCTTACGGCCAGCGCACCACAAACCCCACCGGTCTTGGCCGTGGTCTTCATGGTGATGATACCCTTGCCGCCACGCGACTGGGTGCGGTACTCGTCGAAGTTCGTTCGTTTGCCGATCCCGTTTTCGCCTGCGACCAGCAGGGTGGCGTCCTTGGCCACGACCGCCGCCGCGACGAGCCGGTCCTTACCGCCAAGCTTGATGCCTCGCACGCCTGCCGCAGTGCGGCCCATGGAGCGGACATTTTCCTCGTTGAAGCGGATGCTTAAGCCGGAGTTAGTGATGAGCACTACCTCGTCGTGACCGGTGGTCAGCTTGACCGTGATGAGTCGGTCGCCCTCGTTAATGCCGATGGCGTTGATGCCGTTGCGGCGGACGTTGGAGTAGGCCTCGAGCGCGGTCTTTTTAACCGTGCCACTCTCGGTGGCGAAGAAGAGAAATTTTTCCTGTTTCCATGTGAGGTTCTCCTTTTCTTCGCCCAGTTGGGATTCCACCCGGATGAGCGCGGCGATCTTTTCGCCGGATTGCAACTCAAGCATGTTCGCGATGTTGCGCCCTTTGGCAGCGCGACCCATGTCCGGAATCTCGTGCACTCGGCGGACGTAGACGCGGCCGGTGTTGGTGAAGAACATGAGGTAGTCGTGTGTGCTGGCGGTGAAGAGGTGCTCGATAAAATCCTCGGCTTCTCCTTGCACGACGGAATCCTTGCGCGTGCCCATGCCGATGACGCCCTTGCCACCACGGCGTTGTGAACGATAGGAGCTGACGTTAGTGCGTTTGATCAGGCCGTTGTGCGTGAGCGTGATGATGACGCCCTCGTTGGCGATAAGATCCTCGATCGCCATGTCGCCTTCGTCCGGCACGAGGTCCGTGCGGCGTGGGGTGGCGTACTTACCCTTAATGGTCGTGAGTTCATCTTTGATGATGGTGAGCACGCGTTCCTCGCGGGCGAGAATGTCCATCAGGTCCTCAATTTTGATGAGTAATTCGTTGTACTCAGCCTTGATCTTATCCTGCTCGAGGCCGGTCAACTGATACAAGCGTAGATCGAGGATGGAGTTTACCTGAGCCTCGCTGAGCA
>Ga0115011_10001073_pt1 | contig 20067 bp, 15 predicted proteins | sample TroAtlMetagenome_2_FD_88705 | JGI IMG/M metagenome (GOLD analysis project Ga0115011, IMG submission 88705) | Marine eukaryotic phytoplankton communities from Atlantic Ocean - Tropical Atlantic ANT8 Metagenome | ecosystem: Environmental > Aquatic > Marine > Oceanic | place: Tropical Atlantic...
AAATTCTGGCGGGAACGATTCCTATCAACGGTGGAGAGAGAAAGGCAGGCTATGCGACGAAGCTGGGCTACTACTCCCAGCACCGCTCAGAGCTGCTGGATGAAAGCAAATCGGTTCTTGAGGAGATCTGCACGACGGGGGCAGGGATGAGGGAGGAGGATGCCAGAGGCCTGCTGGGATCGTTTCTTTTTCGCCGGGAGGACGTTCATAAGAGGGTAAGGGTTCTCTCGGGAGGAGAGAAAAGCAGGCTGAACTTGGTTAAATTCCTCGTGGATCCTCCGAATCTTCTCCTGATGGACGAGCCGACGACTCACCTCGACCTTCTTTCGGTTGAAGCCCTGATTCAGGCCCTGAAGCAATTTTCAGGGTCGCTTGTGTTCATTTCCCACGACGTGCACTTCATCCGTAAGTTGGCGGAGACAACATGGCATATCGCTGATGGGCAGGTGACCAAGTATAGTGGGGGATACGATTACTACCTCGAAAAATCCGGGCTTTTGGATGATGAGAGAGGCGGAGTAACCGCCTGATGACGGGGTAGCTTCGTCGGGGGTAGTCCTCTTATTGGAGGGTGAGTGGGTCATTGGTCGTAAAATTTCGGGATCAAGGGGGTTTCTGGTATAAAAATGGAAATGGAGTCTTTCCTGTCCGGTTGGGAGAAGGATGTTCCAGCTCCGGATATGTGTTCTTCTCTCACTTGGCCTCCAGGATCCGAGCGGGGAGCTGTTGGATATCCTGGGTCTGCCACGGGACGACGATTCGTTTCTAGCCCATCGGGTTAATCGGGGATCCAACGAAGCACATTTCTCTGCCGGAGACTCCGGTGGTCCGGGCGGGATATCTGGTCCGAACGGTGAGCCATACGTCTCGAGCATCAATCTTGGCAGACATCGGGGGACGACGGACTACGGCCACCGACTTAACGGATCATTCGGAGCGCTGGGTATTTCAATCGATGCCTCCGCACTTTTCCCATGGCTACAGCCGACTCTTTCCCAGACGCGGTAAGCGTCACCCAACTGAAACAGCAACCCATAAAAAAACTATGAAATCACATTCACAACTTCTCTGCCGTCTGGCTTATTCAGCATTCCTGATGGGAATGCTGGCAGGAGGTCTCTCGCTAGGTCAGGAAATTGAATCAACGGAAGTTGATGGCGATACCCTCCGTGTTCGGATCCGGGCCCCTCGGATAGAATTGGAGCGAATCAATCCGGACGGGAGTTCAACCGCCGAGGCTTCTTCCTCCAGCAATTCACAGATCGTGGAGCTCGAAATCCCCATGGACTCACCCACTAAGCTTTTCCGGGCACGGGTGCGCCTGGGAGACCAGGACTTTGGCTCAGCCCTCCGCCCCATAGTAGAGCAGGGCGCGATTCCCAGTCTGGATGACATCAGGCCCTCCTCGATTAATCTAGAGGGGAACGCGCTGACTCTCCAGTTTCCTCCGGAACATACTGAGGTTCGTAATAGGGATTTCTTCCCGGAGGGGTTCCCCCTGTTTCTTGACGAAGGGCCCCTGAGAATGCAGCCCGGGCGGGCCCCAGGCTCGTATACCGCGGTGCTAAATGAAGGAGTAGCGAGGAAATTCCGCTTCGAACTGGAAGGAGCCCTCAACCGCTTACGGGGGCTCGGGGACGGCACAGTCCCGGTGTATGCAGATCGTCAGTTTACTGGCCGTATGGCCGTGCCGGCGATTAATGCACTGGGTGACAGCGTGGACCTGTTTCCTTTCCGGAATAACCGGGAGATCCAACCGCTCGCTTTTGGTGGAGGCGCGATTCTCGGTTCTTCCTCCGCAGTAGATTCCGGAAAGTCACTGCTGATCACGGATCTCTCGGTTGTCAATGATCCCGAGCGGACTTGGGATCCTTTCAATCCCAACGCCTTGTCATACATCGACCCAGCCACGGGGCGCCCACGTAAGTGGACTTTTGGGTTCCTGATGGAGGAAATGTGCAATTCCATGCTGACCGGGGTGGACCCGAAGATCTTTGCGCGCCGCTGGATCGACCATTTTGAGCAGTTCCAGACGATCAACTTCGATGATGTTCCCGATCGGCAGGGTGACGTTCAGGCTGCCCTTATTGACAAATGGGAGGCCGCTAATGTAGCAGAAGGTCTCGACCCCCTGGATCTTAAAAACGCCCCCTTCCGCCTGACTGCGATCGTGAACCGGGTCGATCTGCGGAGTGCCTCAGGCTATGCGGCCGGGGATGCGGGAGAATGTCGTTTCGTCTTCTGTGCCTACGACCTCGACACTGGAGCGCACAAGCCGATGACCGTAATCTTTGAATATGGGGTGCCTCTCGGGACCTGTGTCCAGATCAAGAACTGGGCCCAGCAGTGGCAGCAGTTGAGTGGACTCGACTTTGTTTCCGTCGACCCCACGAGCACGTTTAACGCGGATCTTGAGGGTCTCACTGACGTGGTAGCGTTGGCGAATGCCAATCCCGCCAAGCCCAATGGCAGCGCAATCAACCAGCTTCGTTCCAACAATTTCATTGAGCCTTTTACTCTACCTTGGACCATGCGGGAGTGGCAGATCACCGGGGCCGGGGTAGCGCCGAGCCATCTCACTGCGGTCACGACCAAGCAGACTCCGGCGAACTCAAAAATGGGCACCTCCGACCTTGCCAACTATCTGAATACCTTCGAGGCCGATATTCTCGCTGGCACTCATACTGTTCCGCTCTCCTTCCCAGGAGCCACTCCTTTTCTCTCGGGAAAATCAGAGGTTCCCACTCCTGGGTTTTTCTGGAACACCGCTGGAATTACGAATAATGAGGCTCGCCATCACTTCTCCTTGAACACCTGCAATGGTTGCCACGGGGGAGAGGCAGGAGCCCAGCTTCCGACGGTGGGTGGTCTGCCGTTGGATCCCGTCACCGGGATGGGGGCAACAGGTCCGTCCAGTTCTGCGCCAAGCTTTGTCCATATTGCGGAACGGAATGCTACTGCACAGTCGCACCTGTCCAGATTTCTTACGGGAACTGGAAGTGCTCTTAGCGACCCCGTCAGCGGAGTGCCCCGGTTTTTTGACGACCTTACGCGCAGGGCTGCAGATCTCGATTTTGCCGCCAATATGCCCTGCCTCATGCTGTCCCTCACGCCTGCCCTCGCCACGAGGTCGCATTAAATACCTGATCCCGGATGATTGCGTTCCTTGGGAGGATAAATTCGGAATCCCGCCTCTCGCGGGGAGTGTGGGTAAGTTGATGAGGTCCTGAGGCATTGGTAAAACAGAGAGGGAATTCTCATGTTGTCATAGCGCGGCCGGTAGCGATCGGCCGCGCTTTTTATTTATTCAGGGCGGATAATCCTGCTTGGGAGGATCCACTCCGGAAAGAATTTCGTGTTCAACCGGCCCGTTCCGTGGTTTTCCTCCCTCGCACATGGGCAAGGATAAGACAGCCATCACCCCCACCAGAGAGGAAGATTTTCCGGAGTGGTATCAACAAGTCGTTCGCGCCGCTGACATGGCGGAGAATTCCGAGACGCGCGGATGCATGGTGATCAAGCCATGGGGCTTTGCGATCTGGGAGAATATTCAGTCGCAACTGGATACGAGGTTCAAGGAGACAGGGCATCAGAATGCTTATTTCCCGCTACTGATCCCCCTGTCCTACCTCGAGAAGGAGGCTGAGCACGCGGAGGGGTTTGCCACCGAGTGTGCGGTAGTTACCCACCACCGTCTGGAGGCTGAGAAAGATCCGGAGAGTGGAAAGACCAGAATGGTGCCAACAGGTAAGCTCACAGAGCCCTATGTCATTCGTCCCACCTCCGAGACAATCATAGGAGCAGCCTTTTCGCGTTGGGTTGAAAGCTACCGAGACCTTCCCTTGCTGATCAACCAATGGGCTAACGTCATGCGCTGGGAGATGAGAACTCGTCTTTTTCTCCGGACCGCCGAGTTTCTCTGGCAGGAAGGGCACACTGCTCACGAAACGCAGGCAGAGGCAGAGGAGGAAACGCGCCTGATTCATAAGCTGTACGAGGACTTTCTCCGGGATCATCTCGCGATTCCGGTGGTGCCTGGTGAAAAGACGGAGGCGGAGCGTTTCCCGGGTGCACTCAACACCTATACCGTTGAGGCCATGGTGCAGGACCGAAAGGCCATTCAAGCTGGAACTTCACACTATCTGGGTCAGAATTTTGCCAAGGCTCAGGAAATTACCTTTGTCGGTCGCGAGGGCGGGAAGGAGTATGTTCATACCACTTCATGGGGAGTAAGCACGCGCCTGATTGGAACGCTCATCATGGCTCATGCGGATGACGATGGATTGGTCCTTCCGCCGATGGTCGCCCCCCAGCAGGTAGTCATCGTTCCTGTCACCCCCAAGGAGGAGACGCGAGAGGCCATAATCGAGTCCTGCGAGGCATTGGCAGAAACGCTCAGGCGAGAACAGAGTTATGCGGGAACTCCTCTCCGGGTACATGTCGATACGCGTGATCTTGGTGGAGGGGTGAAAAAATGGGAGTGGGTGAAGAAGGGTGTCCCCATCCGACTTGAGATCGGCCCAAGGGATCTCGAGGGGAGGAAGGTTTGCCTGCAGCGTCGAGATCGAGCTCCAAACGAAAAGGATTTTGTTGATCGAGAGGAGTTCATTCGGACTGCCCCCCAGATTCTGTTGGAAATCCAGCAGACCCTTCTCGAGCGCCTCTCGGTGTTTCGGGATGAGAATATCAGCGAGTGTAGCAGTCTCGAGGACTTCAAGTCTCATTGGGAGGGAGAGGGCAATCCTGGGTGGCTTCTTACTGCGTGGGCCGGTTCGACCGAAGAGGAAGAGAAGCTCTCAAAAGAACATAAGATTACGATTCGTTGCCTTCCAAATGGCCAGCAGGATGGCCCTGAGGCGCCCTGCTTCCTGACGGGTCAGGGAACCAGCGTTCGAGCTCTCTGGGGACGCGCCTACTAGGGCCAGTTGCTGATTGGAGGGATTTCCGGTTTGCCTCGGGGTGGCGATTTGCCACAAGCCATTCTAACTGTCTACCCGCTCCGCCGGGCTTGGAAGAGGGGAGCGAGAATGTGCTTCCAGAGGGCCCGGAGGCCGAAGCAGGTCGGGACGAGAAAAATCAGGGCCATGATTTCATTGCCAGTGAACAGCAAGAAGGCAACAAGGGTCAGCCCGCAGAGGCAGGGTATTACAATAGCGGAACACGCCGCCGCATATTCGACCTTCTCACAGAAGGCGACGATGCGTTCCCACAGCCCAGTCCCGTGGTGAGTCCTCGATTTCACAGGACTTCGCTTCGGTTGCGGCCTGGACTTGCTCGAGTTTCCAGGGGGCTTGGGTTTCGGTCCCACCGGGCTTACTTTAATTCCTTGAGTCGGCTTCGGACCATGCTGGCCTGGTCTCCCTCGAGGACCTGCCAGCAGGCGAGGCCGTTGCCAACGAGGTCCCATTCATCAAACTGCCAGACGACCTTCTTTTCCTTGGTAATCTCAAAGATCTGAGGGTTCTTGTCCCCGGCGTGGCAATTGCCGATCACGTAGTTGCCATTAGAGAGTTCCTGCAGGCAGGTCATCCATCCTAGACCGATCTCGGTGCCTGGAACCTTGCCCTTGATTTCCCACACGATTTCCTGGGCTGGATTCACCTCCAGAATGCTCTTGCCGTTTCCCGAGGCGATCAGGGTATTACCGTTCTTGAGGCGGATGGCGCCGTAGACCCGGGACCCGACCTTGTATTCCCAGACCACCTTTCCGGTCTTGTCGTATTCAGTTACTACTCCCGGGCTCTCTGCGCAGGATAGATAGTGACCGTTGTCCAGAACGCGGACGAGGCGGGTGTTCCTGCGTCCGCCCTCACCCATTGCAATCTCCTTGATCTTCTCCCCGTCCTTGTCGACGTGAAGAAAGCGTCCCACGCCGCTCTCCGCGATCATGGTGGAGCCATCCGCATAGCGCTTGAAGGCGTGGACATCCACTCTCTTGCCCTCGTTGCCATTCTCCCGGGCGGACTCGTATTCCCAGACGACTTTTTTGGCTAGAGTGATCTCCTGGGTCTTGGTCCAGGTGTCGTGGAAGAGGACGTTCCCGTTATCGAGAAGATGAATGTCGTGATGACCGGTGTGTCCACGCTGTGGACCGGCAGTGTCGTGCTTCCACAGGACCGAGCCATCCATCTCACAGATGGCCACGATATTTTTTCCGTAGGAGACACCCAGAAGAACTAATCGTTGATCCTTGGCCTCGGTCGGCGTGAAAAGCAGAAGGGAGAGTGCAAGAGCAGCAAGGAAGACAGGTTTTTGCATGGATGAGACCCTAGGCAGGGGAAGCGCAAAGGGCAAACACTCGATAAGGCATCTGATCAGGGGATAATCAGGCTGCTGCAATATGCCATAACGTTGTGAAATGGATGATCCTGGAGGAGGGCAAAGGCGTCATGGGTGGTTAGTCGGGCGCGTTTGCCTGTGGTTGGCAGAACAACCCAGGTTCGGGAGGTGGCCGGGCTGTTCAGGCCGCAGAGAAAACGGGCAAGCTGGCGCGCGGTACGAAGGGGCCCATGGCGCTCATCAAGAAGAGCTCGAATGATTTCGACGTGCTCCAATGTGATCTCTGGGGAGGTTGTGCCGGGAACCCCGCCGCTTGAAATCCCAAGACATGGTCCACAGTGTCCACAGGGATCCGGTTGGCTCTCTCCGAAGTGGTTCAAAAGGTGCTGGTTGAGACAGCGATCCTCTTCCGCGTAGGAGAGGACCTGCTCAAGACGATGGAGGTCCTGCTCTTCACGTTTGAGAAAGAGCTGTTGAACACGAAGGGTAAGGACCTGCATCTTCTCTGGAGATCTGAGAAGCCGATAAGAATGACGAATTCTGGTGGGTTTTAGAGAAATGTCACCATGGGTCTCTAGAAAGGAGAGCTCACGGACTATCTCGTCCCGACCGCACTGCATTTCTTCTGCAGCAACTGCGGGTTCAATTGTAATCCACGTGCGCCCTTGCTTCCCCGTGGCAAGGACCTGGGCGAGGAATTCTCTTTTGCTCCGCTCTAGTCCCAGGTTGATCTGAGTGATGTCACGGAGAAGTCGTACGCGGTAAGAGCTGTAGAATGGCGAGGACTCCATGATGAACCCCTCGAGCTCGAGGTAGGTGAGGAGAGTATTGATTACAAGTGGGCGGATATCATTTGAGACCGCGAGATCATAACGAGAGAGATCAAAATGGGTGCCCCGCTGGAGGATTTGTTCAAGCACCCTGCTCACCGCTTCTGGCGAGGGGGTATCGCCAAAGACGAAGTTTTCGAGGACCAGTAGATCATCTCGGCAGGCGAGGAGCTCGCAGCAGGCAGGTCGTCCGTCGCGACCGGCCCTCCCGGTCTCCTGAGTATAGTTTTCGAGGGACTTTGGGAGGTTGTAATGGATGATCCGGCGGATATCGGCCTTATCGATTCCCATGCCGAAGGCAATCGTTGCGGTAATTATAGGAGCTTCGCCAGACATGAAGGCTTCCTGACAGGCGGAGCGAGTTTCATCGCGGAGACCGGCGTGATAGGGGCGTGCGGACAGGCCCTCTCTCTTGAGGAAGGCTGCGAGTCCCTCGGCGGTCTCCTGCCTGGTCACATAGATGATGGTGGGGGACTCGGGGTCCGTGCGCAGGCGTTCGAGGAGAAGGGATCGTTTGTCTTGCTCAAGGCAAGGGGTGACGTGAAGTTCAAGATTCGGTCTGTGGAATGAGAGCTGGATATGGTCCTGCTCAGTGATTCCAAAATTTCTGCGGATATCCTCGGCTACCGGAGGGGTGGCAGTAGCGGTAAGGGCCAGGATACGGGGCACCCTCAGCTCCCGCGCAAAGTGGGACAGTTTGAGGTAGTCGGGGCGGAAATTGTGTCCCCACTCCGAGATGCAGTGTGCCTCATCGATAGCGAGAAGTGAGATTTCTACGCGCTCAAGGTGACGTCTGAATTTCTCATTGGCAAGACGCTCGGGTGCGACGTAGAGCAGCTTAAGCTGTCCACTCAGCATGTCAGATTGAACAGTTTGAACCTGTTCGAGGGACAGAGAGGAGTCCAGTCTTGCCGCTGCGATACCCTGGCTCACCAAGGCGTCGACCTGATCCTTCATCAAAGCGATGAGAGGTGACACCACTACCGTCATGCCCTCTAGGAGGATCGCGGGCAATTGATAACAGAGCGATTTCCCACCTCCAGTCGGGAAGACCGCAAGGGTGGGACGGCCGGACAGGATTGCCTCGATTACAGGCTGCTGGCCATCGCGGAAGGAGGAGAAGCCAAAGTGCTTCTCCAAGTCTCGGATCAAGTCTGTGGATGCGTTACCGTTCAGGATACCCGATTGAGCGCGGAGAGGTTACCGTGAACAAGCTCGAATCTGGTCTAGCCTCGCCAAGGGCCCTTGATCGCGAAGGTATGGTCAAGATTCTGAATGTTTACGAAAAGGATTTCTCCGTCAGGAGAGAAGATCGAACCGCAGAATTCGTTTTTGTTCTTAGCGTCCGGATTGCGGCCGAATGTGAAGATCTGCCCCTCGGGAGTGACTCCGCGCAAGTGCGGAAGTTGCTCCTTTGAGAACGGGCTGACGAGGTCCTCGCAGATGATGAGATCCCCATTTGGTGCCACGCAGAGGTTGTCCCCGCTGGTCAGGAGGTCACTCTTGCCCGGCTCAAGAAACAGCTCCACCGAGGCTTCTGGGCGCAGGGGGCTGCTGGGAAGGATTCGAAAGATCTGGCCGCGCTTTGTGGGGCCGCCGTTAGTGCAACACAGATAGATTGAACCCTTATCGTAGAAGATACCTTCTCCGCGTGCGAACTTCGCAGCGCCTTTTTTGAAGCCCTGGACCCTCAGATCATCCTTAGGTGAGGTAGGATCCTCAAGGTCCACCCATGAAATGAGCTTACTCTGGCCTTCCGTGATCAAGCGCTTGGGTTCTGGCTGGTAATTTCGCAAGTCAGCAGCTTCATGATTTTTCAAGCACATGGCCTGGAGCTTTCCACTGGAAAGATCGTTCTTGCGATCGGGCACAAACCGATAGAGCAGGCCGTCGTCGCGATCCTCGGTCAGGTAGACAGAACCATCCCCGGGATCGTATGCGACTGCCTCATGGCGAAAGCGGCCCATTGCTTTGAGGGCCACGGCTTTCTGCAGGCCAAGCTCGGGGTCGGCCCTTACTTCAAAACAATATCCATGTTGACGGGTTCGGTCACCTTTGTCGAGGTCTGCAGGCTCCTCGCATGTAATCCATGAACCCCATGGCATCGTTCCGCCTGAACAGTTACGGTCAGTCCCGGCAAGAGATAGAAATTCCTTCTCGGTTTTCCCCGAGGCAGGGTTGTAAACGATGGTCGTTGTTCCTCCAAGGTGGGGTGTCTCGTTGTTCCTTCCGGCATCGTAGAGAAGGTTGCTGTCGAGATGAGAAGGAACCTCCTTTTTTAAAAAGGGGCCAAAGGTGGGTTGATCGAGGGCAACTTCGTGATTACGGATTAGAATGATCCTGCCGTTGTCTCCCGGAAAGGCTGCCATGTCGTCAAACTTGCCCGGGACCCTCAATCCGTCCGCCATCTGAGTGCCGCTTCGGGAAATCACATCGTAACTGAAATTCCTTGGAAGATCGAGGAGGCCAGCCTTGTCGCGGACGAGAGGGCCATAGGGTTGAATGATCCTCTTGGAAGAAGGGGAGGCTTCGTTCGCTTGGAGGTAGCGACCGAGGCCAAGGAAGCCCGCAGTCCATCCGGACTGTCGCAGAAATGCTCTCCGGTCAGACGAAAGAGAGCCTGTAAGATGGGTTGGTTGACTCACAACTATTCCTGTATGGACGGGGAACTCATCCTTACGATACAAAAGTGGGGTGTTTCGAAAATGTTGCAGTTTAGTGAAGGGTAGCTCCCCCCAAAGGAGTAGATTTGGGCCAAATTCGGTTCAAATGTGCTTTCTGGCGAAATTAGGGCCTTATTTTCCGCTTGAGGGTTTGACACCCCATGGCCGGCTTCCCTTAAATCCCGGCAACCCGCAACTGCTGGCATCCTTTGGCCGGCCTACGCTAAAATCTCAAGAATACGCGCCATGAGTGAAGACGACAAGAAAGCTCCCGACTCTTCTGAGAAGAAGGCGGACAACGCCCCCGGAGCCCCAGCGCCGACGATTCCATTGAAGCCTGCTGGTAGTGCACCTAGTGCGCCTGCGCCGGCTCCTACGATTCCGCTCAAGCCCGCGTCCGGTGCGGCCGCTCCTTCTGCGCCGTCGGCTCCCGCGCCCACCGTGCAGTTGAAGGCCCCGGGAGCAAGCGTTGCCCCCAAGACTACTCCTCTCAAGACCCAGCCGCTGGCGGGCGATTCGGACGCGACTCAGGAGCTGCCCAAGGCAACAGTGCAGCTTGGCAGTGCGACTCAGGCGTTGGGCGCTCCCACGGCCTTATCTGCGGGACCTCCCTCACTGCAAACCTCAGGCGCCGAGGAAGAGGAAGCACCAGACAAGGTGTCTGACATTCTCTCTATCGTTGCCTTCGTCCTGGCCCTTGCGGTTCTTGGGCTACAGCTGATGACCACCAGCAAGTGGGTCGAACGAGAAGACCCAGTAAATAACGCGAGTGGTTGGAATTCTCTCCTAGAATAATTATCATCATGGCTTTTCCCATCGTCACAACAGTAGTCGCAGCGATCGTCCTCTACATTTTGATCGCTACGGGTGGCTCGCCTTCCTGATTTCAGGAAGGTAGAGATTTTTATCAGGAAGCGCCTCGTGTGAAGGTGCTGCCCTACGAGAACTTTATTTATTTCCTCCTATGGCTCTTCAATTCACTAGCGACAATTTTGATGCAGAAGTCCTGCAGGCTGAAGTGCCTGTGCTCGTTGATTTTTGGGCGGAGTGGTGTGGTCCCTGTAAAATGATCGGCCCCCTTGTCGATGCTGTAGCCTCGGATACCGAGGGCAGCGCCAAAGTGGGGAAGGTTGATGTCGATAGTCAGCAGGAACTAGCCCGCACCTTTAACATCCAGTCTCTCCCCACCATCGCCTTCTTCAAGGGCGGTGAAGTCGTTGAAACGATGATCGGCACCAAGGGGGTGACAGTTGATGCGCTGAAGGAGAAACTGTCCGCTCTGGCCTAGGGGCAGGGGAGAGAAGACCGGCGGCTTTTCAAGCCAGGCACTCCGCAAAGACCTCGAGGGTCTCATCAATATCGCTCTCGGTGGGCGCGGGGGACAGAAATAAAGACTCGTAAGGACTGGGAGCGAGATAGACTCCGCGCTCAAGGCAGGACCAGAAGAATTTGCGAAAGGCCGCGAAGTCCCCCTGCTGCACGGAATCAACGTTGATAATCTCGGCGTCACCAAAGTAGAGGCACCACATTGATCCCGCCCGGTTGAAGCGGTAGGGCAGCCCTTTGGCGCGAATGATTCCCCGGACACCGTCCTCGAAGCGTTGCCCGATTTCTTCAAGCCTCCGGTAACCATTTTGTTTTTTTAGCTCTTTCAGCTGTGCCAGTCCGGCCGCCATGGCCACTGGGTTGCCCGAGAGGGTTCCAGCTTGGTAGACCGGGCCATCCGGGGCCAGATGGTCCATAATGTCTCCACGGCCCCCGAAAGCTCCGACGGGCAGGCCGCCTCCAATCACCTTGCCGAGGGCGCAAAGGTCTGGAGTGATTCCTGAAAGTTCCTGGACGCCACCCCTCGCAAGGCGGAATCCCGTCATGACCTCATCAAAGATCAGGAGAGCCCCGTGTTTTGTAGTAAGCTCGCGCAGAAGCGCAAGGTAGCCCGGGTGGGGAAAGACAAAACCGGCATTCGCCGGATAGGGCTCGAGGATGACAGCCGCGATCTCTTCACCGCACCTGGCGAAGACCTCCTCAACGCGTTCAGGAAGATTGAACGGAAGGGTGATTGTTTCCGCGGCGAGAGATCGGGGAATCCCCGCGGAATCCGGTTCGCCATGAGTCAGGGCGCCTGATCCGGCCGCCACGAGCAGCGAATCGACGTGCCCATGGTAGTGCCCCTCAAACTTGATGATCTTGTCCCGGCCCGTGAATCCGCGGGCCAGCCGGATTGCGGACATGGTGGCCTCCGTTCCTGAGTTGACCATGCGAACCTTCTCGACCGAGGGGACCCACTCGCAGACCACCTTGGCCATCTCCACCTCGAATGGGTTGGGGATTCCAAAGGAGAGGCCATTCTTGGCGACCTCGTGCACGGTGTTAGTCAGAACGGTCGGGGCATGACCCAGGATGGCGGGCCCCCAGGTTCCTATGTAGTCAATCAGGCTACGGCCATCGACATCCTCAATCCGGCATCCCTTGGCTCTTCGAACAAAGAAGGGATCTCCGTCGACGTTGCGGAAGGCCCTGACTGGGGAGTTCACCCCGCCGGGGATTACTTCCTTAGCGGCTTTGAATAGTTTCTTGGAGAGTTCGCCCTGCATGCTGCCGGGAGGACTATAAGGCTAAGGAGGAAATTGCCGACTAAAACTCCCGCAGTCCTCGTAAGGGGCTTGTCATGGGGTGCTCTACTTAGGAGCCCCTGTAAAGTTCAGGAAAATTTACAAATATTCCACAGGCACGAATAATGGCTAAAAAGCGGTGATTATCTAACGAAAAATCTTGGGGTAGGAATGGAACTTGTTAGGGATTTAGCGTGAACAAGCCATTTTCTTCCCTAGCGGTCCTCGTGTTAGGCTGTGCTCCCCTCCATGGAGCGATCGTCGTCAATACGGATCTTGGTGTGATCGATAACCTTGTGGTTCCAGTCGCCGGGAATGTTAGAGCTGCCGTTGAAGATGATGGTAGCGGGAATAACGTTTCGTTTTATCCGCCTGCTGTCAGGGCATATGACGGTCCGGAGCAGGTCTTCCAGTTTGAGATCACCACCACCCAGACCGTGACTCTCACGAGGAACTTCGTGATCACCGATCCCGATGCGTTTTTCCTCGACAGTTTGGAAACGGGCGCGATCGAAGACGGGCAGGAGCTCACTGCATCAGGTAATATAGTGCTTTTTGCCTTTCTTGATGGGTTCAATGGAGAATCTGTTAGCGCGGCTTTGGATGCAGGAACGTATTACCTGAGCGTTGAAGGCTTCGGAGGGGGCGCGGCAACGTTTGATTTTTCGCTCGGCGCAGTTGATTTTGTGGAACCGGAGCCTGTAGTTGGCGATAGCCCTGAGAATGCTCTTTCTTGGGGTGTTGTGGGTGTGGCAGGCGATCTGATCGATATTAATACGTTCAATTCAGCCGGGGACACGGAACTCGGAATATTTGACGCCGCCGGCAACCTACTCGGTAATAATGACGATACTATTGGCTTGTTGAGCCAAATTGTCTTCGACGCCAGCGAGGAAGGAACCTACTACATTGCTACTGGAAACTACAACACCACCTTTGGCTCCGGGTTCATTGCCGGAGGAGGCCCTACGGGAGAGGCGGTGACCCTGACAGTGAATGGGGTGGACGTGGATGGTATCGTTGAAGGAACCGGAGCATTCTGGACTTCCTTTAACATCGTGCCCGAGCCTTCCAGCCTCAGCCTCGTTGCCTTCGCTGGTCTTGCGCTTCTCCGCCGCCGCCGCAGCTAGGGGGCGATCAGCCTTTGAGCCCGCTGCGCAGGATTTTCAACTTCCCGCCTTGAACAAGCAGGCGGATTTTCTGTTTCTGCCATCCCGGCTGGGGGATATCTCCCGGAAGGTAACGGCCGCGAATGGGGCGGAGCGAATCTCAGCGAATATAGCTGGGATGGGTGATCCTTGGCTCCTCCGGGGTAGAAACAGGTTGAATTGCCAGTGGGGGATCTCCGTCTCATCGAAAAGGACTTTCCTTTGGAAGCCCTGAGTTTAGCCTGATATGAGCATGAAACCGTTTTTGCCTCTCCCCTTACTGGGTTTTCTGCTCTCGACCAGTGGTCTCGATGCGGCCGATTCGCGAGCGAAGTCCTCGCTGCTCAACAGTGATCCCGAGGTTGTTTACTCGGAGGAGTTTACGGAGAAGGAGATCGAATTTCTGGTAGTGAAGCCAGCAACGGTGTTTGCGACCAAGAAGGGCGGGAGAAAGCTCGGGGTTCTCAAGGCTGATAGCAAGGTGAGCTTCATCGGGATGACGGAGAAGGCTTACAAGGTTCGGGGAACGGCGACGCACGGGCAGGTGCTGGGTTGGGTGTCTCCCAGGTTTTTGGGATCCAAGGACAAGGACTTCGTGGAAAACCTGAAAAAGGTTTATGAGCGCCAGAAGGTTATCCGAGAGCTGGTAGCAAACCATGAGGTGGCTATCGGGATGTCGATTGAGGAGGTGAGTGCTTCACTGGGTAAGCCGACCAAGACGAAGGTGCGGCAGACTGTAAAGGGACGCACCGGAGTCTGGGAGTTTATTGAGTATGAGGACCAGGATCACTATCAGGCGGTGCGTGACCCTGTGACTGGACGAGTCTTCCGGCAGTACTCCCATACGACCAAGGAGGAAATTGGCAAGATTGTGATTGAGTTTGAGAACGAAGTGGTAGCCGCCATCGAGGAGAGCGAAAACAATGAGGGGGGGAAGGTGAGGATCGTCACTCCACCACTCGTTTTCGCGTGGTAGCCACACCGTCCGTGGAAGCAGGGAGCTCAGGCCTTCAGAAAAGGCTTCCTCCATTCGCTCCGCGCTTAACTTGCGCGGAGGGGGCGCAGTGCTGCCCGTCCGGTATTCGGAGTGTCAATGAGTCGATGAGAGTTGGCATTCCTTCGCCGGAAAGGGGCCCGGTTCGGATTGGATGAGCATTTGGGGATCCTTTGTTCCCGCCCGCGTTGGGGAAGACGGTCGACCATCAGGCCCCGGTTACGCCTGCGGTGGAGGAGAAGGACGCAGCCAATACACGCACCAAGCAGGGAGTAGCCAGGTTCAGGAACTGTGCCGGGAGTAGTAAGCGATTCATCCGGGGATGAAGCTGCACTAACGAGGGGCGTGGCAGATGCCGTAATTGCACAGCACATCAGGAGAACTCCAAAAAGAGATCCCATCAAGGGCTTCGGCAAAGAAGGCGAACGGGTGGGGGAAGTCAGGGCGGACAACATGGGTGAACGTTGCTCTATGCTTAACTATCCCAAAATATCAACTTAATGGAAAGAAATTTAGGAAAAGAAGTGATGAGCGGCGGGGCGCACCTCTTTACCGCGTGCCTACCGGACGATTCCTCTCTCGGAAGAAGCCAGAAAGTCCAGGAGCTGGCGGACCTTTGTATTTACGGCAGAGTCGAGTGCTTCGAGGGTTTCGACTTGGGACGTGAGGTTCAGTCCCTTTTTAAGGAACAGCGTCTTGTAGGCGGTTTTGAGTGCCCGAATATCTTCCGGAGCAAAGCCGCGGCGCTGCAGGCCGATGAGGTTCAGTCCGCGAATCTGGGCCGGATTTCCATCCGCGATAGTGAAGGGGGGAACATCCTGCACGATTTTAGTGCAACCTCCGATCATGGAGTGAGCGCCTACCCGGCAGAACTGATGGACTCCTGCCATCCCGGAGAGGATGACGTGGTCCTCAACTTTTACGTGGCCAGCCAAAGTGGCAGCATTAGAGAGAATACAGTGATTTCCCACAATCGCATCGTGTGCGACGTGGGTATAGGCAAGAAAGTTATTGTCGGAGCCGATTTGTGTGGGTGACTCCGGGGAGGTGCCGCGGTGGATGGTGACGAACTCTCGAAAGGTATTGCGGTCGCCGATCTGCGCGTAAGTGGGCTCTCCGGAGTACTTGAGGTCCTGACTTCGCGCCCCAATGGAAGAGAAGGGATAAAATTCGTTGTCTTCGCCGATGGTGATTGGGCCCTCAAGGACCAGGTGAGAGTGAAGGCGACTACGGGAACCGATCTGGACCTCGTCCCCAATAACGCAATAGGGGCCGATTTCTACCTCATCCCCGATTTTGGCCTTGGGCGAGACGACTGCGGTGGAATGGATCACGGTAAAGAGGTGTCAGATGCAGAAGATCAGGAAAATGTCCTGAGGAGGTAAGGCCGTTATTTCCACAGGAAAGGCCAGTATTTCCAAAGTTGCGACTCCGAAATTAATGCAAATTACTTGCGCTTTGTGTGGGGCTAGGCCATTTCGTGGATATGTTGACCTTACGTCTTCAATTCGTCCTGCTCCTGGCTATGAGTTCCATTGTGGGAGCGCAAATCAAGGTCGCGGTGCTTCATCCCCTCCTTGGGGACCTTGTCGAGAAAGTTGGGGGCGATCGGGTGGAGGTAGTGGATTTAATGGGAAAGGGGGGTGATCCGCACAAATTTGAGCCGGGTGCCAAGGAGCTACGGCAGGCGCAGGGCGCCAAACTATATTTTGTCTGTGGGAAGGGCTTGGAGCCATATCTCCCAAAATTGCGAGATGCAGCCGGTGCTCAAAAAGTGATCGAGGTCGGCGAGACCCTGCCCACGCTCAAGGCCGAGGTCCTCTGTGATCATGATGGGCATGCTCATACGCATGAAGAGATTGACCCTCACTGGTGGCATTCGATCGATTGCTGGCGGCGGGCTGCTACCAGAGTGCGCAAGGAGCTGTCTGCAGTTGACGGAAAAAATGCTGGGTTCTACCAGAAGAGAGCCACAGAGGTGAGAAAGGAGTTGGCCAGCTTGCAACGTTGGGCCACTACCGAATTGGCAAAGGTGCCCGTGAAATCCCGGACGCTCGCTACTGCTCATGCTGCGTTTGCCTACTTCTGCAACGAGCACAAGTGGAAGATGCTGGCCGTCCAGGGGCTTAACCGGGAACGCGTTGACTCTCCCAAGTTTCTGGCGGAGGTGGTATCAGCAATCCGGAAAGAAAATGTCCGCGCGCTTTTCCCAGAACAGCGCTCGAATCCCAAGATTCTCAGGTCAGTGGCTGAAGGTGCGGGGGTCGTGGTGGGAGAGCCGCTCATTGCAGACGGAGGCAGCTCAATCGAAGAGATGTTCCGTCATAATGTGAGCGTCATTGTAGGGGCGTTGGGGGAGAAGTAAGAGGCAGACCGGTTACGCTGACCTCATGGGGTGCGCGAGCATCACTGGAGAGGATTGGTTTGTTTCCTTCCTCCTTTGGGATTGAGAGGCTACCAGAGTCAGTTCACAGTGGGTTGTGCTCAATTGCCGAGCTATACCGCTGTCCAGTGCGGGCGAAATATCGCCCCTCTTTGGACTGCTTACCCTCGTTCTGGTGGGCGTTGTTCTCGTATCGCTAGTCCTTCAGCGTTTTCGTCAGTCTCTTCTCGTCGGGTATTTCCTGTGCGGCGTGCTTCTAGCCAACAGTGGGCTGCTTGACTGGGTTGGCGCGGACTCCAGTGACCTCGACCGGTTGGCCGACTTGGGGGTTATCCTGCTCCTGTTTACCCTCGGTCTCGAGTTCTCGTTCAAGGAAATCAAGCACCTGCGTCGTGTTGCGCTTCTGGGAGGAGGCCTTCAGGTCGGTCTCGTAGGGATAGTGGCAGGAGGGGCATGCGTGCTCTTTGGATTTCCTTTTCCGGTAGCGATTGCCCTCGGGGTAGCGATCGCGCTCTCCAGCACCGCTGTCAGTATAAAGGCCTTTCACGATCTCGGAATGGCGGATAGTCCTGCTGCCCGCTTGGCCCTCGGAGTTGCCATTTTTCAGGATATCCTCGTGATTTTCTTCATGATCATACTGCCTCCCTTGCTCGGGCAGGGTGATGGTGAAATGGCGACTGGGATCGGCGTCGCAGTGTTGAAAGGTATTCTGTTTCTATCTGCCTGCTGGTTCCTGAGTCGGCATGGGATTCCTCAGATTCTGCATGCGGTGGCGCGGACCCGCAGCCGCGAGCTTTTTACCGTGACCGTAGTGGGTCTCTGCGCAGCCGTTGCCTTCGGGGCGGTTCAACTCAACCTGAGTGCTGCATTAGGTGCCTTTGCGGCGGGGCTGGTGGTGAGTGAATCGATTTACAGTCACCGCGTGCTTGCCGATATTCTGCCATTCAGAGACCTGTTCCTGACCATCTTTTTCGTTTCTATCGGTCTTCTGATCGACCTGGGAGAGGTGGCTTCCAGCTGGGCTCTGATCTCTAGTGCGACTCTCGTGATCCTGATCATTAAGTTTGGGGCAGGGTTTCTTGCAGCCAAGAGGCTGGGTGTGGGGTTGCGGCCATGCCTTCTCGCAGCTGGTGCACTGGCCAGCACCGGAGAGTTTTCTCTGGTTCTTTTTGAGCGGGTCGCGGATTTCGGTGTATTCGATGCTTGGCCTGAGGTGGAGCAGGTTCTTCTGGTGTCTACTGCAATTGGAATGGGGCTGGTCCCCGGGCTTATGCGCCTTGCCGAAAGGATGGCACCGGTTCTGGAGCGGCGTGGATGGTTCGAGGGGAGGGCGGATCCTCCCGTGGAGCTCACCCCGGAAGGGGAGCGGGAAGCCCTTAACGGGCATGTGATTGTGTGTGGCTACGGACCGGTGGGGAGGGTTCTCCAGCAGTCATTGGCGAAGTGTAATATCGGAGCACTGATCTTGGAGCTTAATGCAGACACTGTTCATGAAATGGTGGGAAAGGGTGTGCTGGGCCTCTTTGCGGATGCCCGGCAGCCAGAATCTCTTGAGATGGCTGGCGTTGAAAGGGCTCGAGGCATCGCGTTTACTTTTCCCGATGTGGATGCTGCGATCGCGGGAATGCGCCTGGCACGACAGAGGAATCCTGAGATTCTCGTGTATGCTCGGGCGAAGTTCACTGAAGAGGCAGATCGCCTGCGTGAGGAGGGAGCGGACCATGTCTTTCATGATGAACAGGAAAGTGGTCAGGCCTTGATCAAATCTGTCTTGAACAGCTACGTCGAGAAGGACGTCCTCGATGATTTTTCGTGATCATTCTCCCTTGGTTCCGGGTGTGAATTGGAGCTCTCAGAGGGTCCGGAAAAAATTTCGCGTATTCCCGGGCTTGACCCAGTGCGGCATGCGAGCGACCCAGAAGCGTGCCCGATTGGGATTATCCAGAATTACCCGTTTCCCGTAAGAGGGATAAGATCCTCGAGGCGATGCGCTCGAGCCGGGTTGTGGTAGTGGTCGGGGAGACTGGGAGCGGGAAGACGACCCAGTTGCCTAAAATGGCGCTAGAACTGGTTCGGGAGTCTGCGAAGAATCATCCGGGAAAACGTGCTGGCCGGATTGGCTGCACCCAGCCCCGCCGACTTGCAGCTACCAGTGTTGCCCGGAGGGTTGCGGAGGAGATGAGAGCGAGAGAGGGAGGGCTGGTTGGTTACCAGGTGCGTTTTGCAGAGAAAGTCAGTGAGCAGACAGAGATCAAGTTCATGACGGATGGAATCCTTCTCGCAGAAACTCAGCGAGACCGCTCACTTCGCCAATATGACACTCTGATTATCGATGAAGCTCACGAGCGCTCCCTCAATATCGATTTCCTGCTCGGATACTTTCATGGGTTGCTGGAGAGGCGTAAGGACCTCCGGCTGGTGATCAGCTCGGCGACTCTGGATGCGGGACGATTCTCGGAGTTCTATAGAAACGCACCAGTAGTGGAGGTTGAGGGGCGAACTTATCCCGTGGAAGACCATTTTCTCCCGGGTGAACAAGAGGAGGAGCTTCGTCATCATGTTGCGCGCGCGGTGGACTGGATTTCCCAAGTCGATGACAAGGGAGACGTTCTGGTCTTTCTGCCCGGAGAGCGGGAAATTCGTGAATGTGCCAAGTTGCTGGAAGGACGCATCCTGACCGATACTGAGATTCTGCCGGTGTATGCACGCTTAAGTCTCGCTCAGCAGCAGCAGGTTTTTCGGTCCAGTGAGAGAAGGCGAATTGTCCTTGCAACTAATGTGGCGGAGACATCGCTAACTATTCCAGGGATCGTTTATGTGATCGATAGTGGACTCGCGCGCATCAGCCGCTTTAACCCAGGTCGGCAGGTGCAGCGATTGCAGATTGAGCAGATCTCACAGGCGAGTGCGCGTCAGAGGCGAGGGCGGTGTGGGAGGATCAGGGAGGGGGTATGCCTGCGGCTGTATGACGAATTTGATCTCGAGCAGGCTCCAGAGTTTACTGACCCCGAAATCCGGCGATCGTCCCTTGCCGGGGTGGTGTTGCGGATGAAGGCGCTTCGACTGGGCGATGTCAGAGAGTTTCCCTTCCTGGACCCACCTTCTCCACGTGCTGTTGCTGAGGGTTTTCGGACTCTGGAGGAAGTCGGTGCGCTGGA
>Ga0115011_10001075_pt1 | contig 20038 bp, 11 predicted proteins | sample TroAtlMetagenome_2_FD_88705 | JGI IMG/M metagenome (GOLD analysis project Ga0115011, IMG submission 88705) | Marine eukaryotic phytoplankton communities from Atlantic Ocean - Tropical Atlantic ANT8 Metagenome | ecosystem: Environmental > Aquatic > Marine > Oceanic | place: Tropical Atlantic...
CCCCGCGACAAGAGGTTGATGCCCAGCCAATGATATGCTTGTGCGAACTTGGCATCCAACTCGATTGATTTTCTGTAGTTTTTTTCTGATTCCTTGAATTTCCAATCATATGCGAACTGAATCCATGCCAGGGAAACATACGACTCCGACAGGCTAGCGTTTCGGGTGATGGATTCGATGGCGAACTCACGTGCCTTTGGATAAGCAACATCATGATCCAAGAACCCATAAACCCCCAACATGCTATACGAGTCAGCCATGCCAGAGTAAGCTTCAGCAAATTCGGGATCAAGGGTGATCGCCTGTTTGTAGAGCTTTAAACTTTGTCGCATCCCGGCTTCACTCCGGGAAAACCAGAGAGCGCGGCCTTGGGTGTAGAGTTTGAACGCCTCGGAGTTTACGGTAGACGTTTCCCCCAAAGCCAGTGCCGTTGCCGTACCCACCTTAACCCCAACTGAATTTGCAATTTTAGAGGCGATGGCAGATTTGATCGAAAAAATATTCTCAACTTTGTCTTCGTAGGTCACGCTCCAGACGGTTTTGGAATCAGAGGTGTTGATAAAATCAACGGTGACGGTGACGTTTTTTTCGGCAACCGTCATTTCACAATCAATGATATAATGTACGGACAGGTTGTCCCTGATTTTATTGATATCCCGGTTGGTCCCCCTGTAGGCGTTAACGGACACTCCGGAGATCACAGTGACCCCATCCAGTTTGTTGATAGCCGCCTTGAGCTGCGTGCCCATGCCGCCACCGACCCACTTGTCACCCTCCGTTGCCGCACTTACCTCAATCGGTAGAAGCGCGATTCGGGCCTCACCGTTGGTTTGTCGAGGTGTTGACGGCGAAGCAGGCGGCAGAGATCCGCTGTCACCCTTAAATGCGAACCACCCACCAACAGCGGCAACAAGAACAACGGCCGCGGCAACGCCAACCCACATGCCAGCGGAACCTTTCGCTTTGGGTGGCGGCATGTGACCTGTAACAGTCGAACCGTGCCCTTGGCTTGGGGCGCCCGCCTTCTGGCCAAGCGCTTGGTTTCCATCCTGCCTCGGTTGGCCAACGCCGAGGCGGCGAATGGTTTGGTGGACAAACTCGTACGCCTTGCTCTTGTCGAGAGTGTGAAGCGCGATGTTTTGGATACCGGCCAACTGGTACTCCATCGTCTCCGGTATCTCGCATTGTTCGAGATAGATCGGCAGGATGATTTTCTCCCGCTCGCTGGCCAAGGCGAGTTCCTTAACGACGTTTTTCGAGCCGGTTGAGTGACCGCTAATAGCGAGAATGAATAGAGAGCTGGCGCGAATGGCCTCGACGATTTCCTTCGTCCAAATTGTGGCACCGTGAATATCCGTCTCGTCCATCCAGACAGAAACCCCCTGCCCTCTCAAGTACTCCACCATTTTGACCACCTGCTGCTGGTCTTCACGGGAGTAACTAATGAAAACATCCGGGCTCATTCTGAGCCAGAGATTTAGACAAGCTGAGACATCTGTGTCAAGGCGCAATCAAGCCTCAATCAACCCCGCGCTTAGCCAAGCGGCGATTTAGCATAAACGCCACAAGCCAAGCGGCGGCAATCGTGCAGGCCAAAATGAGGAACGCCATCCACTCGCTGTGATCCCAGTAGGCCTTGATGCCAAGCGCGATGAACAGAACGGCAGCAATCGCGTTCAGGAGGGTGAGAAGGAGGGGTGTCTTGAATGGAGTGGCCAGGCAACGCCGGTCGGCCCAACAGGAGAGAATACAAATGATCCCGCAAGCCAGCACACCGGTGAACAGGTTAGCCGGGGTGAGGATGGCGATCAGGGCAGTGGGCTTTTCTGCACCAGTGAAGTGCTGCCAACCCAGGTTGGCAACCAGGACGAGCATCCCGCCGATGCCAACCCACAGGACGGTGATACGCCGGGATTTTGCCGGGGCGATCCTGGTCGCCGATCGGGGGAAGGCGTTTTGTAATTCACGCATCACGGCGGGCGCCACCTCGATCGTCCCATACAGCGTGCCGAACAACGCCAGAAAAGCACCCACGAAATAAAACGGGCGCAACCACTGTGAGGTGGCTTCAACGAACTCCGCCTGTAGATTTAGGAGGTTGTTGCCGTCCGGAACGTTGTGCGCTGCGCCAAGAATCTCTTTTCCACAAGCCACAAAAACCGCACTGAAAAGCAGTACGATTATGAAGCTCAAGGTGCAGTCAATCAGGGGTGCGCGGCACCATTTACGTAATCGGGTCCTGCTCGTTTCATCATGAGCATCCAACGGCACGGGGTCGGACTGTTCGTTGGATGCCAGACCCCATTGCTTATCACGCAAGTAGGTGACGTAAGCGAGGTAATCGAAGCCGGACCCCCCTATCACCCCGACGTAGGTACTGAGCTCAACCCAAACCGGCCGCTTTGAAATATCAGGGTGCTCTGTAATCCAGCCCGGATAATCGGGTGGATCGACATTTACAAAACCGGCCAACAACTCACCCCATTCCGGGGTGATCAAAAACAGGGACACCGTCACAGCGACCAGCATGAGTAGGACAAAAAGCAACTGGAGTTTCTCCAGTCGTTTGTAGCTGCCGGTGAAAGTCAGTCCAATCACGACAAGCAGGATGACAATCCCCCACAGGAGGTGGGTACCGGTGTCGGATGTTTGTGGGTGCAACAGACCAGAAACCAAAGTGCCGAGCGCCCCCGCGTGAAAGCTCACCCAGACTGGAAACGACACGATGGCCAACAACAGAAATGCCATGGGAAGCCATCCGCGTGGGCCGGGCAAATCCATCCATCTTTGGAACGGATGCGCTCCGGTAAGGATCATGTGGCGGGCGGTGGCGAAAACCAGAGCCCACTTGAAAACACAAACCGCAAGAAACAAACTGAGCAGTTGATACCCAAAAACCGCCCCTCCCCGGGAAGAAAAGATGAGCTCCCCGGATCCAATAGTGAGTGAGGCCATGATCGCCCCCGGGCCGAAGATGGTAAGCCACGAAGCGGGGTTTCGGGACGTCAATGCATCCAACGGTTTCCGACATGTACCCATGGTTACACTCCGCGCGTTAGTCAGCGGCGATGAAGCCGTGATACAGGCCCATGTAGTAGGGCAGCGTATACACCGTTCCCGAGCCGATCCCGTGTCCGCCGCCGCCGGTGTCCAACTCCCACGGACTGGCATTCCAATGGTTAACAAAACGCTCGTCCACCGGCAACACCTTGCCGTTGTTTCGATATCCCCTGCCCCGAAACTTGTCGTCATAGGCGTCGGCCCAATGGTCGGATAACAGGATCAAATCTTTCCGATGATGATTGGTGTGTCGCCAGTCGAAGCGATCCAGCGGAAAACGTCTGAGCGTGTCGATCGAGTCTTCGAGCCACGTCTCCCAGGGTGACAGGTCAAAGGTTCCCCATATATTTGTAAACTCAACATCCATCGCTTGGGACGCAAAACAAAAGTTGAAGAACGGGTTCATCTCCGGCTCCTCCTGTCGCCATGAATTGGCGAATGAGGCCATGTACATTTTCTTCAACCCGGGATCTGGCTCGTACTTGACTAGGTTGTAGTAGGCCATGAAGGCCATTTCGTCGTCGGACTGGTTTCCCGACCCTATACCACGTTGATACTTCGGCCACATGACGTTGATATGGTACGAGTGTTTATCACGAAGTTCCTTGGCCACCTTTCGGTATTTCATGTCGCCTGTCATGTGATAAGCCACATTCAAATAGGATAAGATACTGATGGATTTCAAGCCGCGTTCTTCATGCCATTCACGATCCTGATTGATATCCTTTGGGCCATACACCGACCACCTCGTTTTCCCAGCATGGTCGTGCATACTGAAGTCATGGCTGATCAGGTGATCAATGTTCGCCCGCACGATCTCTCGAACCGTGCTCTTTTCTTTTTCCGTTTCAGCGACCAGATCGTAATAGAGCGGGTAGAAAAAATAGTGCCCGTCCAGTTCGTCCGAACTGGTGTCGCTCTTCCAGTAATACTTGCCATCGGCTGACTTCGGCCAGCGCGGTTCATAGACACGCCAGTAGCCATCTTGTTGTTTCTTGCGGAGCTGGTCCTCAATTGTGTACCCTCTGGTGTTTGGATTCCTCCCGGACGAAGTCTCCAGCACGGTTCGGGCGATGAAGCCCGGGGGCGGATCGTGTTCGGAACCCTTGGGCGCCTCACTCAGGAAACGCAGCGCCCCGAAGGCGCGCCTGGCCCGGCGCTTGGCCAAGGGGTCCTTCGTAGCCGCGTAGGCGAAGCACTCCCCCGCGCCGTACATACTGGTCCACAGACCGTCGTTGTCACTGTCGGTGACGCGCAGGTTTTCCTTTTTTCCCTGGGCTGGAGCGTGGGCATCGATGACGTAGCCGAACTCGGTACGCCGATGGTGCTTGTCGATCTCGTCCTCGTAATGCTTGGCCTTGGTCGCGAGAGTCATGCCCTTGAAATGAATGAACGACAAGCCGCCCGCCGTGGCGACCCACGCGTTGCCGCCCTCGTCTACGGCAATGTCGCGCACCTCGTCGCTTGGCAGCCAGCGCTTCCCCTGCCGGTAAGACCAGGCCGACCCGTCAAAACGAATCGCGCCAATGGCCGTGCCAAACCACACCGTGCCGTCGGCGCCGCCCGCCACGGCGGTCATGTCGTCGTACGGCAACCCTTCAGCACCTGTGTATAGCGTCCACTTGCTTTTCTCGTAACACCCCGCCCCTTGGTAACTGGCAAACCACAACCTTCCCAGGCCATCGTACGACACGGTGACATTGGTTGGCGCCCAGCTTTTGTGTCCGTGCCGGGGAAACACCTGCCGTGTGCCTGCTTTGTCCGAAAGAAACAGTCCCTGCTTCGTCCCCACGGCGGCTTGGCCTTCCGGTCCGCGCGCCACCGCCAGCACGTCTCCTGCCTTGGCCACCAAGGCGCGCATCACAGTCGGTACGTTTTTTTTCGCCGCGAACAAGTTTGCGAACTCACCGCTGTCGTTCCACTTGCCGCCCTCAAGCACCGCATCGCCCTTGGCTGTTCGCGCCACAACTTGCCCGTCGTTGGCCAAAACCACCGCCCGCACATCGTCGCTAGGTAACCGGTCGGCCTCAGTGTAAAACGTCCGCATCTCCTGAGGAAACACCCCCACGTCAACGGGAACTTTAGGTTGCTCGGCCGAAACGAGATCGATACAAAACATCGCCGAGACGATGGCCGATCCGATGATCCGCCTCGCCTTTTCCGCTCTCAACTTTTTTAGACTGCAATCGTTTGAAGACATGGTTTTTTTATCATCAGCACAGGGACAGCTCTGGCACAATGAATACAGCAAGCCAAGCGCTTGGCCAAGCTTGCCGACAAATACCGGGCTTGGCCGCGTGTTTCACTGGAACAGCCGTCAGTCCATATTATCTCCACGCCCATCGAGTCGCGCGTCAATCATAGGGCGGAGAAACTTGTCTGCTGGGACGAACTTGCAAAGGTATATTGCAAGGCTACAGACAACTAACAAACACGCGTTTACCCAAGCGCGATCATGGTACTGATCCCCGTCCGTGAGGACATTTAAAAGAGTTTGGCACCAACCTCAAAAAGCTGTACTTGCCGTTCACACTGTGGCTATTGTTCTGAGTTCCATCCATAGAATCAATCTATCCAGAAACCAAAAAAAGATCTGAAATGAAACCATTGGAAATCCCAAAACGCCTGAATATTATATCAGGCACATACCGGTTTGCATTTCTGTTCATCGTTGTCACCCAATTCAGCATCAATTGGGTATCGGGCGACTTGATTGTCCGCAAGGTTTTCGGACCTGAAGTGCCCACCGGAAAATACAAGCACCCCTCTTCATTTGATGAACTCGACAACGGCGATCTCTATCTGGCCTATTATGGTGGCGCCGGGGAATACTCCTCGGGAACCGTGGTTTATGGGGCGCGCCTGAAAAAGGGATCCAGCCATTGGAGCCAACCCAAAAGGATTGCCGGCAACCCGTTTCGTTCGCTAGGTAATCCGGTCGTCTGGCAGGGGCCGGATGGGCTGGTTTGGTTGTTTTATGTAACCCGTTTTGGCGACACATGGTCCACTTCTCGAATCAAGGTCAAAATATCCAGGGATGGAGCTGTATCCTGGTCGGATTCCGCCCTATTGACCATTGAACCTGGCACCATGGTGCGGGCTCATCCCATCGTGCTTCAAACTGGTGAATATCTACTCCCCATCTATCACGAAACCGGACACGACACCGAACTCGTGGGACCAGGCACTACATCATTTTTTCTGCGCTATAACCCCTCAAACAAAAAGTGGAGCAGCAGCAAGCGAATTCGATCAGATCATGGCAACCTTCAACCTGCCGTGGCACAAGTCGATGACAGGTATCTGATCGCCTATTGTCGGCGCGGTGGAGGATACGAGCCGACAACCGAAGGTTACCTGATCCGGTCGGAATCACGGGACGGTGGACACACCTGGGGCAAAGGGACAAACAGTTCGTTTCCAAACCCCAATTCTGCCGTCGACTTTATCAAGCTACGCAGCGGGCGCCTGCTCCTTGTATACAACCACAACATGAATGACCGTACGCCACTGACGGCTGCCCTATCCAGCGATAACGGCAAAACATTTCCGCATCGTATGAACATCGCTGCCGGACAAGGCTCCTTCGCTTATCCTACAGTCGTACAAACGAGGAATGGAAAGATTCATGTCACATTTACGTCCCAGGAAAGGACGCAAATTAATCATGCCATTTTTGACGAAAACGATCTTCTTAGTAAACCCGACAAAAAAAAGTGAACCAAGAGAATCCGAAGAATTAAAATGTATAAACCAATTATCGCTTTCATCGCAGTCACTCTGTTCGCGGCGTGCACCACAATTGAAACGCCCAAAAACATGGCGCTTTTCAACGGCACAAACCTTGACAATTGGGTGGTTGAAAATGATGGCCAATTCTCGGTGGATGACGGCGTGATCAAGGTCAATCGCGGCACCGGCTGGCTGCGTTCCGCCGATGTCTTTTCCGACTTCACGCTCCTGATGGAATTCCGCTTCCTGGAGGCCGAAGCCAACAGCGGAATTTTCGTGCGCACCGGCCCGACGAGCAACGACGACGAAAACGGCTGGCCGAACAACGGCTACCAAGTGCAGTGCATGGACATCATCACTGGCAAAGCGCCCTTGGCCACGCTGATCCCCTACGGTGCCCCGCCGTTCGACCCCGAGTCAGACCTGGTCGCCTTGGCCAAGGCCTACAAGCCGCTTGGCCAATGGCAAACCTATGAAATTACCTGCATCGGCGAGACGATGTGGGTCAAACTGAACGACGCGCAGATCACCACGGCGACGAGCATCAAAAACCTGAAAGGCCACATCGGCATCCAAGGCGAACACGGCCTGCTCGAATTCCGAAAGATTGACCTAAAGCCCATGCCGCAATCGCAACAATAAAGAGAAGAAGGCAACATGAACTCAAAACCAAGCCGTACGACTCAGCTTTCACGAGAGTGTACTTTTTCTGTCTGCATCAAATCGAATCGTTGAACAATCCGGACGATTCGTTCCCCGCAGCGATCTCTGCCTGAGCTTGGTGAAGTGCGGCTTGACTTAAAGCCACTTGGTTCGGTTTTGCTTTCTAACGAGAGCGTCGGCTTCGGGGATGCCTCTGGCTTTCATTGCCTGGCCGTCCCAGTCGAGATTTCGCTGCAGCTTAAGGGCCACAATGCCGGATAAACCGATCTCGGTGAGGTGCCCGCCAATCTCGAACGGTGCAAAGGTCTTGCCTTTGCTGAGGATTGCATCGGTCCATTCCTGAAAATGCCCCCGCACGCGAGGAAGACGTTGTGGCATTTTTTTCGCCTCGGAATGGTTGGCATGTCCAGTGAATTTTTTGTCGCCTTTCATTTTCACGTAGCACTGTGAATTCCAGAGCCCGGCGGAGAGCAGACCGTGCTCCGCTTCAACCACCGCGCCCACACGGGGGATGTTTCCAAAGGTGCCAACCAGTTGATCGGTGATGTGTTTGGGCGGCATATCTACGCCGCCAGTATAGTAGATCAGATTCACCGCGGCGCGTTGGCCCTCGGCAGCAAAATGAAAGGTGTGCGTCACGGCCTTGGCGTAAGTCTCGAGCCCGGCTTTTTGCACGTTGCTGATCTCGACACGGGACGGGTAGCCAAGATTGAGTGCGCGTACCGGCATGTTGAATGAGTGGCAGCAAAAGTCGCCGATGGAGCCGTTGCCGAAGTCGTACCAGCCACGCCACTTTGCCGGATGATAGATGCTGTCCTGATAGGGACGGGCCGGCGACGGGCCGCACCAGAAATCCCAGTTCATTCCCGGCGGCACCGGATCCTCGCCAGGCGGGCGCATGCCGCCGTTGGGCCATCCGTGGGCCGGATGCCAGACGTGCACGTTGGAAATCTGCCCAAGCAGCCCGGATTGAATCAGTTCGATACTCCGGCGAAGATTCGATGAGGCGCTACCCTGGTTGCCGGTTTGAGTGACGACCTTTGATGAGCTGGACAGTTCCCGTAACGCACGCGACTCGTCGATCGTGTGGGTCAGCGGTTTTTCGCAGTACACGTGCCGGCCGGCCTTCATCGCCGCAGTGCAGATCGGCGCGTGCCAGTGATCCGGCGTGGCGACCACCACGGCATCGAGCGTTTTCTCCTTTTCGAGCAACTCGCGGTAGTCGGTATAGGCCTTGACGTTCCCGGTCTTGGCTTTGTGGCGGTTTTGGGAACCGGCGATCTGGTTGGGATCGACATCACAAAACGCCACGACGTTGTGCCCAAGTTGCAGTGCGTTTTTGACGTGGCTCTGAATCTGACCGCCCATGCCTATGAAGGCGATGTTAAGCTTGTTGTTGGCCCCGAAAACGGTGCGCGGGAGGATGACCGGCATGGAAGCGGCAGCGGCGATAAAAGTTCGGCGTTTCATGAATCTCTCTTTCATTTTTGGATCAATTGGTCGCACCTCTTGTGTCACACTGAACCGGGCTTGGAAAGCTGAAACCGGATGGAAACGATTCGTTTTTTTAGGTTTGGCAACTGAACTAATGGTAAGAGTTTGATTTTATTCTCGCCGGTTTCTGCCAGGTGGGTAACCGTTGCGCCGCTATGAAATCACTTTCCATCCACCAGCAATCCCGTCGCCGGTTCATTCAGTCCACCGGCTTGGCCGCAACCGCCATGGGGTTTCCTGCCATTGTCAGCGCCAAGTCGCCCAACGCCAAACTGAACCTTGCGATCATCGGCTGCGGTGGCCGTGGCGGAAGCAATCTGGCAAACACGGCAAAGACCGAAAACGTCGTGGCGCTCTGCGATGTCAACACGCAAAACCTGAGCCACGCGACAACAAAATATCCCAAGGCGCGAACGTATCGGGATTTCCGCAAACTCTACGAGAAGACCAGTGACATAGACGCCGTGGTGGTGAGCACCACGGAGCACACACACGCTTTCGCCATGCTACCAGCGCTGCAATCAAAGAAACACGTTTACTGCGAGAAGCCGCTGACGCGCGACGTGTACGAGGCGCGGGTGATCACGAAGGCAGCGAAGGAGGCGGGTGTCGCTACACAAATGGGCACCCAGATTCATGCCGGCAACAACTACCGGCGCGTGGTGGAGAAAATCCAGTCGGGAGCCATCGGCCCAGTTCGCGAGGCTCACGTCTGGGTCGGACGCGCCTGGGGCAGGCAAAGTCAAGAGGCCTCCAAACAGAATGACATTGTTTGGTCGTTTGAAACACCGAAGGAAGCCCAGGAGCCGCCGGCTCATCTGGATTGGGATCTCTGGATCGGTCCGGCGCCGCATCGTCCGTTTCACTCTGTTTATTTTCCTGGCCCTAAGTGGTATCGCTGGTGGGACTTCGGCAACGGCACCATGTCCGACCTCGGCAGCCACTTCAACGATCTCCCCTTCTGGGCTCTCAAACTCGATGCCCCGAAGTCCGTCGAGGCGTGGGGACCGCCGCCGCACCACGACATCGCGCCTGCCTCGATGTCGGCAAAATACAATTACGGCAAGCGTGGCGACATGCCGCCGGTCACGCTCACCTGGCACCAGGGCGAGAACAAGCCGAAGATCTGGAGAGAGAAAGGCATCCCACAGTGGGGCAGTGGCATACTCTTTATCGGCGACAAGGGAATGCTCCTTTCCGACTACGGCAAACACATCCTGTTACCTGAAAATGAGTTCAAAGATTATCAGACACCCGAACCATGGATTGCACCCTCCATCGGGCACCATGCCGAGTGGCTCCACGCCTGCAAAACCGGCGCGCCAACCACATGCCACTTTGGCTATTCCGGGCCGCTTACCGAGGCCAACCACTTGGGCAACGTCGCCTATCGCGCCGGAAAAAAGATCGAGTGGGACGCGGAAAAAATGAGGATTCACAACGCCCCGGACGCGGAGAGATTCCTGAAACGCGACTACCGAAAAGGCTGGAGCCTGATCTAAACCGAGGCCGCTTGGCCAAGCGGCTATCGGGCGTATCGGGAGGTGCGCCTTGGCCGGCTTTTGCCCGGCTTGTTTTTTCCGTAGCCGTTGCGGCTCTCTCTCCTTGGCTGCTTTTTGGGAGAGCGCACTGATTTGAATGCACGCTCTGAATGCAAGTCGTGCTCAACATCGTCGGGGATCTGTTTTTTGATCAACCGCTCGATGTCCAGCAGTTGTCCGGCCTCCTCTTTGCTGCAAAATGTCCACGCTTGGCCTTCGCTGCCGGCGCGGGCCGTTCGGCCGATTCGGTGAATGTACGTCTCAGCTTCCGTCGGTAAGTCGTAGTTGAACACGTCCGTAATGCCGTCGACATCGATGCCGCGAGCAGCAATGTCAGTGGCGACCAATACTTTCACCTTCCCTTTGCGGAACTGCTCCAGCGCCCGCGTACGCGCCGCCTGTGTCTTATTGCCGTGAATGGGCGCCGCAGAAATCCCCACCCGCTCCAGTCGTTCGCAGACACGGTTCGCCTTGTACTTCATCTGCGTGAAGACGATCGCGCGCTTCACCTCAGGATCGCGGAGAATCGAAACGAGCAGGTCATCCTTGTTATCCCGGTCGACATACAGCAACCGCTGACAAATCTTCTCCACAGTCGGCTGCTCGGGGTTGATAGTGACGCGCGCCGGATCGACCAGCAGGCGCTTAGCCAAGGCCTCCACGGCTGTCGGAAGTGTCGCGGAGAAAAACGCGGTCCGACGCTCGCTTGGCAACTCGGCCAAGATGCGCTCGATGTCGGGGATGAATCCCATATCCAGCATGCGGTCCGCCTCGTCGAGGATGAACGTCTTGACTGCATCAAGTTTCACAAACCCCTGCCCCATCAAGTCGAGTAAACGACCCGGCGTGGCAACGACAATATCGACGCCACGGTTCATAGCTTTTTCTTGCGGCCCCTGTCCCACGCCGCCGTAAATCACAGTGTGGGAAACCTGCAGAAACCGGCCGTAAGCCGTGATGCTGTCGCCGATCTGAGCCGCCAACTCACGTGTTGGCGCAAGGACCAGCGCCCGTGGGTGGCGACCCTCCGGGTTGATTTTCTCGGCGGCCAACTCCTGAAGCAGCGGGATGGTGAACGCGGCGGTTTTGCCTGTCCCTGTCTGTGCGCTGCCGAACAAATCCCGGCCCTCAATCTGCGGAGGGATCGTTTTACCCTGCACCGGCGTCGGCCTTGAGTACCCTTCCTTTTGCAGCGCGTGCTGAACCTCCGGGGTTAATGATCCAAAGATGCCCTCCATCTCGAGTGCCTCCATTGGCTCGGCAATTTCTCGGTGGCGCGGGTATTGGTTTAAAAGAAATTGATCGTCGCGAGCCCTGCTTGGTTTGCCGCGTCTTCGCGATTTGTTACCACCAAATCGCCCACGTTTTTTATCGCCCCGATTGCGGGGTTTCCTCTCTGTCATATTCATTTATGTAACCAAGCCGGTAAACCTTCATTTGTAATCTCTACCGGCTTGAGTTAGAGGAAAATGAGCCGCGTGAATTGCGGCACTAGAAGTAAGCTTGGCGGGATGGATACCTGGGAATATTGGCTCCTTGATTCACTGCCAAGCGATCAGAAATTTCATACTTACACCCCGTCCAACCCCATGTCAAGACTCCACTTAGCAAAAGGACAGTTTCAGCGATATTTTTCGCGTCACCGCTGCACTGCCTTGACTTCAATCAGCAGCTTTGGGGACAACCTCTTCAAGGCAGACCCCGGCTGTCTGGTCCAGGGACGAACCCGTAGTCGGGGTTTAGCGTGATACGGGTCGGTACGAGATACTAAAGCGCATTCACGACCCGGGGCAGCCCAAAATTCATGGCGCGTCTGCTCTCAACATTGCCCCTGGCTGCAAGTACGGAACCGGGCGACTGTGCCACTTGGCCAAGCTACCCCGCTGGTATGGGCCACGCCGGTAGTGGCAGAGCCTTTTTGATGTGAAGGCGTCGAACACACCGACGAACACGGGCTCATCCTTACAGTCATTTTTCAGAGAGAAAATAAAGTGATAACTAGGCTAGAATCTGCTTGATCGCATGCGACTCCTCGACACCGGTGAGCCGGACGTTGAGGCCTTGAAATTTGAAAGTGAAACGCTCGTGGTCAATCCCCATACAGTTTAAAATTGTGGCGTTCATGTCGTTGATATGCACCGGGTCTTTAACGATGTTGTAGCAGTATTCATCGGTTTCACCGTGGACAACGCCGCGTTTGACACCGCCACCAGCCATCCAAATCGAGAAGCAGCGGCCGTGGTGGTCGCGCCCGTTGCCCAGCCCCCCCTGGCTGTAGCTGGTGCGCCCAAATTCTCCACCCCAAATCACTAGGGTATCTTCTAGCAGGCCGCGCTGTTCAAGGTCAGTGACAAGGGCCGCGGAGGCTTGGTCGGTGTCTTTGCACTGCGCGCTCAAGTGCGGGACGAGACTGCCGTGTTGGTCCCATCCGCGGTGAAAGAGTTGCACGAAACGCACGTCGCGCTCGGCCAGGCGCCTGGCGAGTAGGCAATTATAGGCGTATGTGCCAGGGCTACGCGCGTCATCGCCATAGAGCTTGAAAGTGCTCTCAGGCTCGTCCGACAGGTCGACGATCTCTGGCGCCGCGGTCTGCATGCGGAAGGCCATCTCGTATTGAGCAATGCGTGTCTGAATCTCGGGGTCGCCGAAACGCGCGAAAGATTCCTCGTTGAGTGCAGCGAGATCATCAAGCATCTCGCGCCGGGTCGGGCGATTGAGCCCACTTGGATCTTTGAGGTAGAGAAGCGGGTTCTTACCGCTACTCATCAATACCCCCTGATGGTTCGAGGGTAAAATCCCGCTTCCCCAGAGCCTCGAGAAGATCGGTTGGCCAGGGTTCTTGCCGTTGCCCTGGGAGAGTAACACGATGTAGGCGGGCATATCCGCATTTGAGCTCCCCAGGCCGTAGCTCGCCCACGCGCCAAGGCTAGGGCGCCCCGGAATCTGCGAACCGGTGTTGATCAAAGTGATGCCCGGGTCGTGGTTGATCGCCTCGGTGTGCATCGAGTTGATCACCGTGATCTTGTCGGCAATGTCAGCAGTATGCGGGACGAGGTCGCTCATCCACGTCCCGGTTTGACCATGCTGCTTCATTGGCGATACCGGACCACACACCAGGAACTTTTTCTGGCCAGCAGTCATCCCGGTCACGCGCTGTCCACCTCGAATACTATCCGGCAACTCGCTGCCGTGCAGTCTCCCGAACGCGGGGGAATGATCGAGAAGGTCGATGTGCGACGGACCGCCGGATTGGAATAGATAGATGACGCGTTTCGCCTTTGCGGGGAAATGCGGCAACTCACGGTTTTCAGATTGCCTGGCGTAGGCTTCGCTGAGCAATGACGTCGTCGCCAGAGCTCCGAGCCCAATGCCAGACTGCCCGAGGAAGGCACGGCGCGATAGTTGAGTATTCGTATCGTCGTTGATCATTGTCTTGTCACGGCCTCGTCCATGTTTAGCAAAGTGCTGGCGACCAGCATCCACGCGACTTGCGCGGAATCGCCACTGCCCATTGCCCCAGCAGAGGCTAGCAATTGGCGCGCCTTCTCCGGCTGCGATTTGTAAGCCCCTTGGTAGCGAACCAGTGCGGCCGAGAGAACCTCCAGTTCCCTAGTCGTCGGCACTCTGCCAAGAACCCGTTTTGCTCCTAGGTCGAGCCCGTCTTGCGGCGAGCCCGCTGCCGCCATGAGGTCTCCGAGGGCGCGAGCCGCCTCGAGGAATTGTGGGTCGTTCTGCAACACCAGCGCCTGCAGTGGCGTGTTGGTATTGAGGCGTCGGACGCTACAAGTCTCGCGGGTCGGGGCATCGAAGATCGCCATGCTCGGAGGCGGAGAAGTTCGCTTCCACGCGGTGTAGAGGCTGCGCCGATAGAGTGCGCGACCGCTGCCAGGGAGGAACTTCTGCGAGCTGAACGGATTTGGGTAGCCGTAGTGGCTTACCTGTTCCCACAGGCCGTCAGGCTGGTAGGGGTGCACGCTCGGGCCACCGAGATCACCGTTCAGCAGGCCGCTCGCCGCGAGCGCGCCATCACGCACAAACTCCGCCGCCAACCGGAACCGCGGCGCTCGCGCCAACAGGCGGTTGTAGGGGTCTTTCTCCAGCAGTTCCGGTGTCGCCGCAGACTGTTGGCGGTAGGTCTCCGATATCACCATCCGGTGCAGCAGGCGACGCAGATCCCAACCGCTGGCGACGAAATCTGCCGCTAGCCGATCGAGTAGTTCGGGATGCGAGGGGAACTCGCCCTGCGCGCCGAAGTCTTCGGCAGTTTTCACCAGACCGGTCCCGAAAAGCATCTGCCAGTATCGATTGACGATGACGCGTGAAGTGAGTGGGTGATCTGGATCGACCAGCCAATGCGCGAGATCTAGACGAGTCCGTTTACCGTTTTGGGTTCCCTCTTCACCCAGAGGAGGAAGAATAGAAGGCGTCCCTGCGCTCACCTCTGCCCCGGGTTGATCGTAGGCACCGCGGGTCAGGATGTGCGTCTTGCGCGGCTTGTAGTCCATCACCATCACGGTGGTTCGTCCCGTGTCGGCGGCCTTGCGCAAGATTTTCTCCTCGAGGCCCAGCTGGTTCGTCAAGGTCTTGAAGGCCGGCTGTATCTCCGAGAACGCGGTGTTGATCGTTGCCCAATGTGCGGTCGTGCGATCCTGCTTGGCCATGCTTAGCGCCTGGTAGAGTGCATCAGGCCCAGTGTCCGATGGCTTCTCGCCATACAGCGTTCCCCATGCACCGCCGCCATGTTTGGCGAGTTCCGCGGCTGGCTTCCACTTTGCCCCTGCCGCCCCCAAAACCGGCAACCTCGCCTGCCATTTCTTGTCAGTGACGACGTGCCACTCCTCGCCATTCGCCGCTCGCATCGCCAAGCTCAACAACAGCCCCGCAGGGCTTGCTCCAATGTTCGTCGCGCGCACGACGATGATGTTTTCGCCGGCTTTCAGTCCCCGGGCTTCGAAAACCTTCGGCCTGGTCCAATCATCAGATGAACCTATCGACCGGCCATTGATTACAACTTCACAAGCATTGTCACAGGTGACCCATAGTCGCGCCTCGGCCGGAATTGCTTCCAGATTGAATCGGCGTTCAAACTCAACCGACTCGGCAGTTTTGTCCGCAGCAAACCAAATCCACGACGGTTGATCTTGCGGAAACAGAACCAACTTCTTAGCGGTTGCTTCGCCAATTTTGAGAAACCCAAGGCTCGCCAGCTGCTCCGTTTCCCACCGGTCACGCTGCGCCGCGATGCGCGCCGGGGGCATGGCGCGGAGGCGCTTCAATTCGGCAATACGCAAGGCGGCGTCCCTCTTCACCCGCTCAGGTGTACAGATCTCTGAACCCGCCTCGATCAGCGGTCCCGTGTTGGCGTTGGTCACACCGCTGCCCGGTTCGCTAGATTGGTTGAAGAAAGCGTAAAACTGGTAGAACTCCTTCTGCGAGATCGGATCGTATTTGTGATCATGACACTGCGCACATTTCATGGTTAGCCCCATGAACACCGTGGCGACCGTATCGACCTTATCGACGTTATAGGTCACCCGGTATTCCTCGGGGATCGTTCCGCCCTCGTGCGTGTTCATGCTGTTGCGCAAGAACCCGGTGGCGACACGTTGCTGCTCGGTGGCGCCCGGCAACAAATCTCCAGCGATCTGCTCAACCGTGAACTCGTCGAAGGGCTTGTTGGTGAGGAAGGCATTGAGCACCCAGTCACGCCAGATCCACATGTCGCGGTGGTCATCGATCGAGTAGCCGTTTGTATCCGCATAACGAGCCCCGTCTAGCCAGTCGACAGCGAGGCGTTCGGCGGCGGCTGGCGATCGGAGAAGCCGATCGACCACCCGTTCGTAGGCACCTGGTTTGTGATCTCCAAGGAAAGCGTCGAGCTCATCAGGCGTCGGCGGTAAACCGGTAAGATCCTGGGTGATTCGGCGCAGCAAGATCGCTCGGTCGGCGGGCAGTGCCGACCGCAATCCAGTCCCGTCGAGGCGAGCTCGGATCAGCGAATCGATCGATGATCCTGGTGCTGCCTTCAGCACCTGGAATGACCAGTGTCCCTCGTACTGCGCGCCCTGGTCAATCCACTGCCCGAGAACTTCGATCTGCCCCGAGGAGAGCCGATGGTTCGACTCCGGAGGAGGCATCTTCTCATCCGGATCCATCGAAGTGATGCGCTTCCACAGCTCGCTTGCCTTGCGGTCTCCGGGTAACAGCGCCTGGCGGCCCTCCCCTTTTCCGAGCAACGCAGTCGCCGACTCGAATGAATCAAGTTGGAGCCCCGCTTTCACGTCCTTCGCTGCCGGGCCGTGGCAACCAAAGCAATTATTTGAAAGGATCGGACGGACGTCGCGATTGAAGCTAAGCGTATCCGATTCCTCTCCCGATGCTAAAGTGGTCAACAGAGGCAAGGCGAAGACTGGAAGCATCAAAACAATCGATGCCAAGGTGGATCGAATTCTCATGAGCAGGTCAGGTAAAGATGTCCATCGTGGTAAAAATGTTGGAATGAAGGTCTTCGGCTAAGTCGGGATTGATCTTTCGCGTTGGAGCCTTGAACGCTCTCAATCATGTCGCGGCAAAATTCGCTGTCAATGGTGACCAAGATGGGTTCGACCAGTCCGCGTTTTTCCAAGTCGTGGATTAGCTGGGTAATCGGCCGGTCGATCTCTTGTTTAGGCTTCTTCACCAAATTCGGTTTAGCAATGGGGTTCTGATTGATAGGTCATTCGTATTTGGTAATGACTTTTCGCTCCTTAAGCGGCCACCATCCGGCAATCTTCGCAGCCAGGGCAGCGACGACCTCAGGGTGTTTTTTTGCAAGGTTCGTCTTTTCATGGGGATCCTTTGACAGGTCGAAAAGTTGGGGTTTTTTCTCGGTTCGGGGATGAGTGCTTTGGTATCGATTCACTTCACCGTCGTAGGTTAAGAGCAATTTCCATTTACCTTCGATTCGCCATCGAAAAAGAAGCGAGGCTTCCGGGTTTTTGATATCTGCGATATCATGGGCAAGACTTTCCCCGAAGATACCCGAGCGCTTAATGGGGCGCTTTTTCTGAAGATTTTCCAGGAGATTCACACCCGGCACATCATTGGGAATTCGGGCACCCGCAGCGGCAAGTACGGTGGGGAAGAGATCGATGGAAGAAACGAGTTCGGGGCGATTGGCGGGATCAAGGCCTCCGTTCGGCCAGGAGAACATGATGGGTGTGCGAACACCGCCTTCGTAGGGCGTCTGCTTGGAGCGAGGTGCGTATCCGTTTCTTTTTGGATTTTGGATCCAGCCATTATCGGTAACGTATACAATCAAGGTATCGTCCCGGAGGTTTCGTTTCTCAAGAATGTCGATGAGTTGTCCGCAGGTTTCGTCAAACCACTCACAGCAGGCATAATACTTGGCAACGCTCAGGGGAAGGCCCTGTTCCTTGTACCTTTTGAGAAGGCGTTGCGGGGGATTATGCGGAGTATGGGGGAGAAACACGCCATACCAGAGAAAGAATGGCTTTTTTTCCGCAACAGCATGGTCAACAAATTTTTCGATCGGGTCCATTCCTTCCCGACCGATCTTCAGGCCGTCGTCACCATGGCGACCACCGCGTTCCGGAAATCCCCGGGTCATCCCATGGGTGAATCCACCGTGCTTGTAACTTCCTTCCCACCATTTTCCGCTTTGATGGCTGAGATAACCGCGTTCGCCGAGAAGCTCGGGCAGGGTATCGAACTGGTCGAGATAGGATATGAGCTTGGCCCGGCGTTGGTTGTAAAGCTCGGAACCGCGCTCGGCGTACTTGGGGGATGGATCGTTTCCCGTTATGCCATGCCGATGGGCGAAATGCCCGGTCGCCAAAGTTGCCAGGGATGGACGACAAAGGGCAGTCGGAACATATCCACGCTCGAAGACAACACTTTGCCTGGCCAACTTGTCCAGATTGGGAGTCTTGATTTGAGGATGCCCCATAAAGCCATAATCGGTCCATGCCTGGTCATCGGAAATAATATAAACGATATTGGGTCGATCAGCCGCAGATACGGTGAAAGCGCAGAGGAGGAAAAGCGCAGACCAAATGGTGATAATTGTTTTTTGTTTCATAGATTCCTTAGACTGCTTCATTCAGTGATTCATTTTAAGTTTACTAATCTGCTGCCGAGAATTTGCTACCGTTGCTTTTCTGTCGACGGAAATCGCTTGCGCACGACACAATTGATCACTTTTTCATTCAATAACCCAAAATGAAGGATTTGGCTGAAGTACATTAAACCCTTTAAAATTAGGGTTAAAAAGAATGGTGGAGTCAAGGAGAGTCGAACTCCTGACCTTCGCATTGCGAACGCGACGCTCTACCAACTGAGCTATGACCCCACTCACGCCAACGCGACTGACCCGTGCCGTGAAGTGCAGGCATAATGCCGAGACACAGCCAAACCGCAAGCCGTTTTCAATGCCGGAATAAATTGGATTGCAACCCAAACTGACAGCGAGGCAATCTACCGCCCCGCGGATGTCGGATCCCAACCCAAAAACATCACCCCTGCCCTGGCTACTGGCCCTTGGCTTTGCAGTGCTTTTCACCGCTGCTGTGCCTTGGTACTGGGCAGCAGGCGGCGGCGAGTCGCCACTGGTGTTTGGGATGCCTCTTTGGGTAGCGGTTAGTACGGGCGTCTCATTTCTGATTTCTTGCCTAACTGCTTGGGCTGCATTTAGCACTTGGCCAAGTGATAATGATGGCCCGGAGGGCGGTTCGTGAACAATATCCCCCTAGGCCCCGCGGAACTTAGCTTCATCACCATTTATCTTTTTTCCCTGATCGGCATTGGCTACTGCGGTATGCGAGCTCGCAGGGAGAATTCGCTCAAAGACTTTTACCTTGCCGGCTCAGGGGTCGGTTTCCTCGTTTTGGTGCTAACGCTTTACGCCACGCAGTACAGCGGCAACACGCTGTTTGCGTTCACCGGCAAGACATTCCGCATTGGTTACGCCTGGTTGATGAGTGTGCATTTCATGACGGCGATCATTGTGGTGTATCTCGTGTTCGCTCCGAAACTGCATCGATTGGCTAAGCGCGAGAGTTTCATCACGCCGGCGGACTTCCTCGAGCACCGTTTCAGCCATCGTCCGTACACGGTGCTGGCCTCGATCACGATGGTTTTGGCCATCGGCAATTATCTGCTCGCCCAACTCACGGCGATGGGGCTGCTGCTGCAGGGCATGACCACGTTCGAACCGCAGACAGCATTCGTCACCGGGGTGATTCTGCTCGCGGTAATCATGCTGGTTTACGAGACCCTCGGCGGTTTTCGAGCCGTTGCATGGACGGATATGATTCAGGGTGGCATCTTAATGGTGGGCTTCGCAATTCTGCTTTTCGTCGTGCTCGACCACTTCGGCGGGCTGGCCAAAAGCTTCGAGACACTCAAAGAAGCTAAGCCGGAAAAGGTTGCCACGCCGGACGAGTTGGGAATCCGCCAATGGTTCAGCTACATTATCGTTGTGGGGATCGGCGGCGCGCTCTATCCGCAGGCGATCCAGCGAATTTATGCCGCTCGAAGTAACAAAGTAC
>Ga0115011_10001076_pt1 | contig 20036 bp, 15 predicted proteins | sample TroAtlMetagenome_2_FD_88705 | JGI IMG/M metagenome (GOLD analysis project Ga0115011, IMG submission 88705) | Marine eukaryotic phytoplankton communities from Atlantic Ocean - Tropical Atlantic ANT8 Metagenome | ecosystem: Environmental > Aquatic > Marine > Oceanic | place: Tropical Atlantic...
CAGAGCCTGAACCAGAGCCCGAGCCTGAACCAGAGCCCGAACCGGAACCAGAGCCAGAGCCCGAACCGGAACCAGAGCCAGAGCCCGAACCTGTGTCCGAAACTGTAATTTCTGGACCAAGGTCTACATACATTGAGAATGTGCCCCCCTCAATACCTCCTCAGGTGGTCAGTGCCCCGAAAGGTAAGAGCAAGGCGCCTTTATTTATAGTTGTGGGGCTATTGGTTGTTGGTGCTATAGCATTTACCTTGGTAGGCGGCGGCGACACTGAGACCACCGAAGATGTACCGATAGCTGAACTGGCACCGCCAAGTGAAGAGCCTTCTGTGGGTGACAACACACCAGTAGTCATCGAGGAACAGGGTGACACATCCCAGCCACTAGAACAACCTGCTGATAATCAGGCGCCAGTTGCCAGCGCAGGACCAGATGTGGAGGTGAATCTTGGCGATTCAGTATCCCTAAATGGTGGTGCGACATCTGATGCCGATGGCGATGATTTGACTTATGAGTGGAAGGTTGAGCCCAGCTCTTCAGGTGCAGGAGGGGCGACGTACTCTGAGGCTACTAGTACTCCAGAATATAGCTTTACTCCTTCATCAGCTGGAACCTATAACGTAGAGCTGATTGTAAGTGATGGAACATCTCAAACAACGGACTCTTTGGTGGTTACTGTCGTCGAAGAGGTAGTCGTTGCGCCAGTCGGACCTCCAGGTGGTCTAAGGATTAATGGAATATCCCTTGGCGGACCGCCTGTAGCCATAAGCAGTGAGGCGGGCTTTTATCACAGTTGTGCTGAGAGATGTATCAGGATTGAACTTGAAGATTTGGCTCCAGGCACCTACACTCTCAAAATCGAGCCGCCTGATTTTGACGAACCAGTCTGGCGAGGAATAGAGGTAGTATCGAACAAGGTCTGTAGTTATAGACTTTACAATGACGGCGGGACAATCCGTGTGGAGCGTAGACGGTGCGAATAAAAACTTTTCTGGTCTCAATCTCTCTCTTCTCTTCAACAGCCTATGCTGGTGAAGTAGAGGATCAAGTCGACCAAGCACGCCAATTAATCTTTGATGCTGAATTTGACAGGGCAGCTGCAATGTTGGATCAGGCCGATGTAGGAGCGCCCAACAGCGCTCTTCCAGTAACAAGGACGGCCCTTGCTAATATCCCCTATTATCGTGGTGTTTTAGATCACTACCTTGGCGAGGGAATAGTGACAGGTATTGCTAGCGATACAACCATGGATCTGTTTCGTGAAGCCATAGTCTTTAACCCTAGGTTTGACTGGGACAGGAGCTTGGTTTCAGATCCTACGGGGACGATAGAGGATCTTTTCGTTCAGTTGAAGAGCGAGATAGATTCACGCATGCAGTACGCTTCTCGTATACCAGAAGATTCAAGCGTAAGAGTGTTCTTGGACGGCGTCGTTCTTGGCGCTAACGATTTTGTAGTGCAAGGTCGACACCTAGTCCAGGTTATGTGTGAAGATCAGACAATAGTTGGGGAGTGGGTGGAGTTTGGTGAATCACCTGACTTCGGCTGTATGTGTGGTGAGTCAGCATGCTTCGGTACTGGTGGTGCTGCTATGGCTGAAGAGGACCGACCTTCAACAGTAATCGGTAGTGGTGGGGGCGGTGAGGCAAGTCTCAGTTCTATATCTACATCTACTATTACGCTTGGCGCTGGTGGTGCCGTGCTGCTGGGAGGGATAATCTCTAACTTTGTGTTAGCAGCCCCTCTCCAAGAGCAGGTCGCTTACGTAGAGGCAAACCCAGGCGAGATAACGCTCGAACAATGGGAGACTTTGGAGTCAGATTGGAACACGGCTAGATTTACAACACTCGGATTACTTGGCGCTGGTGCAGTAGTAACGGGTGTGGGTGGATACCTGTATTACACTGAGGGACAGTCTGTTTCATTGACACCCAACAGCCTCTTTGTGTCGGGCTCATTCTAGGCTGTATCTAAACCATGGCCCGTATCTTAAGAGCTCTAAAGACACTGGCAATGAGTACATATGGGTGAAGGAGCACGATGGCGCCTGAAGTGGGTTTTGGACTCAGCTGAGAGGGCATCAGGAGATTGGCCAAAGTGTGCAGATGCTTGGTGGCGGGCGTGCGAGGTGGCTCAGGATATAGGCGCTGTAGATGTGGAGAGAGAGGCCTCACTTAAGGCTCTGGATGCTTATAGGCGAGCTGATCTTCCTGTAAGGGTAGTGGAAATAGTAAATCAGCGCTCGCCTCAGGCCGTGTCTAAAGCTGAAACAGCTATGTTGGGGGTCTATAGGTTAGGGGCATTGTTGGATCTAGGACGTATCGCAGATGCACTAGAGATAGCGGAAGATCTCCTCGACATAGCTACTGATAGGTACACAAGACCCATAGCTGTTGATACTGTAGCGAGTTTATGGCTTATTAGCGGTCGCGTGGAGGCGCTTAGATACCTTGTTGATGACTTCGATGTTGGTATTGGGGCCTCTGGATTGGCACGGCGCTTTAGGGTAGGCCAGTTGGCTAGGCTAGACGGTGACTACGATTTGGCTCAGAGCTCATTTATGACATGTGTGAAGGGGCTTAGTGATAATAAGAAAAGTAGTGGAGGAGCAGGAGCGGCCCTGTTTGAGATAGGTCGGACCTTTTCAGTTCAAGGTAGGCACAGTGAGGCTTTAAAGAGCTATGAGGATGCTGCCAAGCAATGGAGCCTAGCAGGTCGTGTCGGCGAAAAATATAGAGCAGATGCGTACTGTGTACGATCCATGTTGTTTTTGGGGAACGTTCACTTTTTATCATCAGGGCTTAGCAATTCAGTTCAGTATGCTAGAGACCATGGTTTAGCACTTCTGGAGTCTGACTGTAGATTGGCTCGTGGAATGGCTCGCAGCGAGAGTGGTGAAGACGGAGCAGCTGAAGATATAAATTCTAGCGTCTATATGGCTTGGGAGTGCGGTGCAAGGCTACAGGCGGGAGAGGCCAGGTTAGAAAGGTGCATCGCGGGTTATGGTGAGGACAATGACTTAGCTCGAGCGAGCAGAGAATTAGTCGGTGACCTACCAATGTTAGAGCGACTTAGAAAATTTTTGAAAACGTCAGCTGGTGACAGGCTGCTTTCCAAGGAAGATAGGTGAAAAATCAATTTGAGTTAAAGATGGAGGGTGCTGTAGCCTATCTGGAACTGTCTCACGGCAAGGCCAATGAGATGGGGAGCGATCAGTTAGATGCCTTTGAGTCTCTATGTGATCTTATAGAGGGCGGGGGCGTGCAGGTTTTAATTACCTGGTCAAAGCGGACATCATCTAGAGGCACACCTATATTTATCGCAGGTGCCAATGTGACTGAGAGGAAAGGGTGGTCTAAAGAGCAGGTTATGGCTCATGTCAGACGCCAGAGGGATGTCTTGGCCAGGGTTCGTAAGCTTCCTTTGTTTCACATAGCTGTAATAAATGGTGTCTCTTTAGGCTGGGGCACTGAGTTTACAATCACGTGTGATTATAGAATAGCTTGTGAGGGGTCAAAGTTTGGCTTGCCAGAGACAGGGCTAGGCATAATCCCAGGTGCGGGTGGTACCGGAGAGCTATGGAGTCAGATAGGTGTTCCTCAAGCCCTGCGCCTTGGAATGACAGGTGAACGGATAGGCCCCGAAGAGGCTCTTAGAATTGGGTTGGTTCAGGAGGTTGCTGGTACGGTAGATGATGGTCTGAGGCGTGCTTGTGAGATTGCCAAGTTGGTGTCTAGAAACAGCCCTACAGCTGTCGCCGCCTTCAAGCGGGGAGTTTTAGCTGCGATAGGTTCGGAGGGCGGAACTCGCCAAGAGATAGAGGCGTTAGCTTATGAGCATTGCCTAGAGACAGGTGAGGCAAATATTGGTAGAGAGAATTTTAAGGCTATTCTGAGGGGTGAGAGTGTCGAATGGGGCCCTCTTCAGGAGTTTGAGCCGTGATCTTTTTTATGTTGGCATTAGCCTGTTCTGGAGAGCCTGAGATCACTAACTGTGAAGGTGTGGCCCCTGGGCCTAATCAAGAAGAGTGCCGCTTCCAAGAGGCGCTGCAACTTCGGGGTGATAGAAGCGCTCTCTCTCGGTACTTGAGGGAGATTACAGATGATTCGTCGAGAGATTTGATCGCCATAAGGCTGGCTGTAAGGGAGCCATCAGAGTTAGGTTGGCTTTGCGACGATGTCTCCACAAGAACAGCTGGAGACAGGTGCCGTCAAGTGCTAGGTCGACCTCACCTAAGAGCGCCAAGGAGGGGGGACTGATGTTTCTTATAATCGCGCTTCTTGGTTGTGGGGGTAGTGGAGGAATAACCTCAGATCCCGACGTGGCCTCTCGTGTATTGGCGTTAGAGCCTCACTCCCTTTCTCAGTGTGAGCCGTTGGAATTTCCTGAAATACAGAGCATCTGTAGGGTGACTGTGGCCGCTAGAAGCGCAGCGTCTGGTGACGCTAGGGGGGCAATGCTGGCCTGTACAGCTATAGATGAGGGGCTGTGGAGAGAAGAGTGCCATTTTCGAGCGGGTGAAGAACTGGGGCGACTTGGAAATGTGGAGAGATCTTTAGAGCATTGTGCTTTGGCGGGTGAGTATGCTCGAAATTGTGTGACTCATTCCGCATGGGGAATGCCCGCTGTTGAGGGCTTAGACTCTAGGTCATCGAACGCCTTGCAAGAGGTGGAGAGATTCGGAACATCAGCTCAGATAATTTTGGGCCGGGCTGGCGAAGGAGTGACAGGTGAGGGGGTTGACGTATTACTCTCTCGTGCTTGGTTTAATCTTTATTTTGGGTCAGGTGTCGCGGACCCATCCGTTGCTAAAGAGGCGACAGGAATCCACGCTAATCACGCAATGACCGCATGGGCGCTAGAGGCTGTCAGGTTACTCGCTCCTGATGGCTTGGCGGTCTCTCCAGATATAATCTCTCGTGTTTCTAGCGCTTGGCATGGTAACGAACCATTCCCTGAGGGTTACAAAAAGTTACACAGAAGGGTGGGCCGCTACTCTTCTCCGATCGTCCCAGATGATGCTAGAACTCACGAGCATGTGGGCACGTTCGGTGGTGGGATTCGACTGGTGGGCGATAATGACGAGGATGAGCTTCTTATAGCGACGCTAGAGGCTTTGTATTTTAGGGAGGGTACGCCACCTGAGATCTTTGAGCCATTTCTATCTTACTCCTCCGATAAGGTAAGGTGGACAGCGGGTAAATTATACGCTCTATCTGCTGGCCAAGGTGATGAAATGGTACACGGCTTACTAGAAAGTGATGACAGGGTGTTTAGTAATTACGTATGGCAGGCATTGGTGAAGCAGGGAGCCATAGCTGAAGAAGAAGCTAGTGAGGGCCAAGAGTAAAGATGAACGACTCAGGACTTAAACTTGAGGCCGATCGGCGCAAAGAGTTGAACGATAAATTATCGACGATTACTTTCGACCTAATTGTCATTGGCGCAGGAATAACAGGTTGTGGAGTCGCTAGAGATGCGGCCCAAAGAGGTCTAAAAGTCGCGCTCATTGACGCTAAGGACATTGCTTTTGGTACATCATCCCGCTCTTCAAAACTAGTCCACGGTGGTTTGCGTTATTTAGAGCAGGGTGAGTTTGCATTGGTGTTTGAGTCGGTATCTGAGAGGGCGGTGTTGCGAAAAACCGCCCCACACTTAGTGAACGATCAGGGGTTTCTTTTTCCTGTCTTTCGCCACAGCCCCGTCTCTTTTTGGGTTTTGAAGATTGGGCTCTGGATATATGAGGCTCTATCTCTTTTTCGCTCTCCGAAGATTCACAAGAGCTACTCTAGAAAAAGGGCTGACAAGGTAGAGCCTCTGCTCTCTCAATCAGAGCTAAAAGGGATGGCTTTATATTGGGACTGCACTACTGATGATTCTCGATTAACGATGGAGAACGCACTGTCTGCTCAAGAAGACGGCGCTGTGGTCGGTACCTGGAGAAAGGTGGAAGGGTTTAACCGCGAAGGAGGCCTAATAAAGGGGGTCAAGGTCTCCGATGAAATTACGGGTGAGAGCTTCGACGTCACAGGTAACGTGGTTGTTAATGCGACAGGGCCTTGGACTGACTCAGTAGTAGCTCTATCCAAAGATTCAGCCCCGATATTGAGGCCTACTAAAGGTATACATATAGTTGTTGACTATGCTCGCCTGCCCCTGAAAAACGCTGTGGTCTGTACCCACCCAGATGATTCTAGGGTGATGTTCGCGGTTCCATGGGGCGATAGGACCTACATTGGAACCACTGACACCGACTGCTCAGATGATCCAGGTCAAGTCAGAGCGACGTCTGAAGATATTGACTACATTCTAAGGGTCAGCGGCACATACTTCCCAGAGGCCTGCTTGGCTCGGAGGGATGTTATCGCGACCTGGGCTGGCTTGAGACCACTGGTAGCTGATGAGGATGCCGCTAGCGAGTCGTCTGTTTCTAGAGAGCATCAAATAATAGTCGATGCATCTGGTCTGATTACTGTCGCTGGCGGGAAGCTGACTACATACAGGCGTATGGGAGCAGAGGTGGTAGATAAGGTCCTCGAAGCCTACCGTTCTAGGGGCATGGCTTTGCCAGCCATCGACGGCTCAAAGACATCTAACATCCCATTAATTGGTGCTAAAGGGTGGCCTCGCGATGATGATCATGAGAGGGTAGCTAAGCGAGCGGTAACACTATCGAATGGCTCTGTTGGTGATGAAATGGCACGCCATCTTGTTGATAACTATGGAGTTTGCGGGGTAGAGATTGCAGCCACACTTAACGCCGAAACGGCAACCCCAATAATCCAGGGGCGCCTAGAGCCATGGGGTCTTATCCGTTGGTCTGTAGAACGAGAGTTGGCGACGACTTTGGGTGACTTTATGATACGTCGCACCCAGATCTTCTTTAAAGATTACGATCAAGGGCTTGGAGTAGCGGCTAAAGTTGCAGATCACATGGGGGAGCTTTTAGGATGGAGCGCTGAACGTATAGAGAGCGAGGTCAAAGCCTATCAAGCGGAGGTTGCGATGGCTAGAGAGTGGCGAAACGAGTGATTTCGGTGCTATTTACAGCCTTGTTTCTTGTGGCGTGTGGCGGGGGTTCTAAGGAAACCGCGACCAGTGACTCTACAATCGACACCGCTACATATCAGCAACCGACTGAGTGGGGGGATTTTACAGTAGGGGCGTACAGCCGTTGCGACGCACCAATTAAGCTAGCATTTGCGGAGGTAGCTGGAGCCATGGGTATTCAGGGTACCCCTAATTTTGACGCAGCACATGACCACGATGGCGGTGCGCTAGCAATAGACGACTTTGATGGGGATGGTGATTTAGATGTCGTTATGGCGTTGAAAGACGACCTCCCTGGAATGTTTAGGCGGGAAGGCGATGAGTTTGTCCGAGAGGAGATAGAGACCTGGTCGCAGGTACCTCCATCTATATGGTCATTAGGGTTAGGAGATTTTGATAGTGATGGCGATAATGATCTGACCATGGCTGGTAGGTTTCCTATTGTTCTCGAGAACACAGGTGGGACGTTTAGCCCTTTTGCGTGGTTGCCAGTTAGGTACACAAGTTCAACAGTTATCAGAGACTTTGTGACCATGGACATCGACCTCGACGGCTCTCTGGATATGTATGCCGTTAGAGCTAAGGACTCGCCTTCAGGTGGGCCAGCACCAGCTGAAGAGATGGTTGATTATATTTTGTATGGAGCTGGTGACGGTACCTTTACTTTGGATGACTCATATATATCGGAAGAATTGGGTGGGGGTATGGGGTTTGATGGTAGAGCGCTAGACTTTGACGGCGATGGCTACCTAGACCTATATTTAGCCAATGACATGGCGACTCAAAACCACCTTCTGTTTGGGAGTGAAAATGGTCTAGTTGATGTCCCTGATCAGTCATCTGGCTGCGAACCAGAGATGCATTCAATGAGCGTGGATTTTGCTGATTTCACAGGAGACGGTCTGGGTGATTTGGTGATTACTGATTCAAACAACAGTAGACTACTAATAGGTATCGATGGCGGCTGTGTAGACTACACAGAGGTGACAGAGATTAACTCTGGCCACGAAGGAATGATGGGGTGGGGCGGCATATCTACTGACCTTGATAACGATGGTGAGGTAGACATACTTGTTGCTCACGGCGATCTCTCAGGAGGTGCCGGGGCCGAACTACCAGTCGCCTGGTATAGGAATCAGGATGGTTTGATGGTTGAGTCTGGCGCTACATTGGGGTTTGACCAGACAGGTTCATTTAGAGGTTTGGTTGCTACAGATCACAATGGGGATGGAGTATTAGATCCTATGGTGACATCGATAGCTGATGTGACTCTTTTTTACATGTCAGAAGGCTGCACTGAGAACAGTTGGTTTGAGGTGGAAGCTCCATCTGGCAGCAGAGTAGAGCTAGATGTTGGCGAAGAGCAACGTGTTTCATGGGTCTCAAATGAGTCGGGTTGGTCCTCTTCAGGTCCTAGTGTCGCTCATTTTGGTTTAGGCGCTGAGACCCATGTTTCTGGCCTGAGAGTGGTGACCCCAATGGGTGATGTCTATACGGCTACAGGTAATCTTTTGGCCCGTCGCAGAGTTCGGGTTGAATAGAACTATATGTGGTCGCGTATGTGCTAGTACCATGTGGCCCCATCGCCCCGTTTTATTTAGGGTGGGGTATTAGTGCCCCACTTTTTCAGTAGAATTGATCATGCTGAGAATATAGCCAGTAATTATAAAACATCAGTTATTGATTGTGTTTAGGTTATGTTGTCCAGTGATTAGGAGCCGATCCTAACCCCATAGACTTAGCTGGCATGTTCATTGCATATTATTTCCTGTAAGATTCAGTTTCAGGAGAATTTATGCGTAGCTTAGTAATCGCCCTATTGGTTAGCTCAATGTTTGCCCCTAGCGCTAAAGCGGAATTAAACTTCTGCACAATAGGCCTTTGTGACCTATCAGAAGATCTCGGTGATGTTGTCGACACACTCTCAGGAGCTGTAAATGATTTCTTCGAGGTAGCAGATAGTTTCTTGGGTGAGTTTGATCAGATTTTGGGTGGGGTTACCGATGTATTAGGCCAGATTGATCAATACGTAGATAGTGATGACCTAGATTCGGCCTTGGAGGCCCTGCATGGTGTGGAGGAGGACCTGGGTCGCGTGATGAGTGAGGTGAACGCTAGTGAGCACCTGTGGACTGGTATTCAGGGAGAGGTAGACGGTGTGAGAGATGCTCTCCGATCTGGTGACGCCAGTGCGATACAGGAAGCAATAAACGCCCTAAGAGAGAAGGTAGAAGAGGTACGCTCTCAGGGCCAGTCAGGTGGCCTTCCTAGAGGTAACAACCAGGGCAGCAACGGAGCTAACTCCCAGCGTCCTAATAGGGGTGGCAACCAAGCTCGTCCCCAGCCAAATTCTCAGGGGCAGAGAGGGCGTGGAAACAGGCCACAAGGAACACAGGGTAACGGGAACGGAAACGGAAACGGTCGTGGTAACACCCTTGGTAATAGACCTCGTGGTGGTAATTAGAGGTTAGTCTTCTTTGGGTAAGATTCTGCCCGAAAGGCCAAGAACAGGAAGGAACGGCATTCCAATACCGTATCCGTTGGTGGCCTCAAATCCTGATATTATCAGTTCAGGTCCTCTGTGGTTGGTGACGTTCTGAAGATCTAGGTACAGGCTCATATGCCAGTCTTTGAATGTTTTAGACCTACTGATCTTTATGTCTATAGAGTGACTGTTAGGTAACCAACCGTCATCATCAACTACAGAGGACAAGGATAATGTTTCGTCGTTAGTTAGGTCGGTGGCTGTTGGGATATTTGTGTCCCACTTAGCTCCACTAGCGAAATAGGCTTGCCCTGAAAGGGTCCAGTTATTGCCCAAAGCCCATCTGACTACTCCCCGCAACTCTAGTGGGTGGTGTAGGTGGCTATCTAACCACTCATCTTGAGGCTCCTCTCTTTGCTGTGATCTCATTGCGGCCCCAGAAAGGTCTATTCGCACACTTCCGAGGTCTACCTTTATGGCTGTTTCCGCCCCAACAGCAAACGCTTCTCCTTGTCCTATCGTACCATCTGACTCCAAAAGTGTGAATGTTGGCATGGACCGCAGGTACATACTACTTGAAACGGCGAGACTTTGACCTTCCCAATCTAATCCAGCACCGACCTCATTTGAGGCCTCTAAAGCTAGATCATGACCTTCGGGGTAGGAGGTCAGATAGACAATGTCGGGTGGCTGTAAAAGTCTTGAGATATACCCTCTTACGGTGGTCTCACCAAAAGTCTTTCCAAGCTGGACTCGGGGTGACAATCCTCCCCTTAGAAATTGATTGGTGGTTAGGAAATTTGAATACCTTAGCCCAGCGGTGAGGAAGTTAGTCGTACCTAAGCTGACCTCGCTCCAAGGCTCAGATGAGAGCCTACCCCTAGTTACGCTCACAGGGGAAAGAGATATTGTCGCTTGCTCTAACTCGGAGTCTAGACCCATTCTGAAGCTGAGATTTCGGTTGTGACGATACGAGGCTATTCCGTGAAGAGCTAAGCTGTTGATACTCTGTGCTTTGGTCGCCTCATCACCCTCCAGCGCTAATTGGTGAGAACTAGCCCGACCCCTAAGGTCTACTGACCAATTGTCTGTGTTAATTGCGTCACTCCAGCGACCAACTACAAACATAGAGTCCATCTTGGCAGTAACAACCTCACTGTCTGATGTTGGGATATCGATGTTATCACTTAGAGACACGGCGTGAACGTCTACGTTATCCCCCTCCCATCTAGCGTTCGCGTCGAAAAAAGAAGGGGCTATTCGACTACCTTGGTCGCCGAGACCAGATAAATTAGCCAGAGCGTACCTCAACCAAGATCTACGAATTGAGAACGCAGCAGCCCCACCAGGGGCAGGGGTGGTCATGAACATGTGCCCGTTGATGATATCGACCCCTGCTTCGGCTGCTTGGCTTCCATCTAGATCTCTTGTTTTTAGGTTTAGATTACCAGAGACAGCCCTTCCTAGCTCCGCAGAGAGCCCACTAGGGGTTATGGTCGATAGCTCGACGAATAATGGATGAATAGCTGTATAGTAGCCTCCAAGGTGCAGGATATTAGGAACCTCAACCCCATTCAGTGATTGAGATGTATCGCTCTCTCTTCCGCCTCTTACAAGCAGCCAAGCACTATTGAACGGAGCTCTTCCTACAGCTGGTAATGTTTGAACTGCCCTAACTGGGTCGTTCAGTGAGCCAGGAGCTGTCTCTACTTCATACCTATTCAGAGCCTGAACCTGTGCAGCCCCAACTCTGTGGCTGTAAAGGCCTGTGGCCTCAACAGCTAGGGCTCGTACCCATATAATGCCGCTGTCTTCTGTGAAGTCGACCTCTTCTTCATAGAGTGTGTACTCGCTTGATATTAGCCGTATTGAATTTATTGAATTTGGCGAGGTGTAGGGGATCTCGCCGTTGTTGTCAGCAGTGTAGACCTCACCATTTATGGAAACCTCAACATCAGCCATTCTTTGATGGGTCCCAACTAGACGTATAGTCAGTTGGTCGATGGTATCCTGTGGTTCACCGTAGGCTGACTGAGAAACTAAAGCTATAGTATACGCTGTCAGGTGTGCGAAGATGAGGTGGTTTGAGATGTTCAGGATGGACCCCATGCTCGTATTGCGTCTATGAATGGCCTTCCATATAGCTGTAACCTTTTTGGTCCCATACCGTGAACCTCGAGCATAGCCTCCTTTGAGGTAGGCCTGATCTCAGCCATAGCTTCTAGAGATCTGTTGGTAGCAACAACGTAGGCTGGCACGTCGGCGGCCGTCGCCACTTTTCTTCTAACCTCCTTGAGCATTAATACTAAGTCATCACATATCTCTGGGGATGTTGTCAGGCCTCTTGTCCGCCTTCCAGGTTTTCGTTTTGAATCAGTCTTTCCCCTGTCTGGAAACAGCATTGTGAAGCCACAAGCCTCTCCTTTCATCACCGAGATGCCCAGTTCTGAGAGCTGGTACTCAGCGTATGTTCGTTCTTGACCTCTGATCTCTCTAGTCACGTGAAGTCGGTGGAGTGCTTTGGCATCAGTGAGGGAGGTAATCAGTGTATTAATGTCTCCGACGGTCCAGGCAGATAGAATTCCCCAGGTGCTGAGTTTGTGAAATTCCATCGATAGGACGGCCCTGTCTTTTGAGCCGTGAAGAACTTTTGAGATTAGCCCCATAGAGCTAGGGCGTTTCATCCTTGCTACGCCAGCTAGGGCTTTACGGACAACGAGCATTTGCTCACCAGAGAGCTCTTCAACCTTTGCTATCTTTGCGCCTCTATTGCATGCATCACAGTCATCGCAACGCTCGTATTTTGGTGGTTGACCGAAGTATTCTAAGAGGAACCTCCTTCGACACCCAGAACGCGGATATGCCAAAACGGAGTCTAGTTTTTCGTATTCGTGCTGCCGCTTCTCTTGTAGCCTAGACTCATCAAGAGAGAACTCTTCGTGTGCCCTAATTAGCTCGATTCCCCCTATGCGCTTTGGTGGCGTCCAAAAAAGAAACCCTCGCTGCTGTAGGCCGTCGACCGCGGCAACAACCTGCTCTCTTGTTAGTCTAAGTTCGTCAGCTATCTGAGACGGGCTAACCCCAATAGACTCTCCATAGAAGCCGTCGTGTAGCCTGTCAATCTCATCCCAAACTTGACCCCTAATTCCAGAAGGGCGTTTCTTTGGTCTTTTGTTTGTTAATGTTAGTGACCCACCTTGTTCTGTGGGGTGTACTCGCTGTACCCACCCCTCCCTTTGGAGCAGATAGACACAACTAGATGCCGTTCTGTCACCACCAGCATCTGCAGGTAGTGAGTCCGCCAATCTCTCTCGACTTATGAATACTGGGTTGGAGCCTTCTCTGAGCAGCCTCTCATATATTTTTCGTACGTAGCTTAGTGGCGGGTGACCCATCTGAATAAAGAACTCTTGGATCCTTTTGTCACTGGGGTTGAAGAGAAGGATCACCTCAGATTCTTTACCGTCGCGCCCAGCTCGACCAATCTCTTGGTAATAGGCCTCTACACTTCCAGGTATGTCCCAGTGAATTATTCGCCTGACATCTGCGCGGTCGACTCCCATTCCGAAAGCGTTCGTAGCCACGACCACATCCAAGCCCCCGCTCATAAAATCGTCCTGTACCGAGGTGCGCTCCTCTATAGTTAGACCTCCGTGGTAGACACCAGCTCGGATACCGTTGTCAGCTAGCGTCCGCGCCGCTTTTTCTACGTTCTTTCTAGTTGCAGCGTAAATTAAGGTGCAGCCCTTTCCCACCAATATTGGTAGCCTCGTAGCTTTCTCGTTCAGTGATTTAACAGGGATGACCTCTAGTTTGAGGTTTTCTCGGTCAAACCCTCGAATGAATCGCCGAGCTTTTTCAATTCCTAGGGTTTTCGCGATATCGTCTTGTACTAAAGGTGTCGCGGTAGCAGTAAGGGCTATAGTCGTCGGGTTTCCAAGCTCCTCTCGAACCCGGCCGAGCTTTAGGTAGTCGGGCCTAAAGTCATGCCCCCACTGTGATAGGCAGTGGGCTTCGTCTATGGCAAAGAGGCCGATATTACAGCTCTTTAGGGTCCTTATGAACCTCGGGTTAAAGCGCTCTGGCGCCACATACATAAGCTCCCACTTTCCATCTCTCAAACCACCTAGCCGAAGCTCTCTCTCTGCTCGGTCTAGGCTAGAATTAATGAATGTAGCACGGACTCCTTTACGCACAAGACCATCCACCTGGTCTTTCATGAGGGCTATAAGGGGAGAGACGACAATAGTTGTGCCCTTCATGGCAACGGCTGGAAGTTGGAAGCAAAGGGATTTTCCAGCACCTGTCGGCATAACTACCATACAGTCGTTACCATCGACAACGTGTCTTGATATTTCACCTTGGACATCTCTAAATGAGTCGTGTCCAAACCTTGTTTTCAGGATCTCTTGGAGGGTCATGTTTTATCTATAGTCGCGTTAAGCGGGAGGGACAGCACTGGGGGTATAAAATCAAACACCCTAGCCATTTAGGGGGCACTTGATAATAAGTAGGGTTAATCTGGCTGGGTGAGTATTGACGACCAAGAAATGACCGCCGCTGAAAATAGTGAGCGATGCACTGCGAAAATCAACGTTATTCGTAGACCTAGTGGTGTAGTTGAGCCAGATATAGTGGCGGTTGAGGGCCCCTTAGAGATTTTGGTGGAGGATAGTCCATTCGCCATCACTATGAGGACTCCTGGCAATGACATTGAGCTTGTCACTGGCTTTTTGTTTAGCGAGGGATGTGTTGAAGAGATTGAGGATATCTCGGCGATTGAGGCTATTGGAAAGAATTCTGTCCATGTAAGGTTTGCATCAGGGATATCGCTGGATGCGGATAGGGTGATGTCTGCACACAGGAGTCGTTATGCAAGCTCCGCTTGTGGGGTCTGCAGTAGAGAGACTATTGATCAGTTGATGGATAACCTGAAACCAATGGCTCCGACTGAGCCTGTTGATTCTAAAATTTTACAGAGTTTGCCTACCCTTATGAGGGTTGCTCAGAAAGCCTTTGAGGAAACGGGAGGGATACACGCAGCCGCACTGTTCGATATCAAAGGTGACTTTATAGTTCTTAGAGAGGATATAGGGAGACACAACGCAGTGGATAAAGTGATTGGCTGGTGCTTGAGTCAGGATGACTTTGAGCTTGAAAGTACGATCCTCTTGGTGTCTGGCCGAATAGGTTTTGAGATAGTACAGAAAGCAGCTGTCGCCAGAATACCTGTGCTCGCAGCTATAGGAGCACCAAGCTCCATGGCGGTGGAGTTGGCTTTAAGCATAGGAATGCAGATGTATGGCTTTCTAAGTGACAGCAGGTGCAATCAATACTCGCCATTGGTGCGCGGATGAAATTCCTTGGTTCAGATAGGTTAGCCCTATCTTTGTCGCTCTTCGCGTTCTTGGCGGTCTCTTATTTGATCGTCCAGGGATCATGGTATCGGATCCCATATCCTTTTGATCTAGAGTGGATGGAGGGGGGAATGCTGGTACATGTTCAGCGTCTCCGCGACGGTTCTGGTCTATTCATCGAGCCTAATTCCGAGTTCGTCCCTTACATCTACCCGCCAGGTTTTCCTGCCCTCTTAGCTTTTTTGGGTGAACCATCCTATGCAATAGGACGTATTGTCACCCTATTATCAGTTGTGTCGGCATCGGTTGCGTTGGTCTTCGCGGTCAGAGAGGCGCCATTTAGGACTGGACCTGGCAATGTCGCTCTAAAGAACCCATGGTTTGTAGGGGTTGGCGCAGCCGCGGTCTTCCTCGCCACATATGATGACTCTGGAGCTTTTTTCGATCTAGTAAGGGCAGACGGGCTGGCTTTGGGGCTGGTCACTTGGTCTTTGGTAGCGTGTCGACGGGGCACATTATCATCTGTGAGAGCAGGGGGGCTGTTATTGGCGTGTGCTTTTTTCGCGAAACACAACTTTGCAGCTGTAGGGCTCCCAATACTTATCTGGCTTATCAAAAATAGAGAGCGAAATGTGGCTGTAGAGTTTGTTAAATACTCTGTGACCCCCGCATTACTTTTTTTACTCTACTGGTCAATAAAGAGCGGCGGCCTATTTTTGGTCTATCTTCTCCGTGTACCAGCCACTCACGGCGTGGTTGGTGAGAGGGCATGGCCAGGGGCTGAGTTGGAGATCTGGGGAGCAATGCCTATCGTCGCTACGGCCGCCGTTTTTGCGATGCTAGTAGTGATGATGCTTGGTGACTCTGAGAGGAAAAATCGAAATTACAGACTCTGGTTGTTGGCTATGGGCTCATCGATTGCTCTGTTCGCTACTGTAGCACTCATCCAATACAGGCGTGTTGTTGGTTTCGATTTGAGAGATTTTATTGGTTGGGCATCTTTGGGGCTGCCGTTTTACGCAGCAGGATTAGCGGTCTCACTTGTCCTTATAGTGTCATTAATTAAATTATCGTACCGCACCTCTATATCGGAGGGAGCCCTTTATTGGACGATGAACGGCGGGGTGTTGTTCGCCCTCTCGGCCCTCATGAGAGCGCATCATGGTGGGTTCTTGAATGTATTAATACCAGGTTATTGGACTATAGCTCTCCTTTCAGGGATAGCCTTAGGCGCTCTGGCTAGGAGGTTTGGCGGTCTATCTATAGTCATATCGGCCCTGTTTATTGGTCAGGTATACGAAGGCAGGTGGGAGCCATCAGACTACGCCCCGAGAGATGGTGATGTTGAGGCGGGTGAGCGACTGTTGGAAGTAATAGATAGCTACGAAGGAGAGGTGTGGATACCTCATGCCCCTTGGTACCCAGTGATGGTTGGCAAGAGCCCGTCTATACCGCTTATAGCTCTCTGGGATATCGACTATGCAAGGGGGCCTTTCTATGAAGGCGTGGGAGAGGTCAAGAGTGCGGTCGAGTCTCACCACTGGGATGCGATAATAACCAGCGGTGTAAGAATGAGGTATGGGGTCCCTAATCACTACACACAAAAACAGACCATATCTGAACCTAGGGGTGTTTTTATGACTCGATCAGGATGGAGAGTTCGGCCAAACGTAGTCTGGGAACCGTCTGAACAATAGCCTGTTATAGCCCTGTATCTGTCTCAGTATCGGTGCTTAGCCCACTGTCACCAGGCTCACTGGCCGCTGTCGCGATAAGAGGTATCTCGAATTCTAGCTGATTAGAATCATTGCACTTTATTCGTAAGATACCCTCAGCCATTGGCTCATCGAGGCTTGCAGTTATTAGCAAAGTGATGTCACTCCCAGATGCAATTGTTCGACTATTACGCCAATCATCGGGGAGATAAAAAGTACTGCTCCCAACAATCACACGGGCGTCGTACATTTCTAGGTCTACATCACCTACAGAAGAGACAGTAAGCTCTCTTGATATTGTCTGGCCAAGCTCTATGTCATCCCAGCGCAATTCAGTTTCAGAGAATTCAACTAACGAGTCTCCTGTGACGGGCTTAACGTCATCATCTTGATGAGAAAAGTTGGTGTCACCGCCGCATCCTGACAGGCTCATGAACGTTGTCATCATCGCGATGTGTAGCATATTTCTAGTGGAAGTCATTTTGGTTCTCTTGTTGGAGGCTCAGGTTTGATCGCAAGATAGCCCGAAAGGTCACAGGTGTGCATCAATGAATGTTGGGTCGTCTCCGCGGATATGTTACCAGAAGAACAGGTGACGTGATGCATAATGAGCTTGTAATCAAGATAGAGGTGCCTAGAGGTAGCTTCTTAAAACGTGAGCTTCACGATGGCTCACGCGTGGCTTTCATCTCTCCCTTACCTTGCCCATTTAACTATGGTTATATTTTGAACAGCTGTGGGGAAGATGGTGACCCAGAAGATGCGATCTTCTTTGGTCGCTCTTGTGCTGTCGGCGAAGAGGTTACGGGGCAGGCGGTTGGAAGGGTTCTGTTTTTGGATAGGGACAGGCGAGACAATAAAACGATAGTCTCTGATTCACCTTTGAGCAGTACTCAGAAGTTAGCCCTCTCAACATTTTTTATTCTTTATGCCTTGGGTAAGCGGTCTCTGTCGATAGTTACCCTTCAGTGGGGGGTGAAGAGTCGTTTTGAGGGGATTGAATCCTGTTAGGAATTAGGAGGACTCATTCTGTCGCTTTATTTCACAGTCTAGGCTAGCACCAATGAGCACTGTAAACGTACACAGGTAACATAAAATAGCGATCCCCATCGCCGTTCCCAGGGAGCCAAACGTGGCCCCTAAGTCCGCAACCTGTTCAACATACATCTTGAATCCCGCGATCACAGACAAGAGGCTTATTGTCGCGACAAGAGAGCCCCAGGTGATCCAGCGCTTACCAATTCCTCGCTCAGCACCAAACCTGTAAATAACCCAGACTATCTGGTGGATTATGAGCATCACCGCTGGCCACCTCATGTACAAGACTAAGATTGACAACTGTTGGCTAATCTGACCGTACAACTGTAACCATTCACGAACACGGGCCCCCATTGCGAGCATGATCAGTATGCCGCAGAAACCTGTGATAATGAATGTGGTCAATAGGAGTACTCTAAGCATCTGCTTGTGCCATGGTCTGTGGTCCCTAAGGCCCCAGGCCGTGTTCACTCCTTGAAGCATAGAGTCAATGGCTCGTACCGATAAATAGAGGCCAACAAGCCCACTCAAAACAACTTTTTTCCCAATCGGACCTACGGTGATCTTCTCTATTTCCGATAGCAAGGGCTCTGAGATTACTGGAGGCAAACCCATCCCCATTAGAGTCTCGAGCCATGCTCCATTGTCCCAGACTGATAGGGAGCCTACCAGAGTGACAATTATCATCAGGCTTGGCAGAACTGCTGCGAGTAAAAAGTAGGCTGTCTGCGCAGCTCTTCCACCGAGTTGTTGCTGCCGGGTTCTTTTTATAGTGGCAAACACAATAGTTAGTTTTGTCACTAATCTAGCTCCTCTGACTCACCATTGGCGGGGGTCATCGTAGGGATTAGATCTAAGATAGTCACCTCTTCCCCACTGCTTCCCTGTTCACGGGATATTGAAAAGAAGGCACGGTCTATGGTTATAGCCACGTCATCCACTTGGCTGACTCCTCCACACTCAAAGACACCGTCTTCTGGCCTGACTGGACAGGTGATCGTTCGCTCGCCTGATTGTACCACAACGTTGATTCTTCCTATGAATTGACGCACATTGATCACAACACCAGAGTAGCCCCCACCAGAACCATCGACCCCACTGGATTCAGGCATATCTACCTGATCTGGTCGCTGGGTATACATGGTGTAAAGTATGACTCCAGTGCCGTCGTCATACTCGTTTCTAGACACCGAAAAGTGTTCTAACACTCTCTCAACTTGCTCTAATTCCGCTGGTGCATAGCGTTCCTTGTCTACCGCGACGTATTTGAGCCCTTCACCCATTAAGTAACTGACATCGGCAGCATATGTAGATGGTGGCGCGAAAGCAGACGCTGGAAGTGACATGCCCACGCTACCTCTAGCAAGATCGTTTAGATTTTTTACAAAGCTGTTGGAGTTTTCCCTCTCGAAAAGAGTAACTAGGCCAGGTGTATACCATGCTGCGCTGTTCATTCGAGTCTGTAAGAAGAGGTGGTCAGATGATGCTATCTCCGCTGATAGAGAGCCAAAGACCGACATCTCTGCTCTCAACTGTTCTCGATTAGTCTGCTCCATTGGTAGCTCAAAGGGTAGTAAGAGCACCGCTACATCTTCAGAGTCTTCGTTGATTACCTGCGTAAATTCTGGAGAGGGTGGGAGTTCAGTTAATGGGTATGCGCTTGTGTAACCTCCCGCTGTAGCCCCCCACCATGCGAGATATGCAGAGAATAAGACGCTGCTTAGTGTAAAAGCAGGCTTCACTTTCTGTAAGATGTTTAGCCTACCCAAACTGCTCCATGACAACCCAGCCGCAACTGAGCCAGCTATTCCTACCCCTATCATGGCTCTCCTTGGGAACCTTACGACCTCTCCAATTGGGTTGTCGCTCCAGAAAGAGACAAGCGGAGAGTCGATCGAGATCAGTAGGCATAGACCACCAAATGCCACCAGCCAACCTCTCTTCCACAAAGCGATGACTGCCCCAAAAAAGAACACAACCCAGTGTATTAATGGTGGCGATACTATATCACCAACTTGCCAACCCCTAGAGCCAGGGTAGAAAGCTAGGTGCTTTAGAAGTGGCCAAGAGACTGAGTTCCCCGCCCTTAGAGCGCTCATGCTATCGCCGCTGCTCTGTAGAACATTGGATGCATTGTGAATCACGTCTGAAAAAACAAGGGCGATAATTGCCACACCAGCAACTACAGTCAATCCAGCAAAACCAGTCGCGACGACTCCTCTTCTGCAGCGAATCTGAGATAGAATTAGGATGCAGCCTAGGCTAGCGAATGATGCGAGGTATGCCGACTCTAGGCATATGCATAAAAACATAACACCTGAGGCTACGCCGAACCTTTTGGAGCCACGTGTGGTTAGTATCATGGTTCCAAGAAATAGTGGTAGCCATCCTGCA
>Ga0115011_10001077_pt1 | contig 20036 bp, 25 predicted proteins | sample TroAtlMetagenome_2_FD_88705 | JGI IMG/M metagenome (GOLD analysis project Ga0115011, IMG submission 88705) | Marine eukaryotic phytoplankton communities from Atlantic Ocean - Tropical Atlantic ANT8 Metagenome | ecosystem: Environmental > Aquatic > Marine > Oceanic | place: Tropical Atlantic...
AAATCTCTTAATCCACTATATTTTGGGTCTGTTGGGTCTGTTAAATTTCTAAATACTTCATCTGGTAATGCGTCTAAATCAGTTCCAAATCCAAATTTATTCAACAAGTATTTCAATTCTTTATCTGAATTTACCATTTTCATACCTGACTGTGATACATTTATTTTATCTGGAATACCGAATAATCCTTTTGCTATATAGGTTTTACCCGAACCTGGCCCACCTGCTAAAAATACTGCTTTTAGAATACCAGGGTCATTAACACCCTCAACTAATTCCACACGAAGTGTTTTCTTTAACCACTTCTTATATTTTTCCATTTCAGATAATTTAAAGAAACCTTTATATCCACCTATTTCTTCAGAACCTTGTGTTTGGCCTGTGATACTCGATTCAAATAATATGTTCTTTAATTTAATCATCTTTTTTTCTTATACATTGTAATTCTTCGTTTCCAAACTGATGTATTTAATTCTTTTCTGACATCATCTAATGCTTTTAATTTATACAAAACAACATCATTACCAATCAATCTTTGACGAGAATATGAGACATCCATATCAAATCCTTTTCTCAATCTTTTTGCAACATCTTCAAGTTGTCCTGCAATTGATTTACAAAGTGAGTCCCAACTATATACTGCCAAACCCACAATGTGAATTGTCGGATTTTTTGGGTCAAATTTACCCTCTTTCATTTCTTCTTTCCAATTGTAAATATATCCAGCAGGTTTGTTGGTTGTTTTAATTGATAAGTCTTCTTTTAATATGTCTTTTAATTTTAGCACAATGTCCTTAATTTAAATAAATCTATACAACTATAAATATAAATTTACCAAGTTTTATGTCTTAAACGGCGCCTACCTTCTAAACCTTTTTTCCAACAAAATCCGTGATTTCTGTAAAATTTATTACGATATATTGGTATTTCAGTTCTTCCAAGTAAATGATATGCCTGTATTCTGTGATGCCCGTCCATAACCTGATTTTTTGAGTTGATAAAGATAGGTAATTCAATACCTTGATTGATAATTGAGTGAAAATACTCAACTAATGCCTTATTTGTGTTTTCTTTTACACACTCACAAACTCCACCTTCTGTTGAACTTCTCAATATGTTTAATTCTTCAACGTCTTTAACGAAATAAAATGATTTTCCTTCAAAATCTTTGAAGTTTTTTATATTAAGAAGTTCATATTCTTGTGGAAATAATTCTAAAAAGAATTCTTTCTCGTTCATTTGTAAATAAATGGGTCACGTTTGTTTAACGCTTCAAGCTTCTTTTTTAGTTTTTTCTTTTGTTTGAGTTTTTCAAACCATTGTTTTATCATTTTAAACATAATTACTCCTTGTATGATAATGGTGTTGTGTTTCTATATTGCAATTGTGTTGGAACTATCATTTTATATGATTGTATCAGTTCTGTAATTCCATTATCAAGACTATATTGTGGTTTCCAACCTGTTGCTTCTATTTTTTCATTACTAACAATATAATCTCTTTTGTCGGGGTCTACATAATAGTCCGAATAATTGACTGATGTTTCTGAAATCTGTTTTTGTATTTTTTCTACTAATTCTTTTTTATTAATATTAGTATCTGATAATCCTACATTGAATATTTTACCTTGATGTTTGTCATAATTTTCAATCATAAATTCAAATGCACTACTCACATCTTGTATGTGAATAAAGTTTCTAACAAATTTGTGTTCAAATAATGTAATGTATCTGTCGGTTAATAATTTATGAACAAAATCATTTGCCAATAAATCAATTCTCATACGACTTGATGTTCCAAACACCGTTGCTAATCTAAAAACTATTCCATTACTATTTTCAAGTATATAGTCTTCTGATTCACATTTAGTTTTTCCATAATGACTAATTGGTGTTAGTTCATCTTCTTCCGTAACCATTCCGTCACCTCTTGAACCATAACCACTATTGGTATTTGGATATAAAATTTTCTGGTCTGGTGTCATTACATCAACTATATTTTGTATTTGAGTTGTATTGATACTCGTTGCCAATTCTTTATCCTTTTCACACAATGGAAATCCAACTAATGCTGCTAATGGAATAATAACATCAACTTGTTCCACTATATATTTTAACTTACTCCACTCACGAACATCTCCATATACAAAAGTAAAGTTTGGATTACTTGATAAATCAACCAATGAAGTTTGATTATACATTAAGTTATCATATACGAATACCTCGTGATTTTTTAATAGGTTTCTTGTCAATACTGAACCTAAATATCCTGCTCCGCCTGTTATTAGTATTTTCATTGTTCTATCTTCTGGTCTTTTCTTTTTTTCCAAGTTTCTGGTAATTCTCTATCTTTATCAATACAAAAACCTGTTAGTGTATATCTATCCTCTTTTGCCCAAGTGTTTGTTGGTGTAACCCAATGTCCCATACGAAGTGAGTGATTCATCAATACTAATCTATTTGCATTAGGAACAATAGTTTTTATATCATTATCTACTCTCATTTGTAATAATCCACCCCAATCATATTTCCATTGATATTGTCCTACATAAAATACATAACCACATAAACCCATATAATCATCATAATGTAATCTTAAAAAGTCTTTACCATTTCTTTTGTATCTATTAGTTTGATGCATAAATTTACCTGCCTGTCCATTTGTTAATTCAATAACTAATGGTTTAATATGTTCATTAAACATATTTTGAACTTCTTCTGAATTAGAAACCTCTGAACTACCCCACATATGAGCCATATAATCCTCATCTATTGATGGAAAGAAATCATCTTCCGGTGTTTCCCAAGTTTCATATCTTCCTGGTCTAATTTGGTCTACCTCTTCATATGTAGCATCTCTACAAATTTCAACTATTCTATCATATTGTTCCTTTGGTAAAAAATTATCTAAAATTACAAAACCATTTTCTTTATATTCTTTCTTCATAATACTCCTTATACCAATCCATAGTCTTTTTTAATCCGTCTTCAAGTGTATGTTTTCTTTCCCAATTATATTTATCTTTCATCTTTTGTGAACTTATTTTTCTAATTGGAATCATAGAAGGTTTTCCACTAATATATTCAATAGGGGCATCATAGTTTTCTATTTCCATACATTTGTTTAATATTTCATTTATCGAATAACTTTCATTAGAACCAATATTAACTACTTCATAGTTTTCTTTACATTGTTCCATAACCGTAAGTAATCCTTCTGTAAAATCGTCTATATAAATTACATCTCTAATGTCTTCACCTGTTCCCCAAACTTGAATTGGATTATGTTTATCAACTACTTTTCTAATAGTTGCCGGGGTAACGTGACATTTATCAAAATCATATTTATCGTGTGGGCCGTAACAATTACCTGGTCTGATAACTAAACAATCCATACTTGGTGATAACTGATTTGCATATAAATCACACAAAACTTCTCCATATCTTTTCATCCAACCAACTGCGTGGTAGACTGGATATGGTTCATCAAATATATTCCAAGTTTCATCAACTAATCTATCTTCACTTGGTGGATATACGGTTGAACTACTAATAAAAATGTATTTTTTTACCTTATTAAAATATGCTGCTTCAATTAATTGTGTATTCACAATTACATTTGGTGTAACGTGAACTAACGGGGATTTAACTGTATCTACTGCATTTGAAGTATTTGCAGAACAATTAATTACAATATCCATACCTTCTGTGATTTCCTTACAAAATTCCATATCTCGTAAATCACCATAAAAGTATTCAATTCCTTCAACTCTTTTATTGTTTTTATGTATAGTTCCATATACTTCATATCCCTCATCTTTTAATCGTTGTGCTAAATTCATTCCGATTAATCCTGATGTTCCTGTTATTAATACTTTATTTGTCATTATAATAATCTCCGTGTTCAATTAATAGTGTAGAGCCTGGCCTATAATATGCCTTCTCAAATTCTTTAAAAATATCTTCTGGTTCGTCTAATAGAACTACCTTAACTTCTTTCAATATTGACTTAAACTCATTGGTGTAATCTTGTGTATGTTGAACACCGCCGTTTAATGGATTAGTAGAACCAATTGAAGTTCTAATAATTACCTTTGGTCTGAAAGTAGATTCTGTCATTGATTGCATTTTATCCAAGTGATTTACTAATGCATCCATGCATCTCATTAAGAAATCAAATCTTGGAAAACAACTAATTGGAACTAATCCGTTCATTGCCATACCTGTTGACATACCCATTTGAACTTCTTCAAATACTGGTGTTTCTAATCTCGCCTCTTCTGGTAGTGTTTTTAATGTATTGTAAATGGCATTACCACTATATTTTACTGATTGTCCAAGAAAAATTGTATTTTCTTGTTCACTCAACCACTCCATACTTCTTATAAGTTCATCTTTGTATTTCTTCATAATATTCTATCGTTTCTGTTAATCCTTGTGCTAATGTGTATTTTCTTTCAAAACCATATGTTCTCATTCTATCAGTATCCATTTGTCTTCTCATATCACCATTTGGTTTTGTTAAATCATACTCTATCTCTGTTCCAAAGTATGTTCCGATAACACTCGCTATGTCTGATATTCTAACTTCTTCTCCACTTCCGAGATTCACAACATCATTAACTCTATTTTGAACCATATGTAGCATTCCTCGTGCAACATCTTTTGAATAAATAAAATCTCTTATTGGTGTTCCGTCACCCCAAACATTTAAGACTTTGTTGTGATACCCCTTTTTAATCATTGATGCGATTACCGTAGATTCTTCACCAAAATTATCGTAAGGCCCAAATATATTTGCAGGTCTAACTATTGTCATATTTTTATAATCATTTGTAATACTAACTGCCTGACAACTTAATTCACCCATTCTTTTGATATATGCAGGAATTTTATCATTTGGACTTGGAACATTATCCCATACATCATCTTCTTTATAATACTCACTTGGTGGATAAACCCCTACTGAACTCGTGTATAAAAACCAATCTGGTTTGTATTTACCAACTGCTCTAATAACATTAGTATCAAATTGTAACATAGGTAAATAATCCTCTGGACTTTCTTTAACTCGTAAAGGTGAACCTTTGATTCCTGCTAAATGATATATATGATTATAATCTTTGATTATTTCTGTATTGGATTGTATTGTCATATCGTGTTCAATATCAACTACCTTTACTTCATCATAAACATCTTGACATAAAATTTCAAGTTGTCTTCCGACCATACCTTTACCGCCTATTATTAATGCTTTCATTAGAACAATACCCAATTGCCAGTGCCGTGATGTGGATAATCACTTTTATACTGATAGTAAATTATGTCTTCTGGAACATCTTGTTTTCCACCCCAAGTTTCATCAACCGGTGTATTTGTAGAAAGATTATTGTCCTCAACTACAAATTGTAATGGTAAGTCAAAGTTTTTTGCATATTTATATGTTTCGTGAAATAAACCACTTTCAAAAGTCATATCACCAACAAAACACCAAACTTTATTTTTTTCATTTTTTAATTGAATTGATTTTGCTACACCCAATGCAATTGGTAAAATTCCACCAACTATTGATGATGAATAAAACTTGTGTTCTTTACTATAAACACTCATACTTTTACCTCTGATTATTTGATTCATTAAAGTATCTCTTGGTATTCCGTGTAATAATGCGTGATAATGATTTCTCCAACTACAAAAAACCCAATCATTTTTATCAACTTGTTTAAAAATATCAATCAATTGTTCTTCATTATTAGAACTTAAATGAACTGGTGCGTGTATCTCACCTCGTTCATATCGTTCTTTTACTTCTGTTTCAAAGTCTATTAAGTATTGTTTATTCACTATATCTCCCAATATCTACATTATTCCATACTCTTTCGTGTATATAAAAGAATAATATTCCTGTTAAGTTCATTATTAATGCATTCCAAAGTGGAATTTCAGTTAATCCTACTGCTAATATAAACCAAGAATTTAAAAAAGCAATAACTCTCCAACTGATTGATTTCTGTGTTGAGCGTGTTTTTGTTTCTTTAAACTTCATCTTCCCAACTTACTTCCCAATCTTTAAAATCTGCTGCTAAACAATCTATCTTGTGGTCTTTTCTACCACCCAATATATCTGTGATATAATTTTTAGCTGTGTTTCTTATTCCGTTTAATCCGTGTGTTAGTAATAAATTATCACTACCCTTTGAACCATTTCTCACATCTGATTCATTATACCAAATATGTGCATTCATTTGTGACAATACTATGACTGCTCTTAATAGTTTCGCATTTACTTTACCAGGACTCTCCTCTAAAATGATATCAATATCATTTAATATGTCGTGTATATCTCGTGCATATTTTTCTTTATGTTCTGGTATTTTAACTTCTTTCATTTGAAAAATTGACAATCTATCAATTAAATCTTCTATTGTTGGTAAAAATTTTCGTTCTTTCATTTGTCTCTCCCGTACAGTATTGGATTATCTATTGGCCATTCTATTTTTAGCATTGGGTCATTCCATTTAACTGACATCTGGTCTTGCCAATCAACATAATCATTTGGATAGGATTGTGTATAATGAAATACACACTCGTCAGATAGACATAAATGTCCGTTGAGAAAACCTGGTGGAACTAAAACGCTTTTCATATTTTTATCATCTAATACAAAACTATCCCACTCAAGATAAGTTGGACTATCTTCACGATAATCTACTACAACTTGATAAAATGCACCATAAACACAAGTAATGTGTTTCCAAGTTTCATTATCTCCGTGTAATCCACGAAGAACATTTTTTCTTGAACGAGTGAATTTAGATATTTTAGATTGTGGCGTGTCCATATGGTCTTCCCAAAAAGTCCACATAGTCCCACGATAATCTGTATATGGGTCAGGTGTAAAAACCTTAACATCTGGTAATTTACTTACCTCTGTTTTATATTTAAACGGCATAAAAAAATCCTTACATTTGTAAGGACACTAATAAGTGCCCCCGTTAATTTTATAGTCTGTGTGGTCGGTTGGGTCTTTGGTTGTTACCTGTTAGCACCACTTGACTTCTATATATATAAATAGTTAAAAATTCAGAAAAGCCTCTGAATTTTTTATTTCTTCATAAATTCTATATTCATTATCTATAATGTCTTGTAAATCTTCATCAACTATGTTATCCATATAACTTATATTTTGAAACTCTTTTAGTTTTTTTAATGATTTCAATTGTCCAATAAGATGAGATTTACGATTTCCCCAGAGTTTTTCTGCCTGAACTCCCTCTTCTTGAATAACACTACCAGCAATTTGGTTATCTTGCAAGTGGTCTTGTTCCCAAAGAGTATATTTTTTGTAATTAACAATCTCACTATATCCTGGAATTAATTCTTCTATCCAATCAACTGCGTTATCTAAATTAGTAATATCTAAATAATTGACACTTGGAAATTGTTTGAAATAATTATAAATTGGAAATAATCTAAATGATGTGTGTGCCTGATGAAAAATAGGTGAAGTATCAAAACTTGTAGAGTAAATATCTTTAATAAATTCAATACCTACTTTTGTTGTGTAGTCTATTGGCTTTTGTTTATCATCTAACATAGGAAGTTCTGCATAATAAGAACCACGAAGTCTTTCATAAAAATCTTTTAAATGATTGGGATTTATATGTTTTGCTGCACAATAAAGAACTAAACTCCTCTGGTCAGAATTCCACTCCGTTAGCATACGAACTATTTCTTCTGCTTGTCCAGAACAAAACTTTTTCATTGGGTCTCTAATCAATATTAGTTTTCTTTTTTCACTATCTAATTGTGGTTCTGGAACTTCATTTCCGTCATAACCCAATGTTTCTCCTGGCTCTAAATGTTCTCCATACATATATCGTCTTAATTTTAATTGAGTTGCAACATTTACCAGATGTGTTGAGCCAACTTTTGGTTCTGAAAACCAAATAACATTATCAAATTCTACATAACTTAAATTAGAATATATTAATGCTTCTTTTTGAAAGTCTTGCCAACCCTCTAAATTATCACTTGCTTGAAGTTTTGTGTTTGCCATTTAATGCCCCCTTTTTATAATACCAATATCTACCCCAATTATTCACATTTGCCTTTCCATTAAAGAATTCGTAAACTGCTTTAATAACTCCTGCGTGAATATTAGGTATATTTAATAAATATCCATTATTATCAATAACTTTGATATAACCAATTCCATCTATGGTATCTTTTTCTAAATCTTTTTTACTTACTTTATCAATTTTATTCAGACGATAATCACCTGAATAATCATCACCACAAATATAACCACCTGGTTTTACTTTTTTCCAACCTATTTCAATATCCTTTTTAACAACACTATACTCGTGTCCGCCATCAATAAACAATATATCAATTGAATTGTCTTCAAACTTTTCTAATTCTTCGTGTGAATTACCTTTGATTAATGTTGTGGTGTTTAAAGCATTGTATGGTGGAAATTTATGTTTTCCAACTTCTTCTAATTTACTGATAACATTTTGGTATCTTTCATCAACTTTTGTATCATCTTCTGTAAAATTGTGTTCATCAATAACTTCTCCGTCTGGTGTGGATATATTTCCTTGAAACCAATCAATTGCCACTAACTTACCATTAAACTTTTCTTTTACTAATTGTGTTAATTCACAAGTATCATCACCTGTTCCAACCCCAACTTGAACAATTAAAGGTTTGTGAAATTCTGTCTGTCTGTCTGAAAGTTTTGGGTGTGATTGCCAACCCTTTCCTACATTTGTAAATGTTTCTACGAAACTTGTTATCCAATGATTATACATTTATTTTCCTCAACTCTTTATATAAATTAGTAATAACTTTCTTTTGTGATTCATCATATTTTGCACCATATTTCTTTATCAATTCTCTATTGTAAATTAATATATCTTCCATTTGATAATACCACTCGTGCATTTCATCTTTACTCATACTACATATTCGTTTCACTTCTGATGTTATCTTTTGCATTCTTTTAAATGATAATTCTTCATCATCATAACTTTCATCTATAAATGGACTAAAAGTTTTAAATCCTAAATCTCTTAACATAGGTAATGTTCCTTGTGAACCATAAACAATAAACGGGTGTAGATGTAATATTGGTCTAAATATCTTTTCTGTAGCACCTTTATATGGCTCTGGAAACCCTGTTTCAGTTACGATTGAAAAATATGAATCTAAATAAGGTTGTTTTTGTTCATATCCTGTTCCAATAATTTCTACTAAATTATCATAATCAATTGTTCGTGGTGACATTTTATCTAATTCATCATAATAAGACATATATGTCTCCCTTAGCTTACGATTTCTACATATCTTTCTCATTGTATCTATGTCTGGTATTCCCTTATCACCCATACAATTCAAATCTTTTCCCGTTTCCAATGAAAAACTAACCAAGTTATTTTCTAATAAATTATTATGATGTAACATTGCTATTACAGCATATCTGTGTGGTCGTATTCGTCTATTTAAACATAGCAATTGATGTTTCCTTTTTATTGATTTGTTCTCTTGAAACTCCTCATCTGATATAAAAGTATTTCCAGATTCATTTCCTTTTAGTAATTGATAACCTTTATTGTGTAATTGTTCATAACAACTAACCAATGTTAATCTTTCTTTAATATTATTTTTATCACACCAATCATTATATTGTTCTGAAATACTCCAATTATTACCCATTACATATCCAACAATATTTGGACTTATCTTTTCTTCAACAAGTGTGTTGTGTAAATGAATTATTGTTTTTACTTCAATAGTGCTTTCTGTATGTGCTACCACCATAATAACACCTTGTTTCTTTCGTAGTTTTTCTTTTGTGGTTTCCAACATATTATTTAAAAATCCACTATCCTCATAACCCTCGTCTTCTCCAACGACCTTTCCTATTGCACCAAATTGTTCTACATAGTATAAAAATGGTTTGTCACCGATATCACTAATTAATTGTTTGTCAATCGTTTCATATGGAACTACACCCAATGGATAAACTGCTGGCCATTTACCTGTTTCTTCAAAGTATTCTGATACATTTGTGATAAATTTATTTAATGATAGCGGATATCCGTTTGGAATCCAAGTGTCATCAATCTTTCTATCAAATCCAAATATTATTTTATTTTCCATAATTTCTCAATTTGTTCTGAATATTCGTCTATGAATATTGTGTGTCCTTTGTAATTAATGTGTCCGTTGTCTTCCCAAAACTCTAATTCATTGATAACTGCATATTCTCCAAGTCCACCATATACGACATCTTTATTTTCAAAGAATATAAATTTATCAAAGTCTAAACTATCCCATAAATATTTAGAAGTGTGTTCATACACATCAACATAGAGTGGTTTTTTTCTTGACTTTTCGTAAGTTGTTGAGTATGTTTTTGGTGGTAAATCTCCACTTTTATTGTCTGAACTAAATATATTTTGCCATACTGACATAAAATATTTGATATTATGTCTTTCACAAAATGTCTGAACTAATAGAATAGATTTTAATGTATCTATAAATTGTTTTTCTACTGAATAGAAATTATCATACCACAAATTGAAGTAATCTCGTTGTGGTTTATTTTTCCACCAATCATCTCGGTAAGGTAATCCACCTGGTCTAATATATCCTCTATCAATATGCATAGTCGGACTCATATCAGGAAAAGTTTCTGTTGTATGTTTTTTATCTCTCAAGTCCATAACATTTGTATTGATAGAACTCTTTACTATTAGTGGCGTATTGTTTCCATCTTTTTGATAAATATTTTTATAGTCTGGTGTTTCTCTCAACGAAACGAACAAATCTTTTCTTTCAACACCACTCCACATTATACCGACATATAAATTGTCAGATAAATGTCCACTATCCAATAAAGTTTGTAATGCATAAATAACTCTTTCTGCAATTATTTCATTACCTGATGCTGGCTGTGCCGTATGAACATACTTTTTAAAATTATATTTTTCCTTGATATAATTTGTCCAAGTTTTACGATAAGTATTTTCTTTGATAAATGGTGCGCCATCTGAAAAACTACAACCGCCTGTTACTAATATTTTATCTCTATCCATTTCTTTTTAATATTTTTAAATATCCAATACTAATGTCTGTTATTCCATTATATGTTTCAATAAGTGTATAATTACTATTTTCTAAAAATACATTTATTGTGTCATTTACCTCATCTAATATCCAATCATCACAAACAATAATTGGAACTTTTCTCTTATCACAAAAGTTAAGTTCTTTTGTTAAAATCTCTTCATCGTGGCCAGAATCTATAAAAGCAAAATCATATTCTTCTTCTACTTCCCAATTGGTTATTCTTCTGTTTATATCCATTTCATAAAATGTAATCAAATTGTTATCAAAGTATTTATTTACTTCATCTACACAAATTTTACTATTTGGTTCAATATCAAGAGTAGTTAATTTAAAATCATTACCTAAAAACTTGTAACATAAAAATCCAAAGATTCCACTATTTGTTCCTGTTTCAAGTATTGATTTTGGTTTATATTTTGTAAGTATTGTATCCCAAGTTTTTAAAACATTAAGTGAATTAGGATAATCTTCAACTAATAGAGTTCCACCGTGTCCACGAAATGCCCACCTATTTCTATCTCGTTCTCCCTCATCTTTTGTTCCTCTAAAATATACACACTCTTTTATTTCTAATGGCCAAGGTCTTGCCAAATCAAATAATAATTCATCAAAAAAGAAATCTTGATATTCTGTAATATTGTCTTCATTATCATACCAACTACTTCCTACTAAACATTTTTTTTCTAAATCAGAAATTGTTTTTAACTTACTCATAGTTTGTCCTCAATGATATCTACTATTATTTCTAATTCTTCTTCTACAAATTCAGTATGCCTTTGGTAATTATGTAAAAGTCTTTCATAAAGTTTTCCATAATATAGTTTGTGTAAATCTTCTAATGTATTATTTTTAAAAAACTTAATTATTTCTTGTGTTACCATTTCAAATCTTTTTTTGTCATCAGTTTCTTCATCATAAGATTCATCAATAATATCTCCAAAAGTTTGAAAACCATTGTCTTTTAAATACTTTAATGAATATGGTTGAGCATATAGAAAAAATGGATGCATACCGACCAATGCTTTTGATATTTTTTCTGATATTATAAATTTATCAACTTCTCTAAAATGACTTTCTGTAACAATACTGAAATAAGAGTTTAAAAATAGTGGATATGGAATTGTTATTGTGTCATCTCCGACTGGTTGTCCGTCTTCTCCTTGTTCTAAATCTAAAACAAGTGGTAACATATCACTTAACTTTTCTATGCTTTCTTTATTTTCTTCCAAGAATATAGACTGATTTTCATTATCGTGTAATATAGTATTGAATTCCTTATATCCTTGTTTATGAGTCAATAAAGAATTAAAACCCACATCTAATAAATTATTTTCCATTAATCTTATTATCAATCCTACTCTATGTGATTTTGGAAATCTGTTCAGATTAGTATATGATTTATCTCTTAATTTGTGCTCAAAGGATTTTACTAACTTTGGATACTCTATCATAACTCGTTCTAACTCTGTTCTACAAGTAACATAATTAAAATGATACTTTTCATTAAATAATTTTCTATAATTTTCAGATTCACTATCACAATTTGTTCTGATTTCCAGTCCCAATAAATAAACATTATCTATTTTCTGTGGCCAATCACCTGTATAATCATCATTGAATAATATAACTTTTTTAAATTTTGGTGATAAAGTATCTATTGTTCTTTGTATAGCACCACTATCCCAATATTCTTGTTCAAAAAATTGTTTTGCTGAAGCAACAATAATGTCATTTGGACAATTTGGTATATCATTAGTATTGAAAAACTTATGATATTCAATACCTAACCAATCTAAAACTTTGTGTGGTTTAAAACCTTGTTCTTTTATATCTAATGCGTATATTTTCATTATAATACTTCCCATACTATAACTGAATTTTCTATAAATAATCCACCAACTCTTGTTCTTTTCTTAAATAATATTTTTATTTTGTTTTCTCTTTCTAATTGTAAGAGTTTTGAATAATAATATTTTAAATAATTTCTTTTTTCACAATATATGTTCATTAAATTATCAAATTCATTATTCTGTGAAAATTCTAATATAGGTTCAATGTTAATTACTCGTTTAGGTTTTTTCTCTAATATAAAATCTATGAAATTATCAATATCTCTTCCAACTTGTTCTAATGATGAAGTCGTTATAATTGCACTATTTGATTTAACATCAATATTAATTTTATCTTTCATATCAATCATATCATAATCAACATCAATACCCAAATAGTTATTTAATTCCTCTAATATTTCAACTGATACTTTTGAACTATCACTTGCGTGTAATTTTATGTTCTCAAATAACTGATTTATAAGATAAATATTTATTCCACTACCAGAACCGAAGTCATAAACATTTTCAACATCAAATAGATATTTAGAAAAAATTATATTTCTAATTGCTAATTGATATTTCCAATCTAAAACTTCTGTATTTGTTGTGCAGAATTTTTTATCAATAACATAAAATTTATCATTTCTAAACCAAGTAGGTTTTAATGAATTGACAACATCATTCTTTTGTTTAGCTATTATATTCTGTAAAATAACAATCCAATTTCTGTCAAAATCTATATCAAATGAAAGTTTATTTAAAATCTGTAAAACCAATGTCATATACTCTTGATATTCTTTGAAGTTTAATTCGTTATATTCAATAGGAAATAATTTATCTAAAGTCGCAACAACATCTTTTGACAATAGTTGTTCGTCAACTTCAAAATAAGTCAATATGTCTTTTTTAGTTAATTTATTCGTAAATGAATTCGTCATAAAACCCTTTAATTTGTTTTGGTATAAATTCTTTGTGATAATAAGTATGATTGTGTTTTAAAATGTCTTCCATTTTCCAATACCAATCGTGTATTTCTTGTTTAGACATATTACATAATCTTGATATTTCTTTTGTGAGTAAATAAAATCTTACTGCTGTATTTTTTATTGTATCATAAGTTTCATCTATATGTGGATGAAATGTTTTGAAACCAAGTTCTTTTAGTTTTTTCAAATGATGATGTCCATTTACTGCTATAAATGGTTGAAACGCGGTTATAGGCAACGCATTTCTTTCATTAACATAAAAGTCCAATTCTCTTTCACTTTCAGTTTCTATAAAAGAACTTTCAGTCAATATATTAAAATAACTATTCATATAAGCATAATCTGTTTTATCGTTAAATATTTCGTTTGGTGCTGCACTATATACTCGTCGTGCCTTACACTCCTTATCGCTAACATCTACATATAAAGGATTATTTTCTAACCAATTCATAAATTCATCTACTTCACTTTCACTTACTCTAAAAAATGCATTAAAGGAACTCAATATATTATTTCTAAATTCTGATACGAATTCTTTATCTTGTTCATAAAAGAAAGAGATAAATCCTTTATCAAGTAAATTATTTTTCCATAAATAATACATTAGAAATTGCCTATGTTGTTTTTTAACACTTTTGTTTAATGTAATAAAATATTTTTCTCTTTTATAATCTTTTTCCTTGACATTGTCAATAGTTTTTGGTATATTAATATAGTGTTTCCACGCAACCATTAACCAATTAAAATACTTAAATTGTATAGTGGTATTAAATTTTTTATTTGCGTTTTCTAAATTATTCATAAAATCAAATATAACAACTTTTTCTTCTGAAATATTATAATGTTTCAATTGTTCCTTAAATTTATCCATATAAACAAAATAATCATCATTACAAAATTCAGTTAATGTAGCAAATATTAGTTTACACTTACCTGAATTTATGTCATCAATAACAAACTTATTTTTACCATTTTTAAAAAAATATCCAAGTATATTTCGTTTAGTTATATATTCTAATTGATACATTTTTACAAATATAACATATGGTTTGTTTTGTTTTGATAATTCTTCTAATTGTTCAAATTTATCTAAGCGATTTACATCTAAATCTAAATTTATTTCATTTGTAATTTTTTGATGAAACATACCCTCTACCCAATCAAATTCATCTCTATCTTCTAAAATCCATTGTTCACTCGAGTTCCAATCTATTGCATATATGTTAAGTTTCTTCAATGTAAATCCTCCATATCTCCAATCAAATTAGAAATACAAACTCTTCTCCAATCAGTTCCTCTATCAAAGTCTCCAAACTCTTTATGGTTTTTGTCCGTTATACCAAATATTACACATTTACTTGGTTGTATGTTTAATTCTTTACAAACTTTTAATTGTTTCTTATGATATTTGTTTTGTAGATAGTCTGTATCAAATCTATTGATTAATTTTAAGCCAATATCTGGCCCTGTCCAATTTACCATTTCAAATGAATTAAAAACTTCTACTCCGTCATCAATATATTCTTTTGTAAATCTTAAACCTATTCGTAAATGTTCTGCTCCATAAAATCCTTTACTCATACTAAATGAAACACCTTGTATACATTTTCTATTGAAGTCAAAATTAATATTTCTTGACATAATCATATAAGCACAATCAACAAATACCGGTATATCTAATTTATCACATTGATTTAAAATCATATCTGTAAATGGATGAATATCCCCATAATCACTAAATGGTAGTGATAAAATTACTGCATCACCCTTTCTCAATTCGTCATCTAAAATATATTCCCACTCCATATTGTTTCTAAACATTATTTGGTGATACATAAAATCACCTCTGAATATTCTAAATCGTTTGTTATGGTTTTGTAAGTAAAAGAAATCAAATGATTGTGCAGTTCCGTGAACGAATTGTAGTGATTTAAATTTATTGAGATTTTCTAAATTGTTTAATTTAGATGATTGAATCCACTCTGAATATGAGTTACAAAAATCTTTTACAAGATTCTTTTCATATAACGATTTTCCATTGATATTTTTAGTGATAAAATTGTAAGAAGTTTTATCAGGTATCGGTCTAGCACCCTTCATTAAGTAACACCTAATTCCCCTTGTGGACAACCTTTACAAGTTTCTGGAAGTTGTCTGTTGTGTAATATTTCTCTGAATTTGACTGACTCTGGATTTTGCCATATATCCATTGCAGTATCTGTAACTAAATTTCCCCAAATAGTTTGTTTAGTCCAAGTTGTTTTTCCAAATAAACTAAATGGTGTATCTTTTGTATACCAAGCACAAGGTGATACATTACCCTCAACATCTATTTGTAAAGTGTATGAAGCTCCACCACAACCTAATGGTTTGACATAAGTTCTACGATAAAAGAAATCCATACCCAACTCATATGCTCTTAATTTTGCTTCTCTGTAAATATTATCAACATACTCAACCGGCTTTGTTCCTGCCAATGTAAACGGTGAAAACTTTACTTCGTATGGCATTAGTGTATTGACTTTAATTGATTCAACTCCCAAGTCTGCACAAAAGTCAACATATTCTAATAACTCATCAATGTTATCTTTACTTGATACAAAAATTGTTCTAACGGGTATATCGTGTTTTCTTAATAATTTCATATTACGAATTACTCTATCATACTTTACACCTGTTTTAATCTTTTCTACGGTTTCTTTTTTACAACCGTCTAATGATACACCTAAATCAATTGGCATTCTTTCTTTTAACTTTAAAATATTTCTTTCATTTAACAACATACCATTTGAATCTATTCTAATTCCAATATCTGGATTTATCTCTCTAATGGTATCTATAATTTCCCAAATATTCGGGTGGAATAATCCCTCTACTGCTGTAAAATTAACTGCATCAACGTGTGGTAAAACATCTCGTAAATTATCTATAATTTTATGAAACATTTCTATTGGCATTTTACCTTTTGCGTGTTTACCTATCTGCCAAGGCACTCCGTCTTCATCTAATATTTCTAAATAACAATGAGCACACCTTAAATTACAAACATCCATAATCTGTATTCCTATTTCGTGTGGATATCTTTCTTCAAACGGTGTATCGTTTTCAATAATTGGTGGTAAATCCCAATTTTCTTTCCATTGTTTTTTCTTGGCCATCTATACCTTCTTATAAATTAAACTTACATTTGCTGGATTATATATAGAACCTTGACTCCATACTAATTCATATCCTAATTCATTTGCAGTCTTTGTTAATGTAGAACTTGAGTTAACGTGATACAAAGTATTAATTCCTCTTTTATATCCTAATGTTAATGCTTTCAATTGTCTTTGAAATTCTTCTTCTTGTAAAGTAAATTCATCAACATCAGAATCTATTATATCAATATATATCAAACCACCCTTATTTAATGATTTATATAGTTCATTAAGATAAACATAGAAATCTAAAATACTTAAATGTATAAAAACACTTTGTGAATATACAAAATCAATATTTTTTATTTCTGAAAAATCTATGTTGTTCTCTATCAAATGGTATGATACATTTTTGTGTTGTTTATTTTGTTCTTTACAAGCATCTAATATGGTTTCACTAACATCAATACAACTTAAAGAATTTACTTGTGGTGCTAACCAATCCACCATAATACCTGCACCAGAACCAATTTCAATAACATTACACTTATCCAAAGAAGTATCATAATTTTCTAAAATGTTAGGAATTATCATATTTTGAATTATAGAAGTTTTTTCTTCTTTTAATTCTGATAGTCTTTGTTTTACTTCATCTTTATTTAGAGTTTCATCAATCCCATATAATAAAGATAATAATGCACTCTTTTCATTATCTGTTTCCCACAATCTCATTAGTTTTGCCACTCCGTAAATCCGGTTTGGTCAAACTTAACTAAATGATTACCATTCCAACTTTTATCAAAAACTTTATATTGAGTGCATTTTTTAAAATCACTTTCAAATACTTTAAATCCACCTCTTATAGAAACATATGATTCATATAGTGTTCCATAAAAGTGTTCATTCCACTCCTCACCAAATCCCATACCACAACCATACCAAAACATATTTTCTTTGTAGTCACTAATTTTTCCTTCATAGATATATTCTTTAGATTCTTCATTACATTTAAAAGTAAATTTTTTATTTTTTAAATCGTGAGTTAATACACACTCATATAATTCATCTGGAACTATGAAACTTAATTCTTTTAATGTTTCGTTTCCGTTGTGTTCTGTCCATAATTTTGCTACAATGGTATAGACACGAGATTCTCCGTCCCAATCTTTTTTAGTAAATATACCCATATGTTTACCATTTTTTGCAATTACGCCCCCAACTGGTGATTTTTCCTCATAACTATCCCAATCAACTTTAAACTTAACCATTATTTCAAAGTCGTCTTCAAATAGATTTTCTACACTATATAAATGTAAACCATTTTTATTATGATTAGGAATAAAGTAATAATTATCTTTGCTTATTTTCAACATTATAATTTTATCCTTAAACAATCGTTATAAAATTCTGCAAGTTCTGGAAATGTGTCTCTAAAATTTGTTCCTCTTCTTTTGTCGTGTTCCTTAAAGAATTTACCAAAGTTGTATTTTTGTTGTTTAAGAATATTTCCATCAACATATTGTGCTGAAATCATCCAATCATATATTCTTTTTAATTTTTGTATTTCTATGTCGGAATAACCTATGTGGTGGTGGTCAAACATTGGAACTCCTAAATAGTCAGTATATTGTGCTTGTTGTAGTATTTCAGTAGACCATTTTTGTGGTAATACTTGTACGGTTTGGTGTGTTGGATATCTTAAATAACTTGCATCTAAAAATACTGCTGAATTCCAATATCTATCTGGTGAACCATATGTTTTCTTTAATCCATATACTCCGTCAAGCAGTTTTTTATAACTCGGAACTGATAGTGCATTGTATGTTGACATAATTGTCGTGTTTACTCGTGGACACTTTTCTAAAATTTTATTTAGATTGTCCCAAAAACGATTAAATTCTAATCCGTGTCTTTGATACTCTGCTTGTTTACCCCAACCATCAACTGATGTAAATATAATAAATTCTCTAACTCGTTCCTCATCTTCTATTCGTTGTATTTTTTCAATAAATTTATTAATCAACTTATCTGGTGCTCCCAAATTACTATTGATTGCTAATTGTAAATTCTTATTTGGGTTTTTTTCTTCAATGATATAATCCATTACACCCCAAGTATCTTTTGATAACAAAGGTTCTCCACCCGTAATTCTAAATGTATGTAAATCACGATATAAGTCTGGCCACCATTTCCAAAATGCTTCTACATATGGATTTTCTTCTCTGTGTGGAATTGGAACTTTGTTTTCAGCAACCATACCTTGCATACCATTGAACTTATCTGTTGTTGGATAGGCACCATAATTTTTAGTTTCTTCCATCCAAGTAGATGAATAAGGTGGGCCACAATAACTACATTTGAAATTACAAGCATTTGAGAAAGCAACCTCTACATATTTTGGATTATAATTTTCTCTCCAATCAGAATTTGCTATTTCATCAAAGTGTGGTGCAGACCAACTTTCACCTGATTTAAAAACTCTATCACTAAATCTATCCGAATTATCTTCTACATTCCAACAATAATCACACTCTTCTGGTCTTTCACCTGTAAGCATTTCTCTTCTACGAATTTTTTTATATTGTGTGTTGTGTAGAGCACTTGGATTTCTTGCAATTTCCTTTAAATTGATTTTGTGTGTTCTCGGGTGGTGACAAGAGTGATTATGTCCTGTTTGCAGTTGTAGAGTTACTTGTGTCCATTTTGCTAAACAAAAGCCTTTACCGACTGAATCTAATCCATTTTTTGTATCAACATAGTATGGATTATCAGAACCATATTTAACATTTTTATGTTTCTTGCCTCTTGCGTCTACTAATACATTATCACTCATTAAAATCTCACATTAATTAACTTGTGTCTATTATAAATAGTATCAACACTATCTATCTTGTATTCCATTTGTTTTAATCCAAACTCATCTTTATCAATATCAATTAA
>Ga0115011_10001079_pt1 | contig 19966 bp, 18 predicted proteins | sample TroAtlMetagenome_2_FD_88705 | JGI IMG/M metagenome (GOLD analysis project Ga0115011, IMG submission 88705) | Marine eukaryotic phytoplankton communities from Atlantic Ocean - Tropical Atlantic ANT8 Metagenome | ecosystem: Environmental > Aquatic > Marine > Oceanic | place: Tropical Atlantic...
AGATAATTCTTAGCGTAACGTTGGAATTTCCAACGGACCAACTCCTTCCCAGTAAGCTTCGCCTCATGGAATTTTTTGTCACGCGGGGCATAGAATGCCCGCCAGGCATCCAGTTGATCCTTGCTCATGCGCTGCATGTTTCTCCACGCTGAGCGGTCCTGGCGCTTCTGCGATGGGGTTCCCTTGTAATCCGCCGTCAGGTCAACAAACAGGTCGTAGTTAAGATCCATATGGCGATCGATCTCCAGCTCCTGGTGTCTGGCAGCAGGTGCATTGTCCTGCCACTTGTCAAACAGCGTGGCAGGCTCGGGAATATCAATATCATCGTAAAGGGACAAATGACGCAACGCCGGCATCCAGTTACGGTGCGGAGCCTTGTGCTGAACCATCAACATAAAAGGCTTTGACTTGTCGCGACCTTGCTTAAGCCACTCTACGGCGAGATCAGTCACGATATCCGTACAATGCCCATCAATGCGAACATTTCCCTTCGGCGTGATCAGGTCTGGATTGTAATAGAGACCCTGACCGGGCAAGACTTTCCAGTCATCAAATCCCTGCGGCTTCCCCTTGAGGTGACTCTTACCGTAAAGTGCCGTCGTATATCCCTGCTTGCGCAGCAGTTTCGGGAAAGTCTGTTGTTTCCAGTTGAACGTATTGCCATTATTCATGAACCCGTTCTTGTGGCTGTGCTTGCCGGTCATGATAACCGCCCTGCTCGGTCCACAAATTGAGTTCGTACAGAAACTGTTCTCAAAAAGCATGCCCTCGGCAGCAAGCTTGTCGATATTAGGCGTTGGGTTTACAGGCTTCAACCAGCCATCATAGGCGCCTATAGCATGTGGCGCATGATCGTCACTGAAGATGAAAACGATATTCGGCCGGTCATTAGCAGACAATGCCGTGGACATTGTCATGCAGGCGGCGATTAAAAGATGGCACAAGAAACGCATTTGCATAATTCCCCGTGTAAGGCCGAATGCAGTATTATGCAATATTTCACATTACATAAAAATTCCGAAAACGGCAATAGAACCAAGTAATTCTTGCTACGTTATCCAAAGGCGCCGGAAAAATATATGGCAAATAAAACCTCAACAGTATTCTCGCGGAAGTAGACCCCGGTTCCGCCTCGAGCTGATGTCAGATCCTGATAGCCGTAAATTTGACGTGATCGTTGTCGGTGTGGGTTCAATCGGATCCGCCACGTGTCATCACTTGGCCAAGAAGGGTGCAAAGGTAATTGGAATTGAGCAATTCGCCATTCCGCACGGGCATGGTTCACACCATGGAAATTCCCGCATGATCCGCATGGCCTACTATGAACACTCAAACTACGTGCCGCTTCTCAAGCGAGCCTACACTCTCTGGGATGAACTGCAGGGACATACCTCAGAGAAATTTTTCCACATCACTGGTGGACTCTATATGGGCGCCAGTTATGGGTCCATCTTTCCGGGATCATTGCGGGCGGCACATGAGCACCAACTTAAGCATACCGTTCTTACGCCCTCACAAATTAGTGCCCGATATCCTGCATTGCATGTAGCGGATCATTTCTCAGGTTTTCACGAAGAACATGCAGGTTTTCTTATTCCAGAATTTGCCGTCTCAGCCTATACTAAGTCCGCACTGCGACAAGGGGCACACATTGTACAAGGTGAGAAACTGATCACTTGGAATAGTGGCCCTAATGGCATCAAAGTGACAACCGAGAAGGGCCATTACTGGGCCAAACACTTGGTAATCACTGCTGGCGCATGGAGCATGAAATTAGCACGCGAATTAGGATGCCAACTCAAAGTTACCAGACAAGTAATGGCTTGGTTCAAACCCCTTGGTTCAGTGGAACGTTTTGCCCCTGGTAATTTCCCCTGCTGGTTCATTGAAACAGAATCTCCTTTTGGCCACTATGGCTTCCCTGTAATAGCGGGCGACCCGGGATTGAAAGTCGCCCTTCATAAACCGGGTGAGGTCATCAACCCTGAACACCTACAGGATGAGTATTGCCAACCACAACCAGAGGAAATCGATCAACTACGCACCATCTTAGATGAATATTTTCCGGGCTGTGCTGGCAGACTCACACGTGCCAGTATATGCATGTACACCAACAGCCCGGATGGACACTTCATTGTCGGCCACCATCCCTACCACAGCCACGTCAGTATCGCCTGCGGGCTCAGCGGACACGGATTCAAATTTTCCAGCGTCCTGGGCGAGGTTCTGGCTGATCTGGCCCTTGAGGGAAAAACCTCCATGCCGGTGAATTTTTTAAGTCCACAACGCTACCTGGATGTCCGGTAAATCCAGCCTCAACATGGTTATGGCAGTTGACGATTTCTCGCCTACAGGTGCCAGCGAAAAATATCATCCAGATGATAGAATTGACGACCCTCCGCCAAGCCGTCAAGTTCAGCCTTAAGACCATCAATGGTGAGATAGCCCCGGGTTCCGTCAAACTCGCGCATATCATCTACAAGAACAACGACAGGGTCCACACCCGATTGCCTTATTGCCTCCAGTTCACCGACAATCGGGGACTCATCTTCCACCAACTTGTCGACTCCCGCATAATAGTGCCCATCCAACCAGAACATCACGGATTTCTTTCCGACCTGCTTCAGGACATCCTTAAGAATAACGGAGCTGTCCCCCTGATGGATAGTAATGTGCGGGTCGGATTTGAATATCCTCTGGGCACGGGAAGCCAGGACCGGATTGAGTTCAATTGAATGGATTTCCCCAAAGTAACGACTCATTGCGCTCACGGTATTACCGCGAAATGTCCCGGTTTCGACAAAAACATCACAAGGGAAACGTTTCGCGTATTCCTGTAGTATGAGATGTTTTACAAAACCCGGGGGAGGATGAGGACAATTCGCACGAAGCCACCTCTTATAATGCATCGGCGTACGCAACTTGCGCGCGATATCAAAAACCCAAGTGGACCTAAGAAGCTCCTTCCAGTTCATCGAGTTCTATAGCCAAATCAGCGCGGCAAAAGCCATACATTGCGATAGGCCACGGGATTGCCGTGCCCCTGGAAGATAATTGGACCCACAGGCACCTCCTTACGTCCACCACCGGCTCCTGTTCCCTTAGGTAAGGCCACCTCATCATGGATAGTAACACCGTTGTGTTTAACGGTAATCCGGGCATCGGCCACCTTTTTACCTTCCTTGAACTTCGGCGCCTTGAATTCAATGTCGTAGGTCTGCCAACTCAATGGTGGCAGACACATCGGAATATCGGCTGCCTTAAACTTGTAGAAGCAACCACACCACTGTTTAGGATCTGACTTCAGGGGAATTTTCACCTGTGCGCGATCGTAAACTAAGCCAAAACTGTCAAGAACCTGAACTTCATATCGATTCTGCAGGTAGATGCCGCTGTTGCCACGATCTTGACTCGTCAGGGGAGAAGTCGGTTTATAGGGAAGCCGAAACTCAAGGTGCAGCAGAAAGTCGCCATATTCACCGGTGCTCTGGGCACCTGCCCAGAGAAGATCATCCTTTACCGTACCCTTAACCTTGTCACTGGCCTTGCCACCAAAAAGAATCACGCTTCCAGCTGGAGGCTCTGCATCGAGGCTCGGGCTCTTTCTCGCAACCTTTTTCATGCCATTAACCTTTTCCTTCACCCCAGCAGTGCTGAGTTGTTCCACATTCGGGGCCGCACGCTTCCATCCGGCACCAGGCAAACCACCGGCAAACCTGCTCACATAAAACTGGCCGCCACCCATCGCCGCCACCTGTATGCCAACTCCATCACCGACATACTCACCCTGCAAAAGAAAATCCGGATCCTCTGCCGCTGCCTTCACACTGTCCGTCCAGACCGGACGGGCATTCTTGTCTGCCGCAAAAGCGGGCAAACAATGCAACAGAAGGGCCATTGTAATGAGAGCAAAAAAAGAGGAAGTGGCCTTTGGAATCAAGTTCATGCAGTAAGCTTGACACAAATGCATACGGTAATGCAACTTTCTGTAGCAAAAATTATATGGATGTTTCATGGAGCATGTATCGTATTTATTGTCCGGTGTAAGGCGAGTATTGCCCGGATACCACCTGCCTGGCCTCATATTCCAGTAACTCTCGCTTGAGACTCAGCCCCAAACTGAATCCTGCCAAGCGACCGCCTACACCAACAACCCGGTGACAGGGGACAATGATCGGCAAAGGGTTAGCTCTCAGAGCTGAACCCACGGCTCTTGCAGCACCAATGCTCCCAATAGAACGAGCAATGTCGCCATATGTCACCGTCTCAGCAAAGGCCACTCCTTGCGTCGCTTCCCAGACAGCTTGCTGAAATTTGGTTCCGTGAGTGTCCAGAGCCAACTGAAATTTGATCCTTTTGCCGGCAAAATATTCATCAAACTGAAAGGCGGCAGCATCCAGATGATCCTTTGCCGCACTATGATCACCATGAGTATTATCAATTCGGATTGGCTCGAAACAAATGCCGGTAATGCCGGCGAGCGAAGCCAAAATCACAAACTTACCCACTGGGCTGTCAACCACCACCGAACCCTGTCCCGCTGATGGACCAACATCAAAATACAAATCCTCCATTTTTTAAGCCTAGAAAAGATTCCTGGCTAAACAATCAACTCACGCGCACGGGACAGTAAATCCTCAACCCCGGAGGGATTACTTCCCGCACCGCGGGCCATCTCCGCTTTGCCTCCACCCCGGCCATTAACCAGTGGAGCAAGTTCACCCATCAGTTGACCAGCTTGAAAGCGATCCGTCAATCCGGAGGCAACCGAAATACCAACATGCACCTTCTCGCCATCATTGACCACCATGACTCCAATCCCGGAAAATTGCCTCTTCTTCAACCCGTTGATTAATTCCTGCAGCAGGGCAGCAGTGCCATCAAAGGACTCCGCAATCAACGGCACATCACCTGAAGCAGATGCAATCAGATCAATCAACTGAGCATCAGCCTGGGCTGCGGCACCGAAAGCCTGTTTTTTCTTCAGTGATTTTTCTGCCGCGGCAGCCGCTTCCTTGAGGGCATTGCGCCATGCAAGCCACGGTTCAATTTCCTTCTTGTCTCCATCAAACACGGGGAATTCCAAGGCATCGTTCTCGAGTGCCGAGTTAACCTTTTCAAGTTTCGCTAAAAATGCATCCGCCTCATTGCTTAAGACCACAATACGATCCTCAATATAAGCATCAGCCGCGGACGCACAGACCGCTTCAATTCTCCTGACTCCTGCAGAAATTGCTCCTTCACTCTTGATCTTAAAGCGACCAATCGCGCCGGTGTTACGCAGGTGCGTGCCACCGCACAACTCCATGGAATAACCATTCAATGCACTTGACTGACCACCAACCTGGACAAGACGCACCAGTTCACCATATTTATCACCAAAGAACTGCATAACATCAGGCCGGTCCCTGACTTCCTCATGTGGCAGTTCCCGCCATGTCACCGCGTCATCATCGGCAATTTTTGCATTTACCAAGTCCTCTACCGCAGAGATTTGCTCAACACCAAGAGCATCACTGTTAAAGTCAAAACGCAAACGATCAGCAGCCACCAGTGAACCCTGCTGAGCCACCTCCGGTCCAACCGCCTCGTGCAATGCCCAGTGCATCAGGTGCGTTGCCGTATGGTGTGTCTCAATCATCCTGCGCCTCGAAGCATCAACTTTCAATATCACTTCCAGAGGCTGGCTCTGCCATGCCTTGAGAAGACTGCCGAGGGCAAGGCAGAATGCGGCACCCACCTGACTGACGGCATTAATAGCAATCTCCTCCGTACCGGCAACCAACACACCGGTATCACAAACCTGTCCGCCTTTTTCTGCATACAGCGGGCAACGATCCACGATAGCATAATGGTTGCCGTCCCGCTCCAGCATCTCCATGACCCGGGCTGTGGACTCGACCTCATCAAATCCGGTAAACTCAGTCTCGACATCTGTCTTGTAATCCAGTGCGGCAATCACTTCCCCCTGAGCACCCGCCCTGCTGATCTCCTGATGTTCACGCAACCGCTGGGCATAGCAATCCATATCCACCTTGAGTCCATGCTCAACTGCCATCAGTTGCGTCAAGTCCACTGGAAAACCATAGGTAGCCTCGAGGTCAAAAGCAGTATCTCCCGGAAACACCCCTTCCTTCGTGCTGGACAGCTCACTCTCGAAGAGCTTAAGGCCTCGATCCAAGGTCTGGTTGAACAATGCCTCCTCACTGTCAAGCGTCTCAACAATCCCGGCCTCACGCTCAACCAATTCAGGAAAAATCGCGCCGAACTCGGCAACCAGTGTGGGCACAAGGCCGCTTAAGAAAGGCTTTCCTTTGCCAAGCCCGAGCGTACGTCCAAATTTCACCGCCCGACGCAGGATACGTCGCAACACATAATTGCGACCGCCATTGCCTGGCTTGATGCCATCAGCAATGGCAAAGCTTAAGGTGCGCAGGTGGTCGGCAATGACCCGGAAGGCAATGTCAACCTGCTCCTCTTCGGTTAACCCCTCGCGCTGCACGGGCAGGGTGCATCCATAAGTTTTGCCGCTGACCTTCTCAAGCGCATCAAAAATTGGCCGAAAAACATCCGTCTCATAGTTGGAAATCGGGTTGGAGAAATCCGTGAAACCCCGAGTTCCCTGAATCATCGAGCAGGCCCTTTCGAAGCCCATACCAGTATCCACGTGACAGGAAGGAAGAGCGCGGAAACTACCATCTTTCTCGGCGTTATACTGGATGAAAACAAGGTTCCACAGCTCGATGCAACGGGGGTCATCGGCATTGACCAGGCTACCCTTGGTATCCCCATCAGGCGTCAAATCCACATGCACCTCAGAACAGGGACCACATGGGCCTGTGTCCCCCATCATCCAGAAGTTGTCTTTCTTGTTGCCGTCGACAATATGAACAGCCGGATCGAGCCCAGCTTTCTCAAATACCGCTGCCCAGTGATCATATGCCTCCTGATCAAACTCAGCGGGATCCCCATCCGCGGGACGGTAAACTGTCGCATAAAGCCGCTGCGGTGGGAATCCCCACCGTTCCACCAGCAGCTCCCAAGCCCACTCAATAGCCTCTTTCTTGAAGTAGTCACCGAATGACCAATTACCGAGCATCTCAAAGAGAGTCTGGTGATACGTATCAAAGCCGACATCTTCCAGATCATTGTGCTTACCCCCAGCTCGAATACACTTCTGCGTATCGGCAGCCCGGGGCGGATCATACGGAGATTTTTGAGTGCCCAGAAAGAAAGGGACAAACTGGTTCATTCCGGCATTGGTAAACAAAAGTCCGGGGGACTCAGGCATCAATGAAGAGGAGGAAACAATGGTGTGTTGTTTCTCCTTGAAAAAATCGAGGAACGACTGGCGGATATCTTTGGAAGTCATCTTGGAGCCCAGTGTAGGCGCAGAGGGGAAAAGGAACGCAACTTGGGCCCGGACGCAAACGCCACGTTAGCGATTCTTCCGGGCCACACCATGCCTAAGCCCGAAAACACAGTATATCCATGCTAGGTACTGGAAGCCCCATCAAAGGTTCCTCCCGTAATCTCAAGAAAACGGGCCTCCAGGCTAGCTCCCTCAAAAACACTACGGGGATAAATCTCAAAGCCTGCCAGTGTTCCATATATTGCCTTCATTGCCTCATCCTTGTTGGCGCCTGAAGCATTGAGGCGCAGGTTGAATTCCTTATCCGAAGTCAGTTCGATGCCCTCCACAACCGGCAATGCCTGTAACGCTGCCTGCGCCTCAGAGGAAAGTGCCGAGACAAGCTCGACACGCACCAGGAAAGTCGATTGCGTCAGCGATTCCATAGTACCCGCCTCAACGACCCTTCCCTTGTCGATGACACAAACATGGTCACAAATATCCTGTACTTCCTGTAGGTTGTGACTGGAAAAGACAATCGTCTTGTCCCTCGTAAATTCCTTTACCAACGCACGAATCCTGCGGGCATTATCGGGATCAAGGCCCGCCGTCGGCTCATCAAGAAAAATCACCTTGGCATCACCCAAGAAAGCCTGACAGAGAGCCACCCTCTTCATCATTCCATGGCTCAGTGCTCGTGCCGCCTTCCTGGCCACCTCAGGGAGGCCGACCATCTCCAGTGCCTTCTCGGCCGCACTGCGGGCAGCGGCTTTATCAAGGCCATTGAGTCTGGAGAACATGATCAACTGTTCAATCACCGGAATGGATCCCTGGAAAGCGGCATCCTGAGGCAACATGGCAAGCTTGCCGCGCAAATGACTGATCCTGCTGACATCCACGCCCAACACCTCGATCGCTCCCTCGGTAGGCTTGAGAAATCCCGCAGCAATTGAAAACAATGTTGTCTTGCCGGCACCATTGGGGCCAAGCAGGCCATAGAGACTGTTTTGCGGAATCTCAAGATCAACCCCGTCCAGAGCAACCTGACGTGCAAATTTCTTGGTGAGATTGGTGACTTTTACCGCTGGTTGCATGCTTTTTTACAAATCGCGTTTGTTGAAGTGACGCAGGCCAAGGAACAGAAAACCCACGGTAAATCCCAGCATCGCTAGGATGGCAGTTATGCGCACTACTGGAGAGCCGTGAAGCAACTCATACTTCCATCCCCAAGGCACTGTTTTAAAAACCCAGTCAAGACTCTCGGGATCCACCTTCATCGAGGTGATCAAGGTCAGTTTCAGCAAATAAAGGATGGCCAAGGAAAAGCCGGAAATGAGCAGACAAATTGCCAATGAGCCGAAGGGCGTATCCAGCATACAGGAAATCCAGGCACAGAGCGCAATGTAAGGCAAACTCAGAAAAAATACCGCGGTTAATCCCTGAAAGCCCCATGCCCAGAGGTCCATTCCCGGATAAGCACCCACCTTGAACTGCACGTAAAGGAGGATGACAAGCATTGTCCCTATCACTGATACAATCGTGAACAACAAAACCCCCACAAAGCGACCCAGGAAGATATTGGCACGCTCTGTGCGCAAAAGAAGGTAACGCAACCCCCTCGAGGCAATATCCCCGGAAGTCTGGTTAAAGGCGCCGAAGCAGGTTGTAAACGGCACCGCAATTAAAAGAATCAGCAGGATGGCACTTAACAGCGCAGGATTATCCTTCAGCAAGTATTCCGACTGGGCACTGTCCGAGTTGGTAATCCACTCTACCGCTTGAGACACCATATCTGACTCAAGGATTGTCATACTAAGCTCTGCAGTATTCATGCCATCCGGCCCGTCCATTTTCACCAATTCCTCAAGGGGCGTGATGAAAAGAGAAGCCACAGAAAGACCCACCGTCAGAAAGATCAGTAGGAACATGAGCCCGCCACCCGATCGTAGCGCAAAGCGCATCGAGTAAAGGGCAATGATTCCCACATGCTGCAAAGACCACGAGCGCGCCACGGTGCTGGTTGTCGGCTCCATTCCCATTCTTTGATCTAAAAAGTTAAACTAGGCTGACCCCGGCATCACGCCGGGGTCAGCCTGTTCAGTTGAAATTGTTCAACCCGTCATCAATTCACCAAATCTTCCTTGAAGGTGGTGTTGACCATAATCAATGTCAGTACTGGATAAATAAGGCCAATAATTTCAGCAAGCCCAAAATCGCCTCCAGCACCAAGTGCTAATAGGGTGCCAACAAGTGCCAATATCCCGTAAAGGCTACCCATCGTCCTGCCCATCACGCGTTTCTGTTTAATGTAGCCAACCCCGGAAATGATCAAAAGGGCACAACTTGCAATACTCAAGCAAATAGTAATCAGCAACATCGCCCCACCGAGTCCAGCCTCTGCCATGCCTTCCCCAGCCGCTGAAGCAAGCTCGCCACCTGAAACAGCATTAACCGTTCCAAGCAAAGCGACTAATGCTAATATTCCTAATGCACTAAGCCCACCAAATACAAAGTTCAGCACCGCAAGTGCTGTGAGTCCGCCTGGTCTTTTTCCTTCAGCCATAATAATGTTTCTTTCTTATTTTTTGTTTTATTTGTTAGTGAACGTCTGTTGCGTCCATGCCGCGAAGGGAAATTTGTTTAACTTAAATTAATTTTCCATCCTAAGCACGATGAAAAATGCGGGATTGTCGATTACAAAATAGACCGTATTTTCCATTCCATTCCAAGTAGCCCTTCCGAATCCGCTCATTCCTTGTCTTCCCAACCGACAAACGCTCAAATCTATGTGCTAATGGGCGTCTGTGGCTGCGGCAAAACGACCGTCGGTGAGTTGTTGGCAACGCAAACCGGAGGAATTTTCATTGATGGAGATAGCCTTCACCCACCGGAAAACGTGGCAAAAATGAGCACGGGAAGCCCCCTGAATGACGATGATCGGGCGGGCTGGCTTGCGGTCATACGAACGAAAGCCGCTGAACACCCGGGGCCATGGCCACTACTGATCGCCTGCTCCGCTCTCAAGCGCAAATACCGTGACCTGTTGTGTCAGGGAAAACGTGGCGAAAAGTTTTACTTCATCCACCTCTCTGGTTCCACTTCCCTAATCAAAGAACGTATGGAAAAGCGGACGGACCACTTCATGAAAGCGGGGATGCTCAAGTCACAATTCTCAGACCTCGAAACACTTGGCGAGGACGAACAGGGATGCACCGTGGATATCACTTCCTCACCGGAAGAGGTCGTGAGAAAAATTCGATCATCGATGCCGTTGATCGAATCTAAGTAATTGCTCTTGAGTATACAAATGATTAATATCAGCAGGGTCAAAGCACATCCCGATCTGTTTTTCCCTTTGAATAATAGATTTTTTTGTGATGTGTAGTAGATTCAAGACATATAGTAAGTATACGAAACATTTTTATTACCAATGAAGAAATTAACTAATCCATTGTTCCTGATCATGGGCCTCGTGGCAGGCTTTGCTTTCACCGCTCAGGCTGCTGATAAGCAGACTCTCTGCCCGATCATGATTGAGGACGAGATCGATACCGAGGAATTTGTCGAATACAAAGGTGTCAAAGTATTCATGTGCTGTGGCACCTGCGTGAAAATGTGGGATAAAAATCCCGACTACTTTGCAGCCGTTTCTAAGGAGCAGGCACCACAACTTGAAAAGGTGGCCCCCAAAGATGTGAAGCCAATGAAGCAGCTCTTCTGTCCTGTCTATACCGACACCAGAGTGCATCCCAAGAGCCCGTTCATCGAACATAAAGGGACAAAGGTTTACTTTGCTAAGACCCGTGCCAAAAGCCGTTTCGAGGCTGATCCGGCTAAATACGAAAAGAACCTTCCAAAGTAACCTAGGAAGCTGAAACAATTGAATAAAAAAGCCCCGCAATAATGCGGGGCTTTTTTGTTGGTATACTTACCATTCTCTAAGCAATGGAACACTGACGACTCGATCCGTTGAACGGACCCGGCCAAACAGTGATGCTATTGCACAATTTTCGACCTAAGGATTGAGCTGCTAAGAACGTTGCAAAAACATATGAAATCATTTTTAAGACTGCAGCTCCTGATAGTTGCAATCAGCACACCATGGACTGTCAGTGCTACGACGCTGGCAACCACCGAGCAGGAAAAGTCATTTAAGATCAGTGCCACGGCACCAGCCACCAACTACCAGATCAGAATCAGTGGCGTCTACCGGGTCAAAAAAGAGATTTGGATCATCTCCAAAATCCAACAGGTTGGAGACATAGGAGGAGCGGCACTCACCATGGTCAGCGACACGGTGCATGTGAAAACAAGTGATCTGCCCAAAGAAAAATTCAAAGTGATTCACAAGATTAGTGGCAGGGTTATCAAAGATGGCAGGAACATTGCTGACACCCCTGAAATCGAGGACCTCAAAAACCGCATCAAGCACATGAACTTCATGTACATGAAACGAGTTCCCGTGCGCTCAAAAAAAATGACAGCTGAGGACTACAAGAAATTCAAAGCCCAGTTACACGCTCTCGAAAAACAGCTACAGAAACTGCAATCAAGGACAGGCCAAGCACAGAATGTGGAACACCTTTCTCCCGCCGCTGAAAAGCAACTGGAAAGAACCCTTTCGTCCGCCAAGAAGATTCCCTTCTTTCGCAAAGGCAAATAGCGCCAACCGGTCAATTGCATTAAGCAGCAGTGACTGGCTCTTCCGCCACCTGAGAGAATTCACAAAGACACGAATGATTGCCCGGCAATCCAACTCTTCTTGCTTAGCCAGCCAGCCCGCTGCGCACCAGTAATGCTTCCGGGTCAGGGTCCCTCCCCATAAAATCACGAAAGAGTTTCGCCGGATCCTCGGAATTCCCCTTGCTGAGGATCTTATCGCGAAAATCACGTCCTGTATCCCTGCTGAGGATTCCCTCTTTCCTGAAACGGGTAAAGGCATCGGCATCCAAGACTTCCGCCCACTTGTAAGAATAATACGCCGCGGCATAACCGGTCGGGCTGGAGAAAAGATGGCCAAATCGGCGCGCCATGCTGGGAGGCTGCGTGAGAGTAGGTATCACGTATCCTTCAAGAAGCTTCCTGCTTAATTCATCAAGGTCACGTGAGGAGTCGGCATTGGCCGCCTCGTTGATGTGCAACTCAAGGTCAAGCTTTCCGAGGCTCAACTGGCGCATCATCGCAGTAGCCGAACGGTAATTACGGGCGGCAATCATTTTTTCATAAAGGGCGTCCGGAATATTTTCACCGGTCTGGTAATGACGAGCAAAAAGGTCCAGCGACTGACGTTCCCAGCAAAAGTTTTCCATGATCTGCGATGGCAACTCGACAAAATCCCAAGCAACATTGACCCCATTTAGCGACTTTACCTCGACGTTACCAAGCAGGTGATGAAGTAGATGCCCGAATTCATGGAAGACTGTCTCTACCTCATCGTGCTTGAGCAAGGCAACTTCATCGCCTACTGGCGGCGTCATGTTACCGCACATCAATCCTAGATGCGGGCTGCGCGTGCCATCTGCCCGCGGTTCGCCAGTGCGCAGGTAGTTCATCCATGCCCCACTTCGCTTGGTCTCGCGTGGAAACCAGTCCGCGTAAAAGGATCCGAGATGCATGCCACTTTCACTGTCATGAATCTCGTAGAATTTGACACTCTCATGCCAACGCTCAACCCCTTCGGAATTTTCCTTGAGTTTGATTCCGAAAATTTCTGAGGCGATATCAAACATCCCACTGATAACACTCTCCATGGAAAAGTATGGGCGCAGTTGCTCATCATCGAACTCATATTGTTGCCTGCGCTTCTTCTCCGCCCAGTATGCGACTTCCCAGGGCTCTAAACGACCGAGCTCCTCGCCAGTCTGCGCAGACTTGTAGGCCTCAAGGTCTGTCGTCTCACGATCGAAGAATGACTTGGTGCGACGATGAAGGTCCTCAACAAATTTAAGGGCTGTTGCGCCATCCCCGGCCATCCGGCGCTCGAGCACCTTATCAGCGAAATTTGCCCTACCTAATACCTGCGCCTTCTGCTGTCGCAAGTGCAGTATCTCCCAGATCAGGGAGGTATTATCATGTTCCCCGGTTGCCCCGATAGCGCAAGTCCCCTCCCATACCTGCCTTCGAAGGGAATCATCATCCACATGCTCAAGCACTGGTAGAAAAGAAGGAGCATGGAGAGTAAATCGCCATTTAGGGTCTTGGTCCGTGCCGAGGCCTTTAGTCTTGGCACTCTCAAGTGCTGCCGCCTTTGCCAGTTCCGGAAGCCCAGCCAATCGCCCCTCATCTTCAATCACCAACTCCCAGGCATTGGTTGAATCCAAGACATTCTCTGAGTATTTTTGAGTCTTTGCAGCAAGCTTTGACTCAATGCTCTTTAATGTCTCTTTTTCACCTTCAGGCAGATCGGCACCACTGTTGCGAAAATCGGCAAGAGTCTCCTCAAGAAAACGCCGGCGAGCTCCAGTCATTTTACCGGCCTCCTCAGTCTCGCTGTATGCCTTTACCCGTTGCCATAGACCAGCATTAAGGGGCACCGTTGCAAAGAATGCTGATACAGGCTCAAGCATTTCATTCTGTGCCTTGCGGAGCTGCTCCGAGTTACAAACTGAATCAAGATGCAACACAAGTCCCCATGGAATGCCTAGGGTTTCCGTCGCGCTCTCAAGAGCTAGCAGAGTATTTTCAAAAGTTAGTGGTTCACCGGTTTGTGGCCCCGCTGCGAGTGCATCAATTTGAGCACTTGCGCTCTCAAGAGACTGGGTAATGTCGGCAACAACGTGCTCTGCTCGCAGCGCGGACCATTTAATAGCAAAAGATTCATCAAGGAAGGGATTATCCATTGCGAACCCATGCCGGAAAAATGAACGGATTTCCAGCGGAATATACTCGCATAGGGCATCAACCCGCATGAATATGCGAAAAACAACGCATCAAGTAGCGAAAAATACCAATGAATACCCAAACAGCTGTTCGAGACCGTTATGCAGCCGGTGCCAAGTCCCGTGAAGATTCCCTCTGCTGTCCGGTGGATTATGACCACAAATACCTTGAAGTCATACCTGAAGAGGTGATCGAACGGGATTACGGTTGCGGTGACCCAAGTAAATATCTAAACCCTGGCGAAACCGTTCTGGATTTGGGTAGCGGCACCGGCAAAATCTGCTTCATCGCCAGCCAGGTCGTGGGTAGTGAAGGTAGGGTAATCGGGATTGACATGACCGATGACATGCTCGAAGTAGCCCGCCGCAATGAACCACTAGTTGCCAATCGCACAGGTTATTCCAATGTCCTCTTTCATAAGGGAAGAATTGAGGACCTCGCCCTCGATCTTGAAAAATTTGAACAGAAACTAAAGGCCGAGCCAATCAGCACAGCCAACGGTTACCTTGCTGCTGAAAGCATAGCAGCAGGCATGAGATCAGAAGAGCCTATGATTGCCAATGACACCATTGATGTCGTGGTTTCCAATTGTGTCCTTAACCTGGTGGATAATTCCCTCAAGAAAACACTCTTCCGTGAAATTTTCCGGGTCCTTAAAACAGGAGGCCGTGCTGTGATTTCGGATATCGTTTGTGATGAACCAATACCCGAGGAAATGCAGAATGACCCCCAACTGTGGAGCGGATGCATATCTGGTGCTTTTGTTGAGGATGAATTTCTTATGGCTTTCGAGGAAGCCGGATTCCACGGCATACAGATCCTGCAACTTAGCCAGGAACCCTGGCAGACCATTAACGGCATTGAATTCCGCAGCATGACGGTCGAAGCCTTCAAGGGGGATGACGGACCGTGCCTTGAAGGAATGCAGGCAGTTATTTACAAGGGCCCCTTCAAAACAGTGGTTGATGATGACGGACACCCCATGGAGCGCGGTAAGCGCTATGCCTTGTGCAGGAAAACATACGAGATGTACCGAAGAGCACCCTATTCAAAATTCTTTGAGTTCATTGAGCCCCGGCAGTCGATCGAGTCCGGGAGTGCCGACACCTTCGATTGCACACAGACAAAACTGCGCGACCCCGCAGAAACCAAGGGCAGTATCTTCAATCCAATCTTCTCTGTAGACACCGACACTTCCCAGAACTGCTGTGGTGAACCGAATGCTGATGCTGAAAACACCGGAAAATGCTGCTAACAAATTATTGATTTTGCGTAGCACTCTCAGTTTTCTGAAGTGGCACACACCGCTTGCCAATCCATTCCCCAACCAACTTGAAAAGAGCCTCCCGTTCCTTGTCAAAGGCAAGCAAATGATGACTTGTGGCAAAAAGCCGCTTTGTCTTGTCTGCTGATTCAAGAGCCCCGAAAAATGCTTCGACCTGCACAGGCTTGGTGAATACATCCTTGCCGGGATAAACAACCAGCACAGGCTTCTTGATAGACCGGGCAACATCAGTGGCGCCCCACGCCATCTCCTCCACTGACTTCAGGAAGCGCAACGTGAAGCGAGGCACATAGTGCTTGGTGTTCTGCATTTGTTCCCAGTGGTCAGAATCTCCCGTGACCTTTGCCCCTTTCCCGTCCGAAAGATTAACAAGTGATACCTTTAATTTCGGCATAATCTTCATTAAAATCCGCACGAAAAACTCCTTCACTGGCGGCAAGCTTTCTGGAAGTGCCACGACAGGAGAGGCGTATATAAGGCCCTTAATTGAGGAGCGATTCACATCGGAAAACCCGGAAAATCCATGCATCACAATAAGCGCCCCCATGCTCTCACCATAAAGAAAAACCGGCACATCATTGTGCCGCTTACGCACCATACCAAGAAAACTAGCTAAATCCCTAAACCACAGGTCCGGAGATCGCAGGTCGCCAATGCGGCGGACTCTCGGGTCATTACCCTGCCCACGAAGCTCGTAGGCATACACGTCCATCCCTTGCTTTGACAACCTATTACCCAGTTGACTAAAATCAGAAGCAGCACCGCTGAGGCCGTGAACACAAACCACAGTTGCCCTCGGCTTCGCTTCCCCTACTGCAAGCCAGCTGGTATAGGGAAACTCATCCCCGCCCACACTCGACCATTTTGCCTGCTTTGCGCCAGCAGACAGAATGGAAAGGCCACCTACCTGAAACAGACACACTAGCAGCGCGATAATGGATGCGGGTGATCTGGGTATGGAAAGCATAAGAACGCTGAATACCCCTAATCTTCGCTCAACAGTTGCCTCACTCAACCTCTTTCAGGCATTCTGCCAAGGGTCATATCCAGCACTTCTTTAACAAATCCCCCGACATCAGGTTCATGAGAAGCCCTGGGACCGGCAACATTGATTATCTTCGCACGCGATTCTTCAATAAAGGCAAGAAACTCCTCAAAGGGATCCCGAGCCTTATCCCTGGATAAATGTAGACAGGGGCGATTCCGACGGGCAGCAATCCGCCGGGTCAGAAGGGATCCCCCGGTGAGCCTTCCCGCTATGCTGAAAATGACCGTGGCATCACTGTCACGAATATTCCATTCAGTGCGGACACGGTAACCGCGCTCTGGAGTTTGGTTAAGGATATATTGAGCAGCGATCCTGCCATCCTCCGCCCTGCGCCCCTGCGGACACCAGCCACCATGAGGAACATTGCCGGCAATGGCCCAGTCAAGTGCAGCGCGGTCCGCACCGGTCTGTCCTCCCGAAACAATCTTCTCTATCAACACTCCTCAATATTCACTGAGTTTGCCGTTGACCGCATCAGCTAATAATGAAATCTTTGGCCATTGTGTTGTTTCAAACCGGACGCATCCTGGTATTCTTGTTCATTTTCTGCGTAGCCGGTGGGCACCGTGGAGTGATGCAAGTGGCCACATGGTCACAGATGGCGGCGACCAATCACAGTTCATTCATTGATGCCGTATTAGGCAATCCTTGTGAGGACTGCCTCACCATCCTTGAGTGGCACCAGGAGGAAAAAAAGGATCCGAAATCTTTAGCAAATGCCAAGCCTGCCATGCTTGCCGGCGAATTACCCTCCCCATTGCCGGACTTTTCTCCTAGGATTCTTCTGGTCCTTGCAGACAAGGAAGAGAAATTCCCTAGTATTAGCCTGCCACCGGCACATGGACCACCGCGAGCCAGCTGAAGCAAGCTGCCCTGGTTAACCGATTAGGGGCATACCCGGGACTTATCCGGGAACTCGTACCCGAAAAAAGCACCATGTGTGCGATCTCTCCTGCCATGAGCATAAATGGCGAAATGCTTAAACATCATTGAGCAAATTAACATCGAAAAAATTTATTATTTAAAACACTATGAAAACTTACCAGAAAACAGCTGCTATCCTTTGCAGCCTCTCTCTCAGCCTACCAATCCTTGCCGGGGATCATTCCAGCAATACCGAAACCGACCTCTGGGATGCCGGCTATCCCGATAGCCATGCACCGATCGGCGTCATGGGCGATCATACCCACGGGGCTGGTGAATACATGCTCTCATACCGCTTCATGACCATGGCTATGAAGGGACACCGGCAAGGAACTCAATCCCTCTCTGCTGAGGATGTATTCGGCCTTGGATATGACATTGCGGCACTCGATATGACCATGGATATGCACATGATCGGCATGATGCATGCGCCTACCGACAAGCTCACATTGATGGCCATGGTCAACTTCGTGGAGAAAGAAATGCACATGACCCGCAAGCCCGCCCACGGAATGGGGCATATGGGTGGACACGGCGGAATGATGATGGGTAGCATGGCCGGGGGACATGGAGGACATGGAGGACATGGAGGATCATTCAGTCATGCCTCCTCAGGCCTCGGCGATATTACCGTAGGCGGATTATATAAAATCCTCGATGCAAACCGGCAGCGCATCCACCTGAACCTTGGAATTGGTCTTCCCACTGCCGGCGTTGAAGAAAAAGAGCATGGTATGCTTTTGCCCTATGGCATGCAGCTGGGATCAGGAACCTGGGACCTCAAACCTGGCATTACCTGGCTGGCTCAGTGTGATAACTTCAGCCTAGGAGCACAGGCTATGGGCACTGTGCGTCTTGAGGATGAGAATGATGCCGGTTACGCACTCGGCGACAAGTTGGACATCACTGCCTGGGCGGCACGTAAGCTTAATGAAAGCATCAGTGCCTCTCTAAGGATCAGCTACACAAATGCTGATTCCATAGATGGCCATTTCTCCAGCCACCACAGCCATTCCTCACCTAACTTCATCCAAGGTAACTATGGCGGGGAATTCCTTGAGGGCGGTATTGGGCTCAACTTCCAGATTAAGCAGGGCACACTCAAAGGACACCGCCTTGCCATCGAGGGCATCTTCCCGATTCATCAGGACCTAAACGGTGTGGGCATGGAGCGTGATTACTCACTAGTTGCCGGCTGGCAATTCGCTTTTTAGCAGAAGGTCTAATCAATCACTCTTCCCAGACCCCGGCCTCCTGTAGTTGGCGCAACGCTGCTTTATCCCAGCCCCGGTTAGCCGCAGGACTGGCCGGGCTGGGATGCAGGATACGGGCAACTCTAGGCGGTGATGACAAGCTCTTGGAAACGGCAAGAATTTTAGACTCAGCAAAAGCTCCAACACCAACCGCCCAATCCGGGGACAGGATCTCAAGAAGGCGAGCCAGATGCGCGTCACAAACCGCATCAAGCTTTGCCTTCTCTTCAGCTGGTAGTTTATCCGGGGTTCGATTGCGCCCGGATTGCTCCATAAACACCAACGGACAGTAATTGCCAACAAAGTGCTCTTTAAAAAAACACTCCGGTGAGCCAAACCTATCGGCAAACAATCCCCACAACCTGCGACCGCTTACCTCCGAACGACTACAGGAAAAACCCTCAACCGGGCGCTTGGGATGCTCATTTTCGGGCTTGTTCACGGCACACTCAATACCCATCCAGTCACGCACAGCAGCGATCTCACCAAAGGGAACCCCCGTCTGCGCCATGCCCCATGGCCCGGGGTTCATACCAAGAAAAACCACCCGCTTAGAAGAATCAGCAAATCTCTTCAGGTATTCTCGATGTGCTCCCCAGGCATATCCAAGTGGATTATAAACATAATCCACCGGGGGAGAAAACCCAAGGCGGTCCACATCCTCCCTGAGGGTCTGTGCGGCCTTTAGTAACTGTCCACTCACTTTCATGTTATGTCCTTCTTGATACCCTCAGGATCACCATCGCTCAAGACAAAGAAGGCCCGGGCAATGCCCGGGCCTTCCAAAAACACTCTATGAAACAGAATTGAGAGGATTAGTCATTATAGGCAGTCTCACCATGAGCAGACTGATCAAGACCAACACTTTCCTCTGACTCATCGACCCTGAGGCCCACAGTATGCTTGATGATGAAAAGAATCACAACCGTGACAACCGCCGTAAACACAATGGTAAAGCCGGAAGCGAGTGCCTGGATGCCCAGCTGACTTGTCCAGTCATAGTCCTCTCCGCTAGTGCCTTGAAGGGCACCAACAGCCACAACCGCTGCCAAAAGCGTTCCGACAAGTCCACCGATACCGTGTACGCCGACAACGTCGAGTGAATCATCATAGCCCAGTGCATTCTTAACCTTAATAGAGAAATACCAGCAGATGGCTCCTGAGGCCACACCAATGATCAATGCCCCTACCGGGCCAGCCACACCGGAAGCAGGAGTAATAGCCGC
>Ga0115011_10001082_pt1 | contig 19913 bp, 20 predicted proteins | sample TroAtlMetagenome_2_FD_88705 | JGI IMG/M metagenome (GOLD analysis project Ga0115011, IMG submission 88705) | Marine eukaryotic phytoplankton communities from Atlantic Ocean - Tropical Atlantic ANT8 Metagenome | ecosystem: Environmental > Aquatic > Marine > Oceanic | place: Tropical Atlantic...
CCGTAAGTACTAGAAATCCAGTAATCAGAACGGTTTTTAATTTAGCCGAATCGATCGCGTGAAGCTAGGAAGGCGCACGTACGCTCGCAAGCTATTTTTGGGTGTGGAGTTTTCCTGCCACAGTTTGAGCGTGGGTGCCTGTGACAAGCACGGTCTTGTTTCGGCTTTTTTCGCCGCGTATGAGGGACGTAGTGCGCGGTGGAAGTCTCATTGACTTAGCGATAAAATTGAGCATCGCCTTGTTGGCGACGGAGTTCACGGGCGGCGCGGTAATGCGGACTTTAAGTTGATCGCTTGTTGGATCGGCGATTATTTCATCGCGCGATGAGCGAGGTTGCCCTCGTATGGCCAGCGTCACGCCTTGCTGGGTTTCTTGGATGTATCTGAGCAGATCTACTGGGGTGACCATTTGAGATCACGAAGCGCTCGCTGCCAAGCTGCGAATGGCGTATATTGGCGCTGTGAAAATAGATTTAGCCCAATGGGGTAGCTTGTTTCTGGCATTGGGGGTTGCCGGTTGCACAAGTACGATGCGGGTCGGGGTTCAGTCGAGTGATGCGGCGAAACCGGCGGTGATCAATGACCGGGCGATCATTGGCCAGATGACTCGTGAGGCGACGAGAATGATGAATTCCGACGAGACGGTCTCGATGGAATCATTGATCGAGCAGCTAAAAAAAGAGCCGAGGGCCAAGCTTGGTTTGCCAGGGGGAAAGGGAGGGCGAGCGGAGGATGTGCAAAAGGCAATCGCAGTGGTGGGTGGTGTTTACAAGTGCAAACGATGCACGCGCTGGCATGTGGCGCCGGCGAGCGGGTTCTTGATCGCAGAGGATTTGCTGGTGACCAACTATCACGTGGTGAACCAGCCTGAGCGTTCTGCCTTGGCAGTGCGGATGTTCGACGGTCGTGTGTTTATGGTCGAGTCGGTGGTTGTGGCTAGTGAGCGTTACGACTTGGCAGTGGTGCGTATTCCCAATACCGGGATTACACCGATTGCACTTGGCCAAGCAGCACCCGTTGGGGCAAAAGTGGATTTGATCAGCCATCCGAACCAAAATTTTTACACCTTGAGCGAGGGGCGTGTTGCCCGTTATTTTATAACAAAACGAGATAAAAAAACTGTTCCGGCGATGGCGATCACAGCCGATTTTGGTCGAGGATCAAGTGGTGCGCCTGTTCTGAATGAAGCAGGGGAAGTGGTTGGGATAGCCGCCAGCACCGAGTCACTCTATTACACGGAAGATGACGGCGATCAGAAAAACCTGCAGATGGTCTTCAAAAACTGCGTGCCGGTGAGTCAGTTGCGTGAGTTGATTGGCGGTTAAGCAGTGCTTCAGGCCTTGCTCGGGACGCGGATGCTCTCAACTAAGTCCTGCACTTCTTGTGGGGCCTCTGGTGCGGTCTTCGAGACAGCAAACGCAACTGCAAAATTAACCAAGGCACCGATAGCTCCGAATGCATTTGGGGTGATACCTAGGAACCAGTTGGGCTCCATACTTCCCAGAAAACTGGTGCTGGAGATAAACAGGATGCCTTTGTGCTGGAATACATAAAGCAGCGTGACGCTCATTCCGGCAATCATTCCGGCCACGGCTCCCTGACGATTCATTTTTTTTGAGAAGATGCCCATCATTAAAACCGGAAAAATCGATGAGGCGGCCAATCCGAACGCTATGGCCACAGTCCCGGCGGCGAAGTCGGGAGGGTTTAACCCAAAGTAACCAGCCACCGCGATCGCGCCAACCATGGCCAGGCGGCTAGCATTGAGTTCCTGTTTTTCAGAAATGTCAGGCCGGAGAATGCCTTTGAGGAGGTCGTGCGAAATAGCAGAGGAAATTGCAAGAAGGAGCCCGGCAGCCGTGGAGAGTGCAGCCGCTAATCCGCCGGCCACCACTAGAGCAATCACCCATCCGGGCAGGTTGGCAATTTCAGGGTTGGCCAGCACGATGATGTCCTTATCCACGGTGGTCATTTCATTGCCTGCCCAGCCGTATTCGGCGGCCTTGGCGGTGAATGTTTTGTTTTTGTCGTTGTAATACTGGATACGGCCGTCTCCGTTTTTGTCCTCAAATTTGAGCAGGCCTGTTTTTTCCCAATTCTTGAACCACTCGGGGCGTTTTTCGTATTCTAGATTTCCTGTGGCTTCACCGACGGGGCCGGGTTGTATGGTTTCTGTGAGGTTAAGACGGGCCATAGCAGCGACTGCGGGAGCGGTGGTGTATAGGATAGCGATGAAGAGCAGTGCCCAACCGGCGGACAACCGCGCGTCGCTCACGTTTGGCACTGTGAAGAAGCGAATGATTACATGTGGCAAGCCAGCGGTGCCGATCATGAGCGTCATCGTGTAAACGAACATGTTCAATTTGCTGCCATCGACAGATGTGGTGTATTGGTTGAAACCCAAGTCTTGAATAACCATATCTAGCTTTTCCAGCAACGGTGTTCCGTCGGCAACCGATCCGCCGAGACCAAACTGGGGGATCGGATTACCGGTAAGTTTGAGCGAAATGAAAATAGCTGGGACTGTGTAGGCGAAAATCAAAACAACATATTGTGCAATCTGCGTGAAGGTGATGCCCTTCATGCCTCCAAGGACAGCGTAGAAAAAGACGATGGCCATCCCGATATAGAGGCCGGTATTGTAGTCCGTCTCGAGAAACCTTGAGAACGCGACTCCAACTCCTTTCATTTGTCCGATGACGTAGGTAACCGAAACAATAATGAGACAGATCACGGCAACGATTCGCGCGGTTCTGGAGTAGAATCGTTCCCCGATAAATTCCGGTACGGTGAATTTACCGTACTTGCGCATGTACGGCGCTAGCATCAGAGCGAGCAGCACATAACCGCCAGTCCAGCCCATGAGAAAGACAGATCCGCCGTAACCGCCGAAAGCGATCATCCCAGCCATCGAAATGAATGACGCGGCGCTCATCCAGTCTGCGGCAGTGGCCATGCCGTTCGAAATTGGGCTGACATTACCCCCTGCAATATAAAACTCCTTCGTCGAAGACGCTCTGCTCCAGATAGCGATTCCGATGTAGAGGGCGAACGAGAGTCCGACAATAAGGTAGGTCCAGGTTTTTACGTCCATCGATTAGCTTTCTTTTAGTCGTTCTCCTCTTCGAATTTAAACTTACGGTCGAGTTTGTTCATAAACCGGACATAAACGAAAATCAGCACCAAAAAGACGTAAATGGATCCTTGCTGGGCCATCCAAAATCCGAACCGAAAGCCGCCGAGTTTGATTTGGTTGAGTTGGTCGACGAACAAAATGCCGCAGCCGAACGATACTGTGAACCAGATCGACATAAGGATGGCTAGTATTCGGAGGTTCGCTCGCCAATAGGCTTTGCGGCGTTCCTGGAGATTGGTTTCATTTTCCATTTTCGTGGTTAAATTTGCTCTTTGATCGTGTCCCAAATTTCATTGCTGACGCAATCCAGGGATTGGTCAGCGTTGATAATCCGGAATCGCTCTGGCTCAGCCTTGGCCAAGATGTGGTATCCGTCGAGCACTCGTTCGAAAAATTTTGTTCCGGACTCGTCGAATTGATCCTGTATTTCGCCGGTTGATTGATGTCGATCAGAGACGCGGGCTCGACTGACGCTCAATGGTATGTCGAGTAAAAGTGTGAGGTTTGGCTTGGTACCACCAATGGCCAAGTCGATAGCCTTCTGTACCTTTAGCAAGTCGAGTCCTCGGCCGTGGCCTTGATAGGCCAGTGAGGAGTCGTAAAAACGATCGCACAGTACGACAGTGCCGTTGGCCAGGGCAGGGCGGATCTCTTGCTGGACAAGTTGAGCTCGGCTAGCGTTCATCAGTAGCAATTCGGTATCGGGAGAGATTGGATTGTGGCCGGGGGGGAACTTGACCACATCTCGGATGGCCTCGCCGATGGGAGTACCGCCTGGCTCGCGGAGAGTAAGAGTCTCGTGCCCCTCCTTGGCTAAGCTTTTTGCCAATCGCTCAATCTGAGTTGATTTACCACAGCCCTCAATGCCTTCAAATGTGACAAATAAACTACTCATTTGAGGGCCGGTTTATTGCTCTGGATGATGGCACGGCGGGTTTTTAACTCGCGCGGGAAGATCCGGACCAAGTAAGCAACAAGAGTCTTGATCTGCCTTTCATCAAGCGAACCTCCGTGCTCTTTAGCAAAGGCTGGCATCAACGTGTTCGGCTTGCTCTGGGCTGTCCACTCTTGCCAGTATTGCTTGTCCTTGCCATTGGCCAAGGGGCGAAGATCCGGGACAAAAGGGGCCCTGTTTTTGGCTTCGTGGCAGATGCCGCAGGCGGTTGCATAAAGTTGTTTGCCCTGTTTGCCTATGGTTGGTTTTACATGGCAGTCGGCACACTTGCCCTGAAAAATTGCCTGCCTGTTTAGTGCGGCGGCGCGGAGATTGGCGGCTCGTTCCTCCTTCGAACGTTTCGTGAGTGGCTTGGAGGTATTGCCGATGGCGACACGCGCCTTGAGCGGAATGATGCCTTTATCGGTTACAATGGTGATGGCCTTGGTTATTACGCCGGTTTTACCTCTTATATCCATCGTAACCGGTATGCCTCCTTTTTGCCCTGCTGTGATGACCCAGGGTAGTTTGGGCAACCGCGCCACAGTACAGCCGCAGGAGGAATCCGCTCGCTTAATTCGAATCTCGCCGGTGGTTTTGTTTTGAAAACGAAACTCAAAGCCGACGTCCTGTTCCCCCGGCTTCGCGTTGTGGGCTTTGGCCAAGGCGTCCCACGTGAGGATTTTCTCGATGGTCAGTTCGCGCTGCTCACTGTTCGGCACGAATTCGGAGGCGGCCCTGACGCCGACGGCTGAATGACAAAGCAGGCTAAACATTATTGTAAGGAAAGTTGCCTTGTTTCTCATGGTCTGATCCAGTTCTCGATGCGGAGTTTGTCGCTCAGCACGGCTTTTATCCGCGAATTGAGTATTGGAAATCAATCTCCGATTATCTTTCATTTGCAGTAGGCGTCGGGGACATCAATAAACATTACTTTTGGCAGGGATACGGAAAGTTGCATTTCTGGTGTGGTTAGACGAATCACGACGCGATTGGGTGTTGGGCGAACCGGCATTCAAGGGATGCTAGGTAAATCATTTTGTCTGTTTTGATAGGTCGGAGTCCTGCCTGTGTTTGGCAGACCTCATCATCTCGACGCTTACCCAGCGGGTGTCCGGCAGGATGAATTTTTTGATCACAACTCGCACGGCGCTTGGGCTAAATTGATCGAGCACGAGCATGCAAATGTCATCGGCCAGTGCTTCAATGAGTTTCCAGCTTCGAGCTTGGCCAAGCGCCTTGACTGCTTGGCAGACGGCAAAGTAGTCAATGGTTTCAGTCAGGTTGTCGGTTGCTCCGCTTGCCCCGAGGTCGTGGGCCAGTTCGATGGTGATGAGAAGCCGCTGCGGCTCAGTTCGTTCCTCGTCCGGCACGCCAACATGAAACCGAACCTCTAAGTCCTCGATAGTTATAAGGTCAGGCATCATTGGGAATTGTTGAGTTGGCCATTACGGCGTCTAGCAGTATGCGGGTGGGTCGGTTCAGGTCGAGTTGCAGCGCATCGGGTTCGCTCAACCATAGATACTCCTGTGCTTCATCGTTGAGTGTAACGTCGGTTTCTCCTGCGGCGCGGCATGTGTAATTGAGCAGGATGAAATGTTCGGGCCGGTAAAATTCCTCTGAATCTATGCAGTCTTGCGAAAGTACAAAATCTATGTCGGTGATCGTGAGGCTGGTTTCCTCAGTGATTTCACGGCGGAGTGCGTCTTCGGACGATTCACTATGTTCGATCTTGCCGCCCGGTATACCCCACTTGCCGGACCATTTGTCAGTGCGAACCATCAGCACTTGGCCAAGTGCATCGTAAATCAGCGCGCCAACGGTTGCGATGGGCCTGCGTTTGCTGATTGGCAGGGTCATTCCGTTGGATTGTAAGGTGGCTTTGAACTCATCCAAGTCCGTGGCGATATGGGTGGGGTTGGCTTCACGGAGTTGATCGAGCGTGTTGTAACCTGTTAGCAACGCACAAGAATGAACGCCGCCGTGGTGCGCCGTCTCGACATCGTGCTGCATGTCGCCGATGTACAGCGTTTCGCCCTTTGAAAGATTGTTTTCCTCGATGATGTCGTGAATCTTTCCACGCTTGTCCCATACGCCGAGGTATGTTTGCTCAAAGTAATCGCTCATCCCGACGTTGGCAGTTTGTTCGGTGAAGTACTCCTGCTTGACGGCGCTGAGGACAAAGCAGCGAATCTTTTCGGATTTGCAGAAGTCAAGAAACTCGACTGAATGGGGCAGGGCAATTACCTCGCCGCAGACTTTACTGAAGTAGCTGTGGAACCATTCCTCGAGTTGCTCAAGCGGGACATCAGGAGTGAATCGATTGTAGAAGTTGATGAAGGGTAATTCAAACTCGGCACGGAACTCAGTCAGCGTAAGTGTCGCGACACCTGCCTGCTCGAGGATGTAGTTGGTGGCTTTGAAGACACCCGGCAGGTCGTCCACAAGGGTGCCCGACCAATCAAAGATGATGTTCCGAATCATACGCGCGCATCGTACCTGATATCGTTGAGAGAAGTAAGGAAACGTTTACAACAAAAAACTGTTGTGGTCTAAGAGTTGAGGACAACATGACCGTACCGAAGGTAGAAAAGGATAATGCGCATTTAGGTCGCCGCGTTAGAGGCTTGCTATAACGTTTGACTCCCCATTCATCCAAAGGCGGCTTCGATGCCGTTCTGTGTTTTTGTGTTAACACTATTAGTCTCGATAAGATTTGAGTGTTTCCATGGCTCCCAGTTGCTTGAGCAGTTTCTTTAAACCGTCGAGGTTTTCGCGCAGGGCAACCTCAGTGTCGATGGCGCTGCGGTGGTCGAGGATGGCGATTGCTCCCTGGTAGCCGGATTGTCGAATCGTATTGAGCAATTTCAACTCATGCAGCCCTTCGCCAAGCGGCAAAATCTTTGGTTTCGCATCGTCGTTCATACCGTTGAGATTTAGGCAAAGGAGGTGTGGTTGCATGAGCTTCAGCGACTGTTCGAAATCCGCGATGTGCCCGTGTCCGTGGTGCAGGTTGTAAACAATACCTACATGTCCGGCGCTGTGATGCGCTTTAAGATGCTTGCACACCGCCACGAGATTCGCCGGTTCGCCACCCCAGCCGCCATGGTTATAGAGGCCAAGAGCACAACCAAGCCGCCTTGTGCGCTCCACCAACGGCAACATCGCTTTGGCCGCTGCTTCAACACGAGCCTCCTGTGTGGCTGCATCCGGGTTGCTTAACGTGTGCCAAACTTGAGGATTTATCTTGTGCTTTTGAAACAATTGAAAGGCATTCTCGTGCACACTCCAAAAGGCGAAGAACTCAAGCCCGTGCTTTTTGTATTGAAGAATTTCTTCTTCAAAATCTTTTACATGTTTCGCTCTCCAGTCGTAGGCCACGCGTTTGAGTCCGAGTCGGACGAGCATTTCTGCTCGCTCAGCCGGCCCTCGTTGCTTGGCGTCAAATGGCACAATACACCATGCAACGAGCCGATCCTTGTCAAAGTTTTCTCCATAAGCTCCTTGCAGGAGAGCGAAGAGGACACAAACTACAGGTAAGATTTGTTTCATTGGCCCATTATGCTTTCGATCTCATCTGCTTCGATCGGAATTTTGGCCATCAGGTTGATCGGCCCATCCTTGGTGACGACGATATCGTCCTCAAGTCGGACGCCGAACCCCTCGGCTGGGAGGTAGATGCCTGGTTCAACAGTTAATACGGTCCCTGGTGCGAAGGGGGCGTTGGCATCTCCGACGTCGTGCACGTCAAGCCCCAGAGGATGGCCAAGGCCGTGCATGAAATATTTGCGGCAGGCGGGGTTGTCGGGGTCCTGCTTTTTCACTTGGCTGGGCTTGAGTAGGCCAATTTTCAGGAGTTCCTCGTTCATGTGCGCCTGTGATTCTTTCGTCCAATCGCGGTGGAGCTTGCCAACGGTGGCCCCGTCAATGCTCGCGCGCAGCACGCGCAGGACGGCGTTATAAACCTGCTTTTGGCGGCGACTAAACTTGCCGCTCACGGGAATCGTGCGCGTCATGTCAGCGTTGTAATTTGCGTAACTGGCTCCCACGTCCATCAGCAGCAACTGGCCTTTTTTACAAACTTGATCGTTTTGAAGATAGTGTAGCACGCAGTTGTTCTCTCCGGCGGCAACGATCGGTGTGTAGGCGAATTTGCCTCGGCGGCGGATGAACTCGCGCGCCCATTCGGCTTCCACCTCGTATTCGCTCACGCCCGGCTTCACGAAGCTCAGTGTGCGACGGAATCCTTTGGCAGTAATATCGATAGCCTCATTCAACAACTCAATTTCCAGATCTGTCTTCACCACGCGCAACTGGTGCAACAACGGAGCGAGTCGGCGATAGGTGTGTAGTGGGAAATCCTTGCGGCATTGGCGGATGAACCGCGCATCGCGCGACTCCACTTCAACTTTGGCTCGTTTGTATTCGTTGCTGTTCAAGTAGGCCGATTCTGCTTCGCATATCAGCGAGCGAAACATCACAGGGAATTCCGACAGCCATTGGATGTTTTTGACACCGGATATTTTCCGCGCGTTCTCCTTTGTGTGCTTATAGCCCTCCCATATTTGCATGTGTTGATTGGGTTGACGCAGAAAAAGGATTTCGCGGTGCTTGTTATCCGCCGCGTCGGGAAACAACAGCAGAATACTCTCCTCCTGCTCAATGCCGCTCAGGTAAAACAGGTCAGCATTCGGGTGCATCGGTAGCGACCCGTCAGCGTTGGTCGGCAGCACATCATTGGCGTTTAGGACAGCCAGGGATTTTGGGGCCATCAACTCGGTGAGCTGTTGGCGGTTCTGTACGAAGAGTTTGTTTTTGATTGGCTTGTGTCTCATGGCAATCGGCGGCGACAGACTGCGTAAAAGATCGCCGGCCGGCAATGGTTTTTGTTTTATTCCGCCTGAGCAAACGTTTCGAGGTACTGCTGAACAATATGTTTGAGCGGTGGGGGCTCAGGCAGACCAAGTGCCAGAGCTCGGGTACCATCGGCTGCGGTTGGCCAAGTATCGACGATGGCCTGGATGCGCGGGTCGAAGGCATCTGCAATTTGCCCAAGCACGAAATTTTTCTCTTCAGTCAAGTCCCTCAAAATCTGTTCGGCCAATGTTGGCGTAACGCGGTGAGCGGGCAAGCCGTAGGCTCTGTCATCGCCCAAGCGATCTTCCGGTACTTCATGCAGTGCGATGAACGAGTCGACGACGGTGCGAAAGCCGGTCATCGGATGAGGTTGATCGCGGTGCACCGGCAACTCGCAGGTTTTGCCGTTGAGCGGTTCGCGGAACATTCCGCTGGCCCAACTTGAGGCGGCGGCGTTTGGCTTGCCTGGACGAATGATCACGGTGGGTAGGCGGGCCGAGCGTCCGTCGAAGTGGCCCTTGCGCGTGTGGTCGTTGACGAGCAACTCGCATATGGCCTTGGTCATTCCGTAGGTGGTCTGCGGTGTCTGTTTGGCCAAGTCGCTCACGGGAGTGGGCATCGAGGCTCCACCGAAACTGGCGATGCTGCTGGCGAAGACCACTCGCGGTCGACCCGCAGCGACTCGAGCGGCTTCAAAAATATTACGCCCGCCGTCGAGGTTCACCCGCAGGGCATCGTCGTAACGGTTCTCGCATTCACCGCTCACCATCGAAGCGAGGTGAAAGATGGAAATGTTTTTTGCACTGCCGATGGCTTCATTGATCACGTCACGGTTGCTGATGTCCCCAACTATTTGCTGCATTCGAGGGTCGTTCTGTGGTGTAATAAAACGTGCATCGATCAGTATTATTACATCAATTGGCTCTTGGCCGCCGGAGGGGCCAGTGAGCCTGCCGCGATTAAGCAGTGTGGTTGCGAGTTGTGAGCCCAGGAAACCGCCTCCACCGGTGATGATTATTTTCATATCAGTTGCCAGTGATATTGTTCAGAGCCTCCAAGTGGGTCAGCAGGCCGCTGTGATCCATGTCGCCTTTGCCGCCTTGCACCATGGCGTCGAAGAGTCCGTGCAGGAGCTTGGTGATGGGGAGTTCGAGGCCAAGGCGGTCGGCGGCCCTGAGTGCATTGTGTAGGTCCTTGAGTTGAAACTTGGCCGGACCGCCTGACTCGAAGGCGCGATCAACCATCCGCTGGCCGTGCTCAGTGAGGATCCGGCTTGAGGCAAAGCCGCCTTGTAATGCCTCGCGCACCTTGGCGCGATCAGCACCACCTCCACCGGCGAGAATAAACGCTTCGCTGACCGCGCCGATAGTGACAGCGACGATGACCTGATTGGCGAGCTTGGCCAATTGGCCGCATCCGTTCGGCCCCACGTGTGTCGCTTGTCCAAGCGGCGCAAAGACCGCCTGCAGCGCCGCGAAGGTTTCCGCGTCACCGCCGGCCATGATGGCCAGTTCGCCTGCTGCCGCGCCCTTGGTGCCACCGGACTCAGTGGCGTTGAGACAGCGCACACCGAGATTGACGTGGTGCTTGGCGTGTTCGATGGCCTCGTCGGCACCGATGGAACTCATGTCGATGTGGGTGATACCTTCGCGCATGGCCTCGGCTACGCCTTGGGCAAATATTACATTCGATACCGCCGCTCCATCGGAAAGCATGGTGATGACCACGTCGGCATCTGCAACAGCACTTTGCGGTGAGTCGGAGACGACGGCTCCGCGCTTGGACAACGGCTTGACCTTGGCCATGCTGCGATTCCACACGGTAAGCGGTAGCCCTGCGGATAGGAGGTTTTGGCACATCGGCGCCCCCATTAATCCGGTGCCCAGGAATGCGATGCTTGGGGATCGATTCATCGTCTATTGCTTCCGGGGCCTCGGCCTCCGGGCTGGGGCGTTGGTTTGGAAATAGTCGAGCCACTGTAGCATGAGCGCGGATTTCAGGCTGGATTTGTCGATCCGATATTCCCCCAGCGAGCGGCTCCTGTAAAAGCCGATCCATCCGTCGGTCGTCTTAGCGGATTTCGTCACGAACTGGTCCAGTTCCGGGAGACCGCACTTGAAGGGGAACATCTCCTCGATGACCAGGGGGTTACTCCCGTCATACACGGCCAGCGCCTTGAGCGCCTTCATCTCTGAAAAGTCTGCTACGACGGTGTCCCATTCCGACTGCCAGTAGTCCTCAAGCAGGCGCCCGGGTTTGTCGAGATCGTAATTGAATTCCAAGGCGCGGAACGGCTCGGCGCGTTCGCCGTGAACGAAGCTGTCTCCACTGGCACTCGGACGAATCCATTCAATCGGCTGTGCCGACAAAGTCGTCAAGGGAACAGTGAGCAGCCCAAACAAAGTGAGATGGATGGCTTTCAAACCGTAATTCATTTTGTTTTTTGCTTTTGCACTGGGCGCTTAGCCTTGGATTCGTAGTCGGGATTGGGCACTGGCATCTTGGCCCGCATTTGGTTTTGCCATGCGAGTAGCTTGGCTCGCAGGAGCTTTGCCTTTTTTGGCTTAGCTTTAGCCAAGTTATGGCGTTCTCCGGGGTCGTTTGCGAGGTTGTACAACTCGAATTTTTTATAATGATAAAACTCGATGAGCTTCCAGTCGCCGTCGCGGATGGAACCGCCGGGTTTCCACGCGGAACCGTGGTAGTGCGGGTAATGCCAGTAGAAAGTGCGTTGGCCGGAGTCGTCGCCTTTAAGCTGGGCTACGAGGCTTTGGCCGTCAGTGTGGAGCTTAGGTTGCAAGTGGAGGTCTGCGAGTTCTAGTATAGTGGGGAAGAAATCCATGCTCACCATCGGCTTGTGTGACACGCTGCCGGGTTGCGTGACGCCGGGGGCGCGAATAATTGTGGGTTCGCGCACGCCGCCTTCGTAAAGCCAACCCTTGCCAGCGCGCAGCGGGAGATTGCATCCGGGGCCAGGCCGTCCGCGCCCAAGCGTGCTGAGGCCACCGTTATCGCTGAAGAAAATGACGACGGTGTTTTCGTCGAGTTTGAGTTTCTTGAGCTCGGCCAAAAGCGTACCGACACTGTCGTCCACAGCCGCAACCATCGAGGCGAGTGCGGCGTTGTCCTGTCGCAGGCGGTTGGTACCATCGTGCTCCGGTTCGCTAGGTGTTTTACCCTCGAACGCTTTGGTTGCCTTGGTCTCATAATGGTCTATGTGTTTCTTGTATGCCTGAATCGGAGTGTGAATGTTGTAGTAAGAGAGGTAGAGCAGGAAAGGCTTGGCGTGGTCGTGCTCTTTGAGGAATTTGACAGATTCCTCGGTCAGTCGTTCGGTGAGATACTCGCCTTTACGCTTGGCCTTGAGTGCGGGATTGCTCCACGGTCCGTAGTAGCCGCCGGGCGGCGAGCCTCGATGGTGGCCGCCGATGTTGATGTCGAAGCCCTGGTCTGTTGGCCATTTTCCCTTGTCACCCAAGTGCCATTTGCCGGCAAAAAAGGTCTGGTAGCCATGCTCTTTGAGAGCTTCGGCGATGGTGACTTCCTCGAGCGGGAGGTGGCCGCGATCCTCAGGGTGGAGTAGGGGGTTGGCGGGGCGGTTGGATTGGCCGGGGATCCAGTCGGTGATATCGACGCGAACCGGATGGCGGCCTGTCATGATACTGGCGCGTGTTGGGCTGCACACTGAGCCGGCGGCGTATCCCTGCGTGAACCGCATACCGCTCTTGGCCAAGCGGTCGATGTTTGGCGTCTCGTGAAACGTACTACCGTTCGCACCGATGTCCGCCCATCCCATATCATCCACAAGGAAGAACAGGAAGTTGGTGTGCTTGGCTGCGTCAAGCGTCGGTGCTGTTGTGATAAAAATGCAGAGGGCGCAGAGGCGCAGTGAGACACAGGCTTTTGTTATTTTCGTTATTTGAAATCTGTGTAGGCTCATTGAATTGATTTAGAGCTTCGGGGCTTTCCACTGAGGGATGCCGCTGTTTTTCATCTGCTCGGCGTACCACACGTGAAAGGGTCGGGTGGGGGACATCGGCACCTCCTCGTTCACCATCAACGGGCGGGCTTCTTTCCAGAATTTGTTGTAAGCGGCCCGCATTTTCTCGGCCACTTCGGGATGCTGGTTGATGATGTTCGTCCGCTGGCCGGGGTCTTTCAACATGTCGAAGAGCGCGTCCTTGGGCGAGATACCCTCTTTCCGTTGGCGTTCGGAAACGCTTACTGCCGTGCCGCCTCCGACAAAGCGATAACGCTGGTTGCGGACAGCGTAGTTTTTCCACTGAAATTCGTTAGGCTCAGTACCGGTCTTCCAGCGGGCTTTATGGGTGAAGAGATAGCGGTCATCGGGCAGCGTTTTCTTTTCGCCAGTAAGTAGCGGCAGGAAGCTGCGGCCTTCAACTTGGTTTTTCGGCAACGTCTTGATACCCGCGATGGCGGCGAAGGTGGGCAGCACATCGATGTGCGCGCTCACAGTGTCAAAGTCGCGTCCGGCTTTCCAATGGCCGTCCCAGCGCACGAGGAAAGGCACGCGCACTCCGCCTTCATCGGCACTGCCCTTCATGCCCTTCATGCCGGCGTTGAAGAAGGGGTAGCCCTTGGCCACCTGTTGACCGGGCCGGGAGCCAGCGCCTGTCATGCCATTGTCGCTCATAAAAATCAAAATGGTGTCCTCATACAAGTCCCATTCCTTCAGCTTGCCCATCAGGCGGCCCATGTTTTCATCGATGTTTTCGATCATGCCGTAAAAACCCGCCGGCTTACCGGCGAAGCCGAGGTCGGTGAAGCGCTTGGTATTCTTGGGCGGCGCGATGAACGGCCCGTGAGGGGCATTGGTGGTGATGTATGCAAAGAATGGCGCATCGCTATCCTTCTTGGCCTTGATCCAACCAAGCGCGGCGGTGAAGAAAATGTCGGTGCAAAATCCCTTTGTCTTCACGAACGATCCGTTGTGGCGTACGACCGGGTCAAAATACTTGTTGCCCGGGGCATCGGCGCAACTGCATTTGTACGCTTGGCCGATGCCGCCTGCGCCGTGGATGAATGCCTCGTCGAAGCCGCGTTTGTGAGGTTGATACGGTTCCTCGTCGCCGAGGTGCCATTTGCCAAAGATACCGCTGGTATAGCCGGCCTGCTTAAGTACCTGCGGCAGCGTGGTGGCCTTGAGCGTCATGCGCTCGCGCTCGAGGATCGTATGCGTCACGCCGTTCTTCATCGGGTGCCGTCCGGTCATCAATGCTGCCCGCGTCGGCGCGCACGTCGGGCTCACTATGAAGCGCGTGAAACGGGTGCTCGTGTCGTACAACTTGTCCAGGTGCGGGGTGCGGATCCAAGGATGCCCATGTCGGCCGATCGGGCCGTAACCTTGGTCATCGGTAATGACAAGGATGATGTTCGGCTTCTTTGCCTGGGCGTCGGTCAATCCGCACAGGGCATAGAGGAACACGGAGAGTAAACGCAAAGTGAATCGCATGCGCTGTTCATACGCCAATTCAGTCGCCTTGCCAATTCCGCTTGCCGGACAGGGTGATGGCTTTACGCTTCGGCCATGAACAAACCTCGTCCCGAGTGGCTTGATTGGCTGGAGAATATTTGCTTCCGGTGTCTGCTGGTGTCGTTTGGTATACTTTGTTTTTGGGCGTCGGGGATTTTGTTTGCCGATGCTCTCATACTTTCGATTCATGGGAAATTTCTCGGAATTGGTAAGTCGGATCTCGGTCGGTTCGAGTACGACGCCAAGATGATCCACTACCAGTTTCTCGATTGTTTCAAGTTGGGTGCAATGCTGCTGTTTTTTATCCCATGGCTGGTTTTGCGTTTATCCCGGGGGAAGTGATTGTGGTCGCTTGGGCAAGTGCGAACGGTTGTCAATTTACTCTCGACTTCAATTTAGTATTTAGATAATCAGTCTCGCGTACCCTGCACATGAATTCACGCAGTCGAGAGGAACTCAGGGAGGAGTCGAGTGGCATCCGGTTCGATGTGGCCATTATTGGTGCCGGCATTAACGGTGCGAGCCTTTACCATGAGCTATGTGGTCGCGGCTACAGGGTGCTGTTGCTGGACAAGGGAGATTTTGCCTGCGGGACCAGCCAGGCATCTGCGATGATGGTCTGGGGCGGCCTGCTTTATCTGCGGAATTTTGACATCAAGGCGGTGGTCGAGTTTTCCCTGTCGCGGGACCGGATGATCGAGCGGCTGGATGGTCGAGTGCGAAAGCAGTTGTTCCGCTACATCCCGGATTCGAAGGGGCGGAACCGATGGATGACCCTGTCGGCGTTTTATCTCTACTGGATTTTAAGTTCGCTAAGGCGCGAACAGCCTTCGCTGCAGCGTTCGTTTCCGGAGTCGAATCTCATCAACTGTGCCGAACACAATCTCGGCGGCATCCTGTTTGAGGAGGGCATGCTGAACAGTTCCGACTGCCGGTTCGTGCTGGACTGGATCACGAAACATTCGTGTGAAGGGCAGGTGGCGCTCAACCACACCTCGGTTGAGGATGGGGCTTTTTCAAAACAGGACAAATGTTGGCGACTGGATCTGCGGGATCAATTGACCGGTGAGGAATCCCATGCCCGGGCGGCCTGTGTGGTCAACTGCGCCGGGGTCTGGGCGGATCGCGTCAACGGCCAGTTCGGCATCGAGTCGCCGTACAAGCACGCGTTCAGCAAGGGGGTTTTTGCCGGGATCAAAAAGGCGACGGGACATGAAGTGCCGCTCATTTTTGAACTGGGCGAACTGGATGACACCTACCTGTGTCTGCCTTGGGGGCCGGTGTCACTGCTTGGCCCGACGGAGACGGCGGTGGCCACACCGGAGGAGGGGTTTGCACCGGAAAAGGAGGACGTCGAGTATTTGCTCCACCACGCGAACAGACGGCTGTCGACGCCGGTTGAGTCTTTCGACATTACCATGCTGCGCACTGGTATCCGGCCGTTGGTGGTCGAGCGCGATTACGAGGCTGACGTTTATCCGCTGGACCTCTCCCGGCGGTTTCAACTCGTGGAGGATGAGGCCAAGCCGTGGTTTTCAACCTACGGGGGGAAAATCACCGGTTGTGCCCGGTTCGCCCGCAAGGTGGCAGACGAGTTGGTCAGGCGGGTGGGGGACGCCAAGCGGAATGGTAATCATGCCAACGGTGCGCTTGGCCAAGTGGAGAGGGAATCGTTTCCCGGGATGCCTGAGCCGGTACCCTCGATCGACTGGTGTGTTCGCAACGAATCCTGTTGCACGCTGGATGATTATCTTCGTCGCCGGACGAACATTTCACAATGGACCTCTCGCGAGGGGCTCGGAGAAGACAACGAGCACCTGCCGGAGATTAAGCGCTTGGCCAAGCGGCTTTACCCCGGCCAAGCGACGAAGGCCAACAGGGCGGTTCGCGATTATGTGAACCGGGTGGAGCAAACATTTGATCGATTGACCGGTCGGCAACTTCAACGAAATGGAACAGCAAAAAACTGACACCCCGGCGATTCTCGGTGGCGAGCCCGCGGTGACGCTGCCGCAGACCGAGGCCAATCGTTGGCCGATACTGACGGAGGAAGACGAGAAGGCCGTTGTCGAGGTCATGCGCTCGGGGAATATCACAACGCACCCGGTCGCCCGTGATCTGGAGGAGGATTACGCCGCGTTTGTTGGGCGTAAATTCGCACTCTCCCACAACAATGGGACGTCGGCATTGATGGCCGCGTTTTTCGCGATCGATCTTCAACCGGGCGACGAGGTGATTGTTCCAACTGCCACATTTTGGGCTTCGGTAATCCCCATGCTCTGGCTGGGGGCTGTGCCGGTTTTTTGTGAATGCGAGGAGGAACGGCTTGGCCTTTGTCCGTCCGATGTAGAAGGGAAGATCACGGATAAAACCAGAGCCATCGTGGTCGTGCACCTCTGGGGGTTGCCATCGAAAATGACCGAGTTGCGAGCGATTGCAGATCGGCATGGATTGAAAATCATCGAGGACGCCTCACACGCGCACGGGGCCAGTTGGCGCGGAAAACCGTGTGGTGCACTGGGAGATATCTCCGTGTTCAGCCTGCAGGGCGACAAGCTTGCGCCAGGCGGAGAGGGTGGCGTTTTTTTGTGTGATGACGAGGCGTTCCTCGAACGTGCCATGTGCATGGGCGACATGATGCGGATGCTCGAATTGCAGACGCCCGCGATGCGTTTCGCCGGGACAACGTTCGGCATCAAGACGCGCATCGCGCCGGTGTCAGCCGCGATTGCACGAGTGCAGCTTCGCCACCTGTTAAAGCGCAACGCCAGGCGTAATGAGAATCTGGTTTACCTTTCCGAGGCACTCGAGGCGCTTGGTTTTCACACCTACCTTGGGCCGGATCATGTCGAGCGCGTGTACTTCGAGTTTCTCGTGCGGCACGACGAGGCTGCGACCGGCCTGCCGTTGGACTTGCTAATCGCGGCGCTCGTGGCGGAGGGATGCGAGGTGCATCGCCCGCGATATCCGCTGTTGCACCAGCAGCCGTTGTTCACCGAGGGTACTTGGCTGCAGATCGCCCGCCTGCCGGAGGGAGTGTCAGCGCGGGAGTATTCGCCGGAAGACCTGCCGCGGACACAGCACGGCAACAGCCTGATGTTGAAGCTCCCATCCTTTCCCAACGCCGACCGGCCATTGCTCGACCAGTACATCGTCGCATTTCAAAAAGTCGTAGCCAACGCCGCTGCGATCATTGAGGCGAAGGGTTAGCCTCGAAGTCTGCGGAAAAAGCTGGAGAGCTTGGCGAGGCCGTAATTGAGCCGGCCGGTGAAGCTTCGTTGGCACATGAACGCATCCATCATGTCACGGCTCCCGGTTTTGAATTTCAACTTGTAGTCGTGGGCGCCCTGCATGAAGTCGAACTCGGCGCAGCCCTCGTTCATCGCGCGTTCGATGTTGTGAAGCATTAACTGTTTGCCCGGTGAGTGCTTGTGGAAATCCGGCAGGTAGGCGATGTGGTAAAAGCCGTAGTAACCATCGCGGCGAATGGCAATCTCGAACGCAATGGCCATCTGGTTGAGACGCAGTGCCGATATTTCCGCCTGACCGCAGGCCATGAGTTGGGGGAGGAGTTCATGAAAAAATGACTCGGTTCGCCGGTCACTCAACAGCGCCTTTTTGTCCCGGTTTTTCCAACTGACCTTTTCGATTGACCGCATCTCGGTTTCGATTCGGTGATAATCATCCTCTGTCCGGTACACCGCGTATTCCACTGTGCCGAGTTTTTCGAGTTGCTTCGCGTCGTAGCGAAGTGACTTGCGGGTCTTGGTGCCGAGTGTGTTCTCGAGATAGTTGTCGAAGCTTTTCTGCTTTGAAAGGTCGATGTACGGCGCGGGAATGCGTTTTTGGACCAGGGAAAGATTTGGAAATTCCGCCAGCGATGGGCGCAGTTGATCGTTCACGAACGTGTCGGTGAACAGGGGCACCCAAACAAAACGATATTCCGCTAGGAACTGTTTGATGCCGCGGAGGGTTGTTCGTATCAACTCAGTTTCGTTCCGAATGAAAAGCGGGTTGAGAATGTACCCCCTGTCGGACAAGCCAGCCCAGAGACCTCTTCCACCGATGGCGGGGTATTCGAAAAACGGCCAGACGGCTCCGAGTTGATCGTTCTCGTCACGGACAATGAGCGTGACCGGAAAGACCTGCGGACCGGAGTGCTTGAGCCAGGCGAACACCCATTCTGCGGAGAGGAACGGGTTGGGGGATACGGCTTTATTGAATAAGTCGCGCCACTCAGCCTTAATTGCATTTAGGGGCGTTTCGCCTACAATTATTTGAGAGTAGTATTTCAATTATGGTATTATTTTGAATTTTATTTAAATAACAACACTTAAATGACTTTTTTTGATCGTCAACGAACGATAAAATTTTTCCACGTGATGTGTTTCTGATAATCGCCAAACATTCATTTTTAATGTGATTTAAATGAACTTAACCAGCATAACTCTGCTTATTGTTCTGCTAACAATCTCCTTTCTTATTGTAGTTGTTTTAGTTGTTTTAGAACATAAAAAATCAAATGAAGCCAAAGGATTGAAGATTAAGGGGAGTTTCGAGGACCATGATAGCCTTGAAGAAAATAAAAATGATCAACAGTCAATTTATGAATGTTCAAAAAGTGGTGATTTGGAATGTGTGGTTCATTGGTTGAACATTAAACATGATATCAATAAGAAGGATGATTCTGGGTTCGCTCCACTTCATTTATCTTGTTTACACGGTAAAACTGAGATCGTGCAGCAACTTATTGAGAGGGGGGCTAATGTAAATCTCCTTTCTGAAAAAGATCTTCTCAGCCCGATGGCGTGCTTAGCCCAAGGTAGAGCCAACCTAAATTTTAACGAAGGTACTTTTTACAAAATTCTTTCTATTCTTAAGAAGGCAGGCGGTAGCATAAACAGAACAAAAGATGAGGCCACTCCTCCCGTAAAAGCGGCAATTATTCATGGTGATTTGGACTTATTGGAATTTTTCATGTCTGTCCATGTTCATATATTTGTTGAGGATACCGACAAACGTTCAATGCTCCATCATTGCTCTCTTAATCCTAATTCAAATTCAATCACCGTTTTGAGGAGATTGATCGACCGAGGCTTGGATATTAACGGACAAGACTCAGATGGGAATACACCTCTTCACCTTGCCTTAAATCCATTTAATAGAGAAATAGCTGACTATTTAATTAGTGCTGGAGCAGACGAAGAAATAAAAAATTGGAAGGGGATTTCATCCAAAAACATAGTTCAGCAAAATATTGTAAACTTTTTGCGTCAACCATGATTCTTGTTTGTGCTATTCTTCTGGCTTGCATACATTGGAGTGTGTTCACATTTGATTGCTTTCGTTTCACACTTCGAAAATTTGAGTAGCTTTATTTGCTAATGTCTCTGGAAATTTTTTCTATTAAGTTACCTGCGTAATTGCGCGTTCGCGGGTCCGCGTTCGGGTCGCGCTTGGGCAGATTGGCGATGGCGTCCCTATGGTGTGCC
>Ga0115011_10001083_pt1 | contig 19894 bp, 19 predicted proteins | sample TroAtlMetagenome_2_FD_88705 | JGI IMG/M metagenome (GOLD analysis project Ga0115011, IMG submission 88705) | Marine eukaryotic phytoplankton communities from Atlantic Ocean - Tropical Atlantic ANT8 Metagenome | ecosystem: Environmental > Aquatic > Marine > Oceanic | place: Tropical Atlantic...
AGTCTTCTCGGCCCTCTGTTGGAGCTCCTCAGCTGTCTTAATGATGATCGTGGAGGCCACTGCGGCCACAAGAATCAGCGCGATGAAAACAATCATCGCACCGATACCGATCGATCCTTCTTCATTCTCTCTTTCGTAGTTCACATGCTCGCTCATGTTTACACCTGTGGCCCTCGTACCGACTTGTCACTTATCATATTAATGGCCACAACGGGGTAAATTGTTGTTCAGTATATCAAAAACTAGGCAGTTCCTACAGCCTTATTGATGTTTAATACTTCAACGGGAATTTGAACCACTCCGCCGGGTCCAAGATTCTCTATCAATGGTAATCTAACAGTCTCAAAACCTTCTGGTAGCCAAGGATCGACTAGAAGGCCTTCCATCTTTCTTGGAGTTCTGTTTTCGACCCTAGCTTGGACATTCAATTCCCCAAAGTCAGCAAAGTAACCAGTGGTGATATTGAGGCTGGTCCCTAGTAGCGAAGTCTGTGGGAACTGACCCGAGGGGTTTATCTCGACGCCTATCTCAATGAATCCCTCTGGGGGGATTTCTGGAATCTCGGTCATCCTAGGGCTGCAAGACCAGCCAAATGGAATCGCTGGATCTAGTCGCATGGGTGCTATGTTGTTCTCACCTAGGTTTTCCAAGCTTATGACCATAAGTCCATGGCCAAGGTTCTCAGGCCAAGTAGTCCCGATAGACATGAAGAATCGATTGACCATGAATGGGCTGGAGGCCTGGGTTGCAGCAACAGGCCCGAGAGCTGAGATTGCCTTCTCGAAGGATTCCGCAGCCGAAGATAGTTCATCGTTTTCGAGGCTGACAGTCGCCTGAGAGACCAATGTCAGGGCAACCTCCTCTGTATCACTTAGCTCGCCGAGCTCATTCAGATGACGCTTCAGAACCGAGAGTGATCGTGAAAGGCCATCCGGTCCAAGGGCTGCGACTGCCCTCTCAATGCTATCCGATGCAGCGCCCCAATCACCATCCCTGAGAAACTCCAATCCTCTATCGGTGAAATGGAGAGCGTTTTGGTCGCCTTCAGACATATCTTGTAGACCGGAAAGGCTGCCCTCAAGGGATTTCAATGCCCTATAGAGTGCCAGTACTTGATCCTCTAGATATGAGGTGTCCTTGTCTAATTTCCTTAATTTTCTGAGTGCCCGATAGGGACGATTCATCCAAATCGAGTGTTGGATACTTTGCGCCTCTTCCTCTATGTAATCCAACATCTTCAGAGTAGCCTCTGCACCTCCAACAGGGCCATAGTTCTGTTCTTCTGCCATCTACTGAACGCCCCCTCTTTGAGATTCGGAGCTAGATTTCCTATCCGAAGAAGCTGTTCCAATTATTCTCTTTATCTTGATTGCTCTGAGTTCAATCTCCGCTAGAGATCCGTAAAGGCGGTTGTACGAGGAGTCCAGGAAGCGTAGCGTCAAGTGCACCAATATGGGGGAAGCTACTAGGAACCCAAATAGTGCCAACAAAGAGTTGACGCCGAGATCGATCGATAAAGCTGGAGTGACCAAAACAAAGGGCAGTAATGCATAAGGAGCACAGGATATAATCCACCTGAGCTCGCTAAAGGTATTCGCTTGCTCCTTGTCATGGTCCTCGAGCAGAGCACGCGTCCCTATCCTGGCTTTCTTCCTATCGTCATGAATTGTCTGAAGCTCGGATGAGCTGAGCCATGAAACGACGCCGGCGTAAACTATAGCTGAAGAAGCAGCTAGGAGAGTGAACCAGGAAGCTGGGTTTGATAGAGAAATAATACCGAGTGCTGCGGCCGCTAAATATGCGGAAGCGTGAAGTCTCTTGTGATTATCATTTTCGGCTGCTCTTCTGGTCAAAGAGATAGCGAAGAATAGAACAGTTATGCCAAAGAATCCTACTATTGGCAGTGGCAATGGAAATCCTGCGACACTTAGAACGGGGGAGGCCGGTCCCCAAGATTGGACCTTCAAGGTCTCATTTCTTACATCATTGGTCAGATTATTGCCAAAAACACCGGATAGCCCGGAGAGTGATGCAGTGCAGTCAAAATCTTCGGATGTGCTGAACCAAGGAATTGGATCTGTAACAACGGTCCAAGAATGGTTGAATTCCTCGCCCACGCCTAGAGTAGGGACTGCGATGACGGGCGGTGAAGTGATTCGGGCGAATTCACCACTACAATAGAGAGAGAGTTCGACCCCGGTGGGCATTACTGCGTTGCCTGCGTTAATCACAACGACTTTGATATTCGTGTTGCTTGCCTCCAAGCCCGAGCCAGAAAACTTGAGTTCATCGATTAGTGGGTCAGCCGTATATGGGACTCTGATCATCAAAGTAAAGTCGGTATAGAATTGGGAGGGGTCGGGTTCGGAGTCTTCTGATGGATTCCTCAGCCTGAGTGTGATGTCCCAACCATCACCTGGTGCAAGATTCTTCTTATCCGGCATAATTACCTGGAGGTTGATTGTTCCGCCCTCGTATGGATTTACGGTTCCAATATCCCATCCATTGGAGCAAGCGTTGGAGTCGAATGCAATCCCTGGTTGTTCACCAGTGGTGGCCATTTGGCATGAGTTCGCCCCTTCTCCAAATCTGAAGGCCCAATCTACACTTGGATACTGCACGAAATTAACAAGTCTGGTTGGCGTTCCGACTACGGAGAGGTTGTATGTTGTCTGAGAGGCATCTACCAAGCTCAATGTGGGGACATGTACCCATGGAATGGAAATTGTAGTGCACCGGTCTCCACAATCGAATGGTCCGTCTGAGTCAAGCTGGTTCTCGACATCTGCGTGCACTCTGACAATTTCAATGGGCGTGACGAACTCTATTGGATCGAGTTCGGCGTTTACTGGGTCAAAGGAGATTCTTAAGGTCGCTGTTTCGTCCTTCCAATGGTCATTTCTGAGGGGATCGACGTTAACGACGAGAGAGGCGGATTCGCCGATTGCCAGCTGCAGTGGATTAGAGCCAGCGTTTATTGAAATGCCAAATCTTTTTGGTTCACTGAGGCCAGCTGAGTCCTCCAAAGACCAACTGAATGAAATGCTCATTTCAGTATTTCCTGCATTCTGAATCTCGTAGTCGACTGTTGAGGTGGATCCTGGTAGGACAGGGATTCTATTCGGCGACTCAAGGACATTGATCGCGAATACCGGGAGGATTGTAACGTTGATATTCTGAACACCTACTACTAGGTCTTCATTGGTGTTCAAGACCTCTATCGGAATCAAGTATGAGGAGTCGGCGGAGAGTTGCGTTCCTACCTCCAAAGGTGGAAGGGTGATAGTTACTGTGACCTCTTCTTGATTTTCTGGACCGACCTCTATGGCTATTCCCGAAGTGTTGACTGAGCTGTTCCAGTCTTCTGGAACCTGAGCTGTAATATTCACTACTTCTAGCAGATTGCCGAGATTTGCTAAGCTCATTGGAACTGAGATTGTGCCGCCTGGGACTGCTGTCCATTCGGTGTTCATGTAGAAATTAATCATGTGGAAGGGGTTTACTTGGATGACTATGCCGCTTCTATCGTATTCGCAATGTGGTATATCAGCAGTATCCATCCAAGTTAGTTCATTGGCTAGACAGACCTCTTGGGTGGTATTAGCTTCCGAGACAGAGACCTCTAGCCTATTTACCTCGTCGGCTCTTGCAAACAGTCCTGCTTGGGTGTAGATTCTGATAATTGCCTCTGCCCCCGCAGCGACAGCGACCTCCTTGTGAAGTGTTACCCCCCCTCCTGCTGCAAATGAGTCTTCGAAGTTCGCTTGAATAGTTTCTTCATTATAATTCCAGATCTGGAGATCGAAGGTCTTGTTCGAGTTCCCATTATTTGTAAGAGTAAGCATCAGAGTAGTGGAGCCTTGTCGATTGATTATTGCCGTTGAGTTGTCAGGGGTAAGTTCCGCCTGAACGTTTTCAGTGAGCTGGTATTCTGCTGCCGCAAATGCAAGGGTCTCTTCGCAATCACCATCCGCTACGTGCCAAAATCCGCCCCGATCTTCGCATGTAAACTTGGTATCGCCTTGCTTTGTAGTGGTGGAATTGACATAGATCCATATCTCATGCGTCACATCTGCGCTGGCAGTAGAAGGAGGGGTCGCCTCGACGATGAATTGGGTTGTATCCGAGTTATCACCAACCAAGCCCCATAGGTTAATCTTGGATTTCTGATTGTTGATTGCCTTCTTGCTTAGTGAAATCTCCCAACCTTCCTTCGGATATGCCAGTATCTTGAAGTCATTACGATCATTTCCTGTATTCTTCAAAGTCATTGTTGCTGCGATAGCCGTCGATGGGTCACCAGTCACTGTTGGTCCTGAAATGAGCTCTGCATCAAAAAGTTCTTCGATTTCAAATGAAATTGTAGATTCTGCATTCTCCTGTAGGGTCCCAGGGAAGTTCCCCCAATCAGATGTCGCTTCAAATTCGAAGGTAAATACGCCAGCAGCAGGATATGGATAGTCAGTGTTCGCAGTGAATGAGAACGTTGCAGAGCCTCTCTCGGTTTCCCCGGGTGCAAGATCCATAATCGATTTCGGAATATTTGGAGACCAACGTTGGTGCTCTTTTCCACTGATATCAGGAGTCAGGGTTACACCCACTCCCGGTACTGTGCCGCCTATTGCGGCAAGGGTTACCTGTGCCCTGCTAGTGGTGGAGGCAAGGTTGTGGACCATGCCTACATCGAAGTAAGCCACCCGGTCTGTATTGCCGCTAAGGAAGTCTTCAATCGAAATATCATCTACTTCTCCGACCATAGTAATACTCAGTTCAACAACTGGATCCACAATGATAGTAGTCAAATTGCTAGCAGTAAGGCCTCCCTCCAACGGTATTGCCTGTATACCAATCTGAACTTGTTGATTTGCGTTGACCTTCCAGTTTGGATCCAGAGGCATTTCTAATGATGGAGTATGGATAGTTACAGGAATAGTTCTGGTATCGCCCGGCATTAGTACATCCGTGATTGTCACTGGAGCGGAGATTACCCAGTATGGGACTGGTTCAGTGGGAGCTACAAATATCTCAAATTGAGTCGGTGCTGTACCGTTGTTCAACAGAGTGTAATCCAAAGTAATCGGATCGCCGGGGGTTAGGTTGGCGAAAGATGTCCCAGAAGGATGTTCGTGGTCCTGATGAATGATTCCTTCGAAGTATCCACCTGCGATCACAACTGTTTCCCCCGTTAGAATATAGCCAGCAGCCAAGCTCTGGACTCGAATAGTGACCATGACAGAGTCGCCAAGTGTGGCATTCGCCGGTACTTGCAGAGGAACTTGGACGGATACGGTGTCTCCGGAACCCACGAAAAGAGGATCAGCTGCATTATTCATGATTGCTGGGGACTGTGCCCAGAAAGGTTCAGGCGCGACTGTGGTGTTCTCTTGTGTAACTGTGAAATTGTCGGCTTCAGAGCCTGAGTTCTGTAGTATGAAAATGAGCACGGTATCGGCCCCTGGATCAAGGTTCCTGCTGTTGGCAGGTATCAGCTGGGCAGTCAGGGCGGCGAACTCGACGGTTCTCCCAGGGATGTCAATAATCTGAGGGGAGCCGGTTCCGGTTACGGTCAGCGTTCCTCCAAGAGTGTAGAAGCCGGAGAGGTCGCTGCCATCGAAGGAAAGTGTGATGTTTGCCGGCTCTGGAGGAAGAGCTAGGCTACCTGGTTGAACTGTTACCGTGCTGGATGTAATTGAAGTCACTGCACTGTCTGATTGGGATTCGAGAGTTAGTACCGCGTTGACATTGACTTGTTGGTTACCAGAGTTGCGGACAGTTACGCTACCCGCCCACTCTGCTCTGGCTAATTTGGACCCGTCTCCGGGTAGAGAGTCGTCCAGGTGCTGGGCCTCCTCTACTGCCGAGACGATTACGGGGCTGATTGTTTGTTGATCGTTAGTGGAGTCACCGTCGTTATCGAGTGGGGAGTCGTCCCATTTGGCTGCGATAGTGTATCCAGAGCCGGATATTGAAGTAGCGTCCCAGTATAGAACGTGGTTCTGCTGCCCACCAGGCGGAATGCTGACTGGTCTTCTGTCTTCTTCCACACCATTCACTTCCAGCGAAATGTTACCCTCGCCAGTGGATCCCCCGATGTTGATGATGTTGACCCTGATTGTGTGAACCATTGGAGCGAGGATGTTGGCACTTCCGTCGAAGAATGATGGCGTGGTGACATTGATGCCAGTTATGGCGACATCCGGATCCACTGCTCGCGGAGAGGTTTGGTTCTGGGATTGGTCCGTGAGGTTCACAGGGTGATGAGCGAACAGTGGAAGAACAAACAAGAAAGCCAGAATAAATGCCATCTTTCTAGCCGAAACGGTCATCTGACGATGGTTCGAATCATGGGCCCTGACTGTGGAACTTGTCATCGCTTCCGCTCCCCTCCTAGTGCAGGAGTATTACAACGATTATGAACCAACCGGCTAATTTCCGGATAAGATGTTGTTGGGTTGGTACCGATGTAATCAAAAGACATCCCATTAGTTCGGTCATGTGGCCGTAGACATCGTGTCGCTCATTGTAGTGATTTTAGTCTTCGTAATTACGTTGACTGGTCTGTATAGGCTTATTCAATCTGATAATCGCAGGGTGATCCTGCCCTCCACAAGGAGAAATCTCCCGGAGCATGTCTCGGAAGGTGCAATAGCAAGGAGTCGAAGATCGAGCGGATCCAGAAGGGACCGGTCGGATACTGGAACGGTCGCCGAGTCGCTAGGGCAAGGCGGGGACGTGATTGGAGCCGGAGTCGAGGAGACTGAAGTAAGCGAAAACGAGGCCACTGCGCTTGAGGCCAGATTGGACAGGGAGGGCGCAAAGAGGGGGTCAGTGCAAATCAGTTTGATGTGGGATAACTGGAATGACCTCGATCTTCACGTTATTACGCCATCAGGGGAGCACGTCTACCACGACAATAGGAGATCAAAGTGTGGTGGTGAGCTCGATATTGACATGAATTTCAAACCGACCTCTAAGACGCCAGTGGAGAATGTAGTTTGGACGGAGACTCCTCCACCTGGTGTATACAGAGTGGGAATTAGACATTTCAAAATCCACAAGCGTGGTATTCTCTCTAAGATTCCCCTCATCTCACTTCTGGTCGGAAAGAACGAGACTGGTTTCAAGCTGGGAGTGACCATTGGCAAGAGCAAGAAGTTCTACGAGGGGACGATAGAGCGGGGCAACGATGTGAAGTTCGTTGCAAAGTTCGCTATAGCAGAATCTTCATCTGACCAAGGAGGGGTTTCTGCAGCACCCTTGCCTGTGGAAGAAGAGAAGGAGAGCTTTCCTGAAGCCGAGGCGATTGAAACTCTTCGAAAGAGGGTCGGCACCCTAAGTGATGGTGTGTCTGTTTCTCTCAATTGGGATTCAGATTCCGACCTTGGTCTATCAATCGTAAATTCAGAAGATCAGGAGTTGTCTTTCTTCAAGCCGGAGGCTATTGAAGGTTCATTTGACATCGAAGGATACAATCCAGATTCTGGGAATCAGAAGATATCCTGGGCCTCTGATCCCCCTCAAGGAAGCTACACAATTTTTGTCCAGCACTATGAAACTGAGAATCAAGAGGGAAGCACAGACTTCACCATCTCTATCGACAATAAGGGAGAAGTGCAGACCTTCAATGGCACGATCAACAGCGATGGTTCCAAAGTCGAGGCGGGGTCATTCGAGATCTGATTCCGCCATGCCGCATGCTGCTAGGAACCTACCCATCCAAACTAGTTTCTCCATCTTTGTTGCAACATTTGTCGACCCTGACCACCTGCCTACTAAATCCGTCCTAGTACCAATTGTGGAAATTTGACCTATATCGACGCCTAATGCGACGAGGAAGGAAACCGCTCTATCTCCATCGGTAAATCCGCCTGGATTGTGCATGCCTTGGATTTCAGATGGAGTCTGATGAGTCAGGATAAGATCCGGGGGGTCGGGGAGGTTCTTCGAAAATCCTATGAATTCTCCCCAGCTGTCAACATTGTCTCCATGGGCATGAAGGACGAAAGGGGTGCTACGTTTGGCTGACTCGAGGGTTCCCTCGCCGCCATCGGCATCGCTAACCACGCAGACAAGCCTTGACCAGGCTTTCTCGGAAAGAGTGGATGGAAGCTCAGAAAATACTCCGGACGCACCATCCGCGGATACCAGGACTGCGGGCCTAGAGAGTGTCTTAACCACCTCATCTGGTTCGACTGCGGCGCCAATTACTGTGATCTCGGGGCGCCTAATCACAAGTCTTCTGTATAAACTCGAGACCGTTGAAAGACGGTAATGCCTCTCCCATTTCTTAATGGAGGTAGTCTCGACGGTTGAGAGTAGTTGCTTGGCGCTATGGAAATCGTCGGACAAATCCCATCCAAAGTACTCTCTGACTTCTTCCTGCATTTCCACCATAGAATGATTTAGAGGAGAAAGAGATGTGTGAGGTTCACGGGTTGGCATGCTCCAGTGGAAGGGCTCGGTGAGTGTTGAAGAACCCTCGCCGCTCACTGGAGGTAATGCCCATGCCACTGAACCCACCGGCAATCGATGAGGAGGGTTTGCTTGCGAGATATCCATTTCTACCCCAAGGAAGGGACTACATTCTCCGCGTTCTTGAAAAAAATGGAGTCTCGGTTGAGGACTTGGTGGAGGCCCCTTGGTTGGAAGATATCAGAGTGAAGGGCAGACTCAGGTTAGTTGATGCTGTCACCCAGGGGGGTGGTGCCACATATTCTACAAAAATTGATATTTCCACAGAAATAGGTAGGATGACCGAGGTTCTTTCATTCCTTCACGCTATGCTCGTTGTCTGTGCCTCTTTCGATGACAGGCTGCTAGCTAGATGGATAGAAGGGGAGGCCAGCAGGGCTGATCAACTCCTGGGAATAGATGCCGAGAGTTTCCCTCTAATCTCCGCTTCTTATCTTTCGGACATTCGAGTTGAAAACAGGGGTGCATTGGGAAATGAGTACTGGATCCCAATGGCTGACTTCATTGAGCTTTGCCCCAAGATCTCAGGAAACTACTGGAGGCTTGTGAACAGACCATTGAAGGATGGTTGGGTTTGCCTAGATGCGAGCTCAGGAGAGACTAGTAGAGAGCGCGCAGCTAGGTTGATCAAAGAGAGAGTCAGGGAGAACCTGCATGATAGTTGCATGGAAAGAATGAGTAGGATGAGCGACGAGTTCGCTGCTAAATTCTCAGAGCCGGTTCGTATGATTACAGGTCTGTTGGCTGAGAGGGTGGAAGCCGAAATGCCGATGACGGCCGCCATAAGGGAGGACTGGCCTCCTTGTTTCGAATCGGCTGTTTCGGAGTTAAACCAGGGAGTGAATGTAAACCATGTTGGTAGGGTCTTCCTAGCGGCCTTCTCAAGAGCGGTAGGCTTGAGCAGAGAGCAGACCTGTGGCTTCTTCTCCAACGCTCCCGATTTCGATGCAGACACTACCGGTTATCAGGTCGGCCAGATATACGAAAGAGAGTATACTCCTCATGGCTGCCCATCTCTTAAGACCAATGCAAGATGTCCTGTTCAGATGGGTGACGACAATCTATGCGATCAAGAATGGATGACTCATCCACTAAAGTATATACGTGCAAAACAGAGAAGGAGATACGCAGACGAAAACCCGCAGGCTCAGAGCCCTTGATGGTCAATGAGTCAAGGAGTACAATTACTCATAAGTGATAGCGTGAGTTCGTTGTCAAATGGTGGGGAGCAGTGTCTAGGAAACTTGTCATTACTGTCGACAGAGACAATGATCTAGGAGTTAAGGCCGGAATCAGAGGCCCTGTAGTCGGTCGCAAGTCAACTCTGACTGCCGCATTGAGATTGGGGATTGCGGATCCAGAGGAGTCGGATACCAATGCTATTCTTGGAGCTCTGCATCATCATGACAGGCTAGTAGAAAATGCTAGTGCGAACGACGAGGTGGAAATTGCGATCCTAACGGGTGACGTGCGCGTTGGCCCTAGGAGTGACCGTGCCATAGCTAGCCAGTTGGATGAGGTTATCCAAGATTTCCAACCTGATAGTGCTATTCTTGTCACTGATGGTGCCGACGATGAAGCTTCTTTACCCATAATCACCTCAAGGATAAGGATCGACACCGTGGAGAAGGTTATCGTAAGGCAGTCCAAAGGAATAGAAGGGACATACTACTACATCATCAAAGCCGTAGAGGACCCGCGATTTAGGGCTAAATTGCTTGTTCCACTATCGATTTTCCTTATGATAATTGGACTCGGGCTAATCCTTCCCAATGGCATCGCACTCATTGGCGCCTTGCCGCTATTCATTGGCATATGGTTGCTGGGCAAGGGACTTGGTTGGGAGCAGCAAATGGAGCGGTTGATGATTGACATGCGTGAGAGTGCTACGGGTGGTTTGTTCTCGTCCTTGCTCTGGGGCCTATCTATTGTTACAACTCTTTTGGCGATACTGCTATCCTACCAAAAGCTAACTGGGCCTTTGCCCGAGGGGTCTGCAGGATCCGATCTTCTGCTTCTGATTGTCCTTACCCTGGATGACGTCCTCCCCTGGATTCTGATTTCCCTGTTTTCATTCGCCCTTTCACTTGGAATTCTGAGGTGGAAAGAAGGCACCTTCACAGGAAGGAGCGTGCTATTGCTGGGGCTTAGCGGAGTGATATACTCGTTCGCTGATGCCATTCTTGGAGTATCAGAGAGGGTCCTAGAGGATGGAGAGTACCTCCCAGAGATTAGTACGGTCTCACAAGATTGGAGTCTGCCTCTACTATCAGTGATACTATACTACCTATTGAAGCAGGTAGTGCAGTCTTTTTCCGATGAGGAGGATATGGACGCTGGAAATCGTTTTTGGGGCGTATGATGATCTGATTGGTGAAGATGGCGTTTTATAGTAGATCTGGATTTGTGGGGCATTAATGTGGGCTCAATTACCAAGTTAGTGTGGAGAGGGGAAAGAAACGAGGCAGAGTCGCTACTAGCCGCGATAATTCCAGACGACCCAGATGATTTCGACGCATCGATAATTGAAGAAGACGGGGTGTGCGTCCTCAGTATCGTAGTCAAGTCGACTACTCTGGGCTCTACTAGGTCCACTGTAGACGACATCCTAGCTTGCCTTGCAGCAGCTGAATCGGGGATGAGAGCCATTGACTAATCCAACCGGGCCCCTTGGGACATGCATCTGGCACCCACTGGGAAGTGATTGATTGTTCACGATCGAGGAGGGCGTCCCTGGACCGGCTGAGTACCTTAGGCTCAGGGAAGGTGCCAGAATGAAACCGCGTTCTATGGATGGGGCTAGTAAGGGGCTCGGATGCGAACTGCACTCAGTCATACTGAGGCTGGGGGAGACGGGTGAGATCGTGGGGATGGGACGGATTGTCGGAGACGGTGGTACCGTCTTCCACATCTGCGACATGGCGGTTCTAGAGGATTTTCAGGGAAATGGAGGAGGAACGATGATAATGGACGCATTGATGGACTATATCCTTAGTGAGGCCCCTCCCCTGTCCTACGTCAACCTGATGGCTGACGTCGATGGATTCTACGATAGGTGGGGTTTCAAACCGACTCTTCCTAATTCAAGGGGGATGTTCTTGAAGACCGTTGATGGCGACCGTGATGCCGCTTTATGAGGTCCCTCCCCCTTCTTCCCACCATGCAGGTCCATCTGAAATGTGGGGCTTAGCATCCTGATGCTTCCAGCAGAACTCGGTGGATTTCATGGTTAGAGAGCGGCAGCCATCGAATGAACAATGAGACGTTTTGCCATCACTACCACCATCCTTTCCCTCTTTAGCGATCTCCGATTCCGCCCATGGAATGATTTGGCTCCCAAAAAAGATGCCCAAGAAGAAAAGGAACGAAATAATATCCAAAATAATACCCAACAGTTCCTGCACTATATCGACTAACCGATGCTAGAAGGGCATTTAGCATTTGATGGCAATTAGAGAGTGCGCTCCCCTATGTTGAAGACGTGCACATCATAGCGATGGGCGTGCCTTCCACTGAGATTCTTCTGATTCTGGATTGATGGTGGTTTTGGGGGACTTTTCTTATGGACGGGTCAGATTCTGACAAAGGATTCCGCCTCAATATAGGGTATCTGGGGTTGGGGGTAGGAATCTTGGCGATTATCCTGTTCGTTTCTGCTAGCAGTTTGACAGGAGAGTGGAAATGCAAGGACGCTATGATTGACTACGACGGAGATGGCGTCGAAGAGGAGGTCAAGACGTGCGAATCAGAATACACGATTTACGATGCGCCTTCGTCAAAGATTCGTTGCTTTTCCTGCTGTTTTCTAGTTCCCTTGGGACTCCTTCTCTCATTGGCTGGAATGGATCAGAATTCGGTTGCCATGGAGCCGGGGCAGGTTGGTTCGGAACTGGCAGAGTTCGTTCCAATTGACGGCATGTACGTTCAATCAGAGGGATTGGAGGTGGACAATCAGTGGTCTCTTGCCTCAAAGATGGGGATTGGGTTGAATTCACTGTTATTCATCCTAGGGGTGCTAGCATTCATCGCCCTGATCATTGGTTCGTTCCTGGCGCTTGGTGCATTAGGGTGAAAGGTAAAGCTTAACCTTGGCCGTACTCTCCTTATTATACATGAGGAATTTTGTTCCATTGCTATTGTCCCTGGTTCTGCTAACCAGTATCGCTGGATGTACAGAAGAAGCGCAGCAAAACGCACAGAAGACTTCGGATGACACCCGTGGCCAGATGAGTGGAAAGGTCAACTTCTTGGACGTACTGGTCGAGAACAACTCCGTGGTATCGGGTGGAAACAACAGCAGCGATGACGAAACCGTGGTTGATTCGATTTTGGTCATGGCGCAAATTGCCTCCGGCTCTCAGGAGCTGCATCTGGCTGAAATCCAATATAGGTTGATCTGCGCAGGAGAAGGCCTGACTGTCACTCTATCCGATGCCTCTGAGTTCGAGGGCCCCGAGGGTTCTGGGAACGTAAACGTAACTTACCTCTCAGCGGGTGATCGCTTTCAGTTTGTGATTCAATTGGAAAAATGCCCCGTCACGACCGGGGATCGTCTTGAGCTTGCGTTCAACGTGCTCGGCGGAGGTGAAACCATGGTCGAACTGGAAGTAGGTGGAACCGAAATTGGGAGATCCATGGTCTGATTGTTATGCCATTTCTCGAGCATGTCAACATCACCTCGACCGACGTGGATGAGACGGTCCGCTTTCTTCTAACAGCGATGCCGGAGTTCAGTGTCAGAGGAGGGGGTGAAGGAGAGAAGGCGCAACGTTGGGTCCATGTCGGAACTGAGGACTCGTACCTATGTGTCGAGGACAGAGGGGCCACAGAGAGGGGGCCTCACGAGCCATATGTGCACCCAGGGTTGAACCACATAGGATTCGTGGTCGAAGATGGCGAGGCCACTGCCATGAGGCTCGCGAAAGCGGGATTCTCGCAGGGCTCAACGTACCTTGACCACCCACATAGGCACCGATACTACTTTTTCGATCACGACGGGAATGAGTACGAGTTCGTCCAGTACCTCAGCGACAGGGCAGAGGAGAGGAACGAGTACTAATCTAGAGTGCCAGAGGTTTCAAGGCATCAGGCCAGCAGAGATGGGTCATGAGGAGGTCCCTGATGGCGCTCGCCATGGCGCTGATGATGGCGGTCACGCCACTGTCAGGCTGCCTACAAGGTGATTCAGGGAATCCAGATACGGACCCCAGTGCTGCCATCGAAAGGGTCTTCGTCACAGGTCCTGATGGGCTACCAGTCGATGTTCCGCCCCTTCCACTTAGCTTCAATTTCAGTGACGTCGGGGAGGACGGAGCCGAGCCGAGCATCGGAGTGACCTCCAGCGGCTGTATTTTCTTCATAGCATTTGAGAAGGTCATGCGCTCTTGCGACCACGGTGAATCTTGGGAGGACGTTACCGGGCCGCTCTGCGCATTCCAGACCAATGACCCTTGGGGTTGGGTTGACCCCGAAACTGATCGAATATTCAATGTCCAGATGCAGGGGCTAGAGACTTCGTGGATTTGCTGGAGCGATGATGATGGGGAGACGTGGGTCGGCAACCCACACGACTCTGGGACAACCCCAATCAATGATCACATTAAGCTCGCCACTGGACCTTGGACCAGTAGTGGTTACGGAGTGGGTGGGCAGTTTTCCCAGACCTTCTACGACCAAGCTGTATACTACTGCTATAACAAGCTGGCTGGCATTTTCTGCTTCACAAGCTTCGATGGTGGTGCTACATTCGAGGCTGGTGGGCAGGTCATAGGACTTGCTACCACGGACGGTGGACTGCACGGAGCAATCACCTCCGCTCCGGATGGAACTGTTTACGTCACCCCAAGGGTGGAGACGCCGACCGTGATTGTGTCCAATGACAACGGATTAACGTGGTTCGCAAGGACGATGGGCGAAGATGCGGGGACCCCCTACCCACGAAAAAACTCGGAGGTCGCCACGGACACGCAATCGAATGCCTACCACATTTGGACGGGGGGCGATGAGGGCGTCTACATGTCCAGGAGCACTGACTCAGGCGAATCGTGGGAGCAGACTAGCATCAGGATAAGCCCGATCGAGGTTGTCTCCAGCGTTTTCCCTCAGGTCGATGCAGGGGATCCCGGGCGAATAGCGATAACATACCTCGGCAGCGAGAACGCGAGCGAGCTCGGCCGACCTAACATCGATGATGAGCCTTGGGACGGGAATGCACACTATGCTAACGCGAACGTAAGCTACTATCTGTACATCACTTACAGCATAAACGCGCTGGACCCGGATCCGGTATTCCATACCGTTCGGGCCTCCGCGGATCCGGTTCAGATTGGAAGCATATGCTTGAACAGTGGCGACTGCAGGGACATCGGAGGATCCAACAGGAACCTGCTGGACTTCAACGACCTCCACATAGACAGGGAGGGCAGAGTGTACATTGCATTTGCAGACGGTTGCACAGGCTCGTGCGCCGAGGGCAACAACTCCACTCCCGAAGACTCAAGGAGCAGGAGGGGGATAATGTGCTTCCTCAGCAGCGGACCCAGTCTCTTGGTGGAGTATGGCGATCTAGCTGATTTCGAGAGCTTGGGAGGTTAGCTCGTGGAAAATAGTGCCTTGGAAGTTTGGCGTATGATCCCCCAGACCCCGGAGGTGGTCGGCTTCTTCACGGGGATTTTCGATGTAATAGGGGTATGCATATCTGAGACAGGTGAGGAGCTCACGATAGCGATAGAGGGTGATGGGATTAGGATTGATCCTGGTCTGCCGGAAAGGCCTGACTTCGTAGTTCCCATAGCGTGGGAGAACGTGGAGAACATGGTCGCTCATGCGGAAGACGGTGAGATTGACCCCCGGGAAGCTTGGAGGATTGTCTCGGTTCTGTTCACCTCATTGACTAGGGCTACACTACGAAATCCAATAATGTCGAATAACCTGTTGCGTAGAATATCCATGGTCGAGGACATTGCGCATGTGTACCTTGTAGCTCCAGATGGCAAGGAGGCGAATTGCCACACACTCGTTTATGTCAAGGGTCAGTGGCTTGTGATCTCAGGTCTTCACGGCGAGCCGAAGAGAACCTTCAGGATGTCCGCTGAGGATTGCATCGACTACCAGAGAAAGGTCTTCACTGCGATAAAGAAGAACAGCCTCTTCGAGTGGTTCAGATTCTCCTCTTGGTATAGGAAGTGGAGAAAGGGAGTTTCGGTGCGTCACCGCAGATAGGGTGGAGTGCGCGCGGAGTCGCAGTAGAGTCAGATGGGTCTCTTCATGACAAATTGCGAATTTGGCCAACTGCCGACACCACCGGCAATGACTTCCCATCCTTCTTTCCCCAGTTTGTTCAATTCTACTTCGAGTTTTTTGTTATTGGAATGGCCTACAACCTTGTATTCCCACATAGTCATGAGGATGTTTTGGGGGGGCAGCATATAGTGGTTTCACACTACCCTTTGAATGCCTTGATTTTGGAAAACCCCATTTACCACCATTATGTGGAAATTCCATGATGGAAGAATTTGCAGAAAATGAGGTGAATAAAAATCTATTTTCAAAAATACTCTCGATGAAATTTTCGGCCGTAGATATGAGACTGGCAAGTACAACTGGTTTTTTTGGCAGTTTACTTGTCGCAAAACTATGGGACCCTATATTGAGTTTGAACTGGTATTGGTATGGAATTTTGACTGTATTAGCGAGCATTAAGCCGTATCATGCATTTTTCAAACAAAGGTAATCGGGCCAGTCGGAACGATAGCGTAGAGTGGTCCCTTCATTGCACATGCGAAATAGGGGGTCACTCTTCTTCGGATTTCCACTTGTTGTAATCAACTAGAGACTTCTTGTGTGATCTGATCGCCAACAAGAGTCCCACAAGAAAGATGACTACTCCTGCTGGAATTGTCAAGATCATCACGAAGGCAGCGGCTCCCCCTCCTGTTGAATCATCATTGACATACAGAATCGGCCAGAATGCAACGCATGCCGAGATTACCGAAATCGTCACAATGCTTCCAACTAGACTAGGGCGATCCACGGGATTCCGTACAAGGGCGGGTGAATATGCTTTGTTACGGCATCAGCTATCACGGGGCTCCCTTACTGATGAAATGACTATATGCCGACTCGCTGAATTAGAAATGAGAGTGATCTTGTGGATGCAATTAAACAATACATGAAACCAAAGTGGTGGCTAACAGGCGTAGGTATAATATTTACAATCTTTATGTTGTTGACTTACGCTGAAATCATGAACGCAGCGGAAACGGGGTGGGGCGCTGATTACACTGCTAACGACGCTTTCTACGAGAAAGCGTGGGCTGCTACCTACCTCACAATCGCAATTATTTCCGTAGTTTCTGGCCAATTTGTAGAAGGGAAATCTCAGGCGATTCTTGCAATGACGATTGGAGGATGTAATATCCTTAATTTCATACTAGTATTCCTTGCAGCCGGTGATTTGGATTATAGCTTCACGAAGGATCCTGTTAACTGGGCACCTCCTATGGTAATGGCGGTTGGTCTTCTCCTGTCTGGATATCTTCACTTAGAGGAAGAATGACGCATACCTCATAGAGGGGGGCCTTATGGTTGCCCGTGGACAAAGAAGAGGCGATCAAGGAGAACCTCGACTCGTGGGATGAGTTGGCCAGTGTCCACGCTCGGGGGAGCGGGGCTGAGTTCTACCGGATAGAGCAGTGGCTCGCGGGCGAGTCAAAGCTGGCTCCGTGGGAGATTGAGGAAGTCGGGCCGGTAGTCGGCAAGTCCCTACTGCATCTGCAGTGTCACATCGGCACCGACTCGTTGTCGTGGTCCCGTGAGGGGGCCAAGGTTACTGGCCTGGACTACTCTCCTAGTGCAATCAGAGAGGCACAGAGGTTCGCTGGGATGATCGGGGTGGGTGACGCCCGTTTCGTTGTCAGTAGAGTCAGGGACGCCGTTGAATCGCTCGAGGGAGAGGAGTTCGACATCGTCTACACGGGCAGGGGCGCACTCTGCTGGCTGCCAGACATTGAGCAATGGGCGTCCGTTTGCAGCAGCCTAGTCAAGCAAGGCGGCATGCTGTACCTGGAGGAGTCCACCCCCATGATCAATGCGTTAGAGCCAATGGCTATCGAAGGAGGGTCGGTATTTGGGCTGAGGTACGACCTGTTCAATACGGAGGCGGTGAGTGAAGTTAGCGAGGGCAGTTACGCCGACCCAGATTACCCCGGGTTGAGAAAGAGTCACTGCTGGGAATACAGGTATGACTCCATCATCAACGCCCTTGTCGCCAACGACTTCAGAATAGATCTATTGAACGAGAGGGATGAGATATTCTTCGATCCATTCCCAGAGAAACTCGTCGAATCAAGGCCGAACTATTGGAAATTCAAGGAAGGGGAGACGAGGTTTCCACTCACCTTCACCCTCAAGGCTACAAGATTGTAATTGAGGGGTGTTCCAGTGGACTCCCTCGATTACGAATACTCAATATTTGGTAGTGGGGATGAACACCACTCCCCGCTCATCGCCGCACCTTGAATGCCACGCTCAAATGTCGGGAAAGTGCACTAGTAAGTGATTTAGTTCCCACAGCCGCAACCAGGAGTGTCGCAAGAATCCTGGACGTCCTTCTGGACCCTCTCCTTCTTCTTGCCACTCATCTTCATGACTGGAACCTTGATCTTCCTCTGACCCTTTAGTGTTCTTCTATTCATGATTATACCAAAACAAGGACACTCTTGAACATTATCGTCACGATTAGAAATCTGGAGCGCCCTTCTGCATGGTCAAAACGCCGAGCCTTGAATGCCACACTGAAATCTCGACTGGAGTCCCATCAGCAGCAGCCTTCTTCTCGAATGGGAGCAGGTACGAAGGATACTCGGTCTACGTCATTTGTGCTCCTCAATCTCGATACGATGTCCCTCAACGAGCTAACTTGCCCTCTGATTTGCAGAGTGTCTACACAAGTATGGCTCTCCGTCAGGCAGTTGTGGTGGAATGAGGACACTTCGACAGAATTTGAGTGCCGGATGTCCAGGATCTTTGATTCCACGCCATGTTGGTAGAAAATCACCATCACCCCCTCTGTTTCAGAGTCATCTTCCATATTGCTGATATCGCCACGGCTGATATCTGCGAAGTGAAAACTAGCGTCTCTAAGGAACATGCTCCTGTTTTTGTATCCTGTTTCCTCGACCATTGAATCTAGCGAATCTAGGAATTTATTGTCTCCACTGAATGAAATTATCCTGCTCATAGTTCTCGTATGCACAAGGAATTAATAACATTTCTTAAATATGTAATAATTTTCGGCCAGTCTCATGTCCGATCCGAGTCTTCCGACTGAACTGATTGCACTAACACTGATATTAGCCCTGATTGGAGGTTTGACCCCAATATTTAGTGGTATGAAGGCGAATAAAGAAAGTCTACGAAAAATCACAGGTGTGGCTTCCGGGATTCTGTTGGCGTCTGCAGTACTCGTAGTCATTCCAGAGGGTTTCGATTTGGCTTCTGGGGGTCATGAAGAGCATGGTCACGAGGAGCACGTCGACGAGGGGGCTTTGGCTGGTGCTACGGCACTGGTAATACTCGAATTGGAACATGGTGATATCTCGGCTTCCGAGGCGATCGAAGAGATAGAGGAGCTTCTCGGGGGTCATGAAGAGCATGCTGATGATGACCATGACGAGGATGCCCATGAGGGAGAAGATGAGGCGTCACTATCCGAAAGCATTGAGCACGTCATCGAAGAAGTAGAGTCAGGAGAGATAAACGCCTCGACTGGAATCGAGGAGATCGAGGAAATTGTTACCTCGCATGCTCACGAAGAAGGGCATGGGGCTGAGGAGGAGGAAGCTCTGGAGAATCTGGCAATTGGATTAGCAGTACTAGCTGGCTTCGTCCTTATGCTAGTTCTCGAGGGCTCCGGGATAGGTCATGCCGTTCACGAGGAGCATCACGACCACGAGGACGAGCATGGTCACCAGCACATCCATCATGGTGTTTCTCCCTTTTTACTGGTTCTGGGACTCTCGCTGCACTCTGCTGCGGATGGCCTCGCGATAGGCTCTGCTGCAGCCGGGTCTACAGAAGCAGTCACTGCTGCAGTAGCACTAGCAGTACTAATCCACAAGGTCCCGGCAGCATTCAGCCTAGGGGTTTTCTCGATGCACGAGAGGGGAGATCGGAATGACTCCATCAGGGACGTCGTCTTGTTCTCAATCGCAACTCCGCTGATGATCATTGTTTCGTTCTATGCACTCATGGGGATGGACGAACATTTCATCGCCCTAGCTATGCTTTTCTCTGCTGGCACTTTCCTGTATGTAGCAGCGGTTGACACCCTGCCCGACATTCACAACCCGGAGACAGGTCGAGAAGCCATGATCAATGTCCTAATTGGAGTGATTATCATGGTCGTAATACTATTCGGAGC
>Ga0115011_10001084_pt1 | contig 19879 bp, 27 predicted proteins | sample TroAtlMetagenome_2_FD_88705 | JGI IMG/M metagenome (GOLD analysis project Ga0115011, IMG submission 88705) | Marine eukaryotic phytoplankton communities from Atlantic Ocean - Tropical Atlantic ANT8 Metagenome | ecosystem: Environmental > Aquatic > Marine > Oceanic | place: Tropical Atlantic...
ATAGCCTTCTTCGAAAGTAGGGTCATCACTTTCGCAGCTGTCGTGGGTGGTGTGGTTGGCCCGACCGAACTCAGGTGGATATGTGCGGCGTATTCCGCTGCGAACTGAGCACCTAACACCGCAGGTTCCGTTCCTATCAATCCCCCTATCGCAATTCCATATGGGAGTCCAGCTTGAATACTGGTCATGAGTCCTCCTTGGATTTTCATGATAAGACCCGCGTTCAGGTTCATCATCATTCCTGCAGTGATGTTCGTCGCTAGACCTGAAGTCATATTAATCAATCCCGCCGCTCTCATGTCTATTCCCAGAGGTGCGGTCAATGGATTCAACTGTAAGTGAACAACTCCACTTGGGTCGGAAGGCATGAACGGCGGACTTGGTATTGGTGCGGCTTTTACCATCAAACTGATGTTTCCAAGTTTCGGGTTTCCAGTATTCACCTTGAGTTCAATGTTACCTTGCATGACCTCAATCTCTTTACCTGCCCAGTCAGTTCCAGGGACCTTGTAGTTACCCAGAAATTCATTCGTGTAGAACTCTTTCGAACAAGCCGCATTTACGTTGAACTGTCCTTTAGGTGCCATTACCATGTTACCAGTTGACTCAGCCTTGAACGAGGTCATCGCTGAAAACTGAAGAGTCGCCCCTTTAACGATATGGTCACCCTTTGTGTTATGGGTATACTTAGCGGTGGTATCAGTTCGTTCTGCAGCGGTGACATACATATTTCCTGCCTTACCACCTTTACCCGCGGACATTTCAAGGTCTTGGCCTGGCTCTGTCGAAACTCCGCCTGGAGCTTTGAGAACTATCTGTCCGTTATCTGACTGTAGAACCATGTCTCCACCTGACCTCATAACCATAGAACCAGAGAGAACATTTACACGAAAACCTGAGTCTGCAGTTATTGCGTGCAGTCCCTTGGTTCCCTCATACCTGTTCCCTAAGACAGAGTGATAATACGACTGCATTGTTCTGTCGCTTCTCGCACCATCTGGATGGAAGTGAATATGACTGGTTGTCCTGTGTTGTATCAGTACACGCTCAGCGTCAAGAGTATCATCCATCTCAAATAGATGCCCTGACTCAGTTTCTTTGGCGTGGTTGAATGGATACTTTGCTGCGAATGGGTCTTGAGGTTCGTTCCATTCGTGTGGTACACCTGCACCTCCTGAGTCAAAAGAAGACTTTGCTATTCTCCAACCTGTGGCGTTTGTTCGTGTCTCTATCCTCAGTCTAGCGGGTGATGGAGCAGGGGATATGTCTTTCGCTGTAGATGAAGACTGGTCTTGTATCCACTTGTGTCCACCCATAGGATGGTCTTGTCCCAATGCCGTTAGAGGAATGGTGGGTCTACCGAAAAAGTGTATGGAAGGATATGGACTTGGTTGTAAAGGAGTAACCTTGACCTGAGCCTGTTGAGTTCTGTTTACGCCTAGTGGGTCTAGTCTCGTTCCCTCTGCGATATAGTCAACTGACATAGGTTTTTGTGGATACCCTGTGTTAGGGTCTCCGCCAACTGAGTCTTTTTGTATAGGATTCTCAGGGTCACCAGTAAGCTCGTAAACAGCTTCACGTTTAGCCCAACGATTATCCGCGAAAGCACCTCTCCTCTTGGCGCCTGGCGTCTCAGGTATGCCTGGAATGGTTCCCATGAAAATAGGTTCCTGCATATCCTTACCATCACGAAAGAAACCCATCACCCAAGTTCCTTCTACTGGACCTGTGGGTGATTCTCCTACTCCTGTTTGGGATGCACTTGTGACTGGCGTCATAGGCAGAGCCCAAGGAAGGGTTTCTGTGGGTTGTTCGGAGATGTCGTGAGAATGATAACCAAAACATCTAACCTTACACCTACCAAGGCGTAAGGGGTCCATCCTATCTTCGACTACTCCGATAAACCATATAAACTGGTCATACATTATCGTCTACCTTGATTCATCATTTGACCCTGCATACGAGCCGTATCACCTTGCATTTCATAAATAGCATGTTCAAGGTTCGCCATAGTTTGTTCTATCTTGATGGCGTTTAGTTTGTGCATATCTTGTACCTGAGTTTGCATTTTCTTTATTGTTTGGTGTTGGTCAAAACACAGATAAGCGAAGAAACCTAAACACAGTCCTGCTAAGCCATGAGTTGACAAAACCTCAACTAGAGCGTCAACCATTATAATCTCCTAAGATGATGGCCCCACTTTTGGTGGAACCTGTTCGTGAAACGTAACTTGTTTATATACTTCCTCATCAAGAGGGTCCAAGCTCGGATTGGACTGACTTGTCCTCTTCTCCGATTTCACTGCAACTCCACCTGCAACAGGGTTACCTGTCCAAGGAGAAACGTTCTCCTCTTCGTCTGTAGTCAGGTTGAGAGCTTCATCAATATTCTGCAATAACGATTCTTTTACCAACTTCACTTTTAGCTTGTACAAACCCCCTATCAAAAGGTGGTCCATTCCTGTTATTAGATACTTTCCACTTGTCAATCCATTGAGTGAGGTGTCCATCCCTCCAGCTTTTGAGGGGATAAAGACATAACAAAGGGAACCAGTTTCATACTCAGCATTGTATGGTACTATTGCTTCCATTTGCAGTTGGCGTATCTGTTCCAACTGACTTGTCCTGTGCATTGAGGAAAACCCTTCTCCAGACAGACTATTGACTGGAGCATCATCGTGACTTCCAGAAATAGCCTTGACCACAACCTTTGGAAACTTACCTTGTCTCTGGTCGGCATCGCCATCTGGGTTCAAAAAGGATACCGATGAGTTCATCAGGTTCCTCGCATATGCGTGTCCTTGTGTTTTTCCTTGTTTATCGTAAAAATAGTCGTAGTTCAAAACTGAATGGTGTATGTAGTCAAGTCCCACAACTCTATTCGCTATCATTCCGTTCTCTAGTTTACTGACTGAGTCGAACAGTTGAGGAAACCCATATTCGTCTGGTATCATCTGTTCGTATTGATGTTTAGGTCCATCCGATGCTGAACCATCGATGGAAGGTGGGACAAGATGCATCTGTGGTATCTCGGCCTGAATCTCAGTCTCTTGAAACTCGTTTGTATTCTGTAGTATTGTCTCTATCGATTTGAAGTACAACCCATGCATAGTCTCCCAGCAGAAGTAAAAAGCTCCGTGTGAACCACGAGTTAAAGAGACAGCCTTCGTTGCTAACCACTCAAGAGTTTCGAGTGGACGCCAGCCAGGCGCACAAAAATCCAAAGAACCTTTTGTCTCTTCCACCTGAATTTCTTTTGAGTATCCTTTGAACTTATCTTCAAGTGGTTGCTTTATCCATCCATCGTAGACTTGTTTTACTATTGATGATATAGGTTCCTTATTCCAACCCCCATAAACCTTTGTCTTGCAGGACTGGAAATACTCAGGAGTCGCGGCCGATATCGTGTATGTCTGTGCCGTTGGTTTGACATCCTTCAGTCTCGTAACCTTGTGAACATAGAATATCTTTCGGAAAACTCTTGCAGGATTACCTGAAGAGATTCCTGGCCCGTCTGTCCAAGAGAAGAATATCATCTCTTCCCCTATCATTGGCATCTGTTCATGCAAAGCGGCGGAGTCCTCAACCACAATATTCAGAGTGACATAAGGCTGATAAAGACTTTCCTTCATTATAATAGACTGGACATGGTTGCCCAAGTCAATGAAATTCTTCTGTCCAAAGTCCATGATGACAAGTTCTTTTATCTCGTATGCACCACGAACTGGACCTTTGATATTCTCCATTTACTTAAATATCTTTCCTAGCTCAACGACAAGTTTAGGCAGAAACGCCTCTTGTGGTAAAATGATTTCTCTCTTTGCTTCATTTGCATCAACTTCGAATTCGAACTTGGTGACAATGCGAGAGGGTGCAGGACTCTGTGTTCCGTCCTTTAAGATTACATATTTTGCTTGGTCTATCTCGTTCCCCCTTGAGTCCTTGTAGGTATGAACTGCAAGTTCAGCATTTGCGACTGAACCATAGACATCTATCATTCTCTTTGTCATCTGTTTCTGTGATAAAGGCCAGTCTGTGTAAGGGTTGAAGATATTGTTGACGAATAAGATAACCCAGACATACTTCACATCTCCGTAAGTATTGTACGATGTTACATCTGGTCGTTCTCCGTCTGGAATGTAATAGGGCATGAACTGTCTAACCATATCAAGCTTTGACCCACGAAACTTAGCGACTCGCGTGAGGTCAGGAACTAACTGATACTTGCCAGTCTTATCTATGTCAAACTGAACTTTTCTAAAGTTCTTAAAGTATCCTGTGTCTGAAGCCATTAGTATCCCTTCATAACATCTGCTTGAGTTAACTTGACTGTTTCTTGAAACGAAATATTCAGACTAACTGCTGAAGGTTGACCATCTTCGTAGAAGGTCGGCATCATCGCTCCTGTTCCAGCATAGTCAACATCAACTGACTTTAGAACACAAGTTTTGAATCTCTGTATAGGTTTGTATTGACCACCTGAACCTGAAGACCTAACTTTCCCACTTGAATGGGTTGACTCACTTCCTTCCTTGGTAAAAATAAATATCTCTGGAATAACCAAATAAGGTATTTTCCATATTCCCTTGAAGGCTTCTCCTCCTGCCGACGCCATTCCAGGCAATATTCCTAACTTGAATATTCTACAAATGTCTTGTATCGCAATAGCTTCTTCTTGGTTGTCAGGTATCATCAACCATGAAGCAGTAAAGGAACGAAACTCTGGACCTGTGTAAATCATGAATGTATAGGGGTTTTTGACTGTCTTCGTCAATCTCTGTACAACTCCTTGAAGTGCTCCCCCGCCTGGAGCGAGGTTTCCAAGAGTGACTAGATTGTTTGTAGCGTTCTTCGCTGTATCTCCTCCATCTGAGCCTTTCGACCCAGCGACAGCGTTCTTGACTTTATCCATGAGATTTGATGTCTTTGAACCAACATCTCCTCCCTGTCCTGCGGCACCTAATGCTTCAAGTGCCCCTCTAGTCGCTGCTCCAACATCACCAGTATTATATCCTGCTGAGTAGGTTGACTTCAATGGGTCTTTTGGTACTGGTAGTGCTACTGTATATTTTAAAGTTTGTGCAAAGTCCGTTGACAAATCTCCTTGATCCACAAAATAAAACATAATAAAATTCTTCTCGTACTTCTCCGCATTTGACGGAGAACCAGAAGCGAGATACTTCGGCCACTTTTGAAAGACTGCACCTTGAGTCTGTAAAGATGATGGGGTTGCCATGAAACATTTCTCCTAATAGTTGTGGTCTTACTATTTAGGCTCTAAATAGCTAGGATGAGTAGAATACAAAAAGGTAAATATAGAGTGAAATGCCGTGAAAAGTACCTTGGTGACAGTAAAGAGGTTGTCTATCGCTCATCGTGGGAGAGGGAAACTTTCAAGTTCCTAGATATAAACCCAAAGGTAAAAGGGTGGGCGTCTGAGGAAATTGTAATACCTTACATGGGTCCAGACGGAAAAGCCCATAGGTACTTTCCTGACCTTTACATAGAAATGAAGTCAGGAACAAAACTGCTAGTCGAAATAAAACCAGCAACTCAAACAAAACCTCCTAAATCCACGATGAAGGTCAAACATCCTAGACGCTTCTTAAAAGAAGTGAAACGATATGCTGTAAACCACGCTAAGTGGACTGCGGCTCAAAGATGGTGTGAGAACAAAGACTTGGACTTCTACATCTGGACGGAGAAAACTCTAATGAAAACACTAGGAATAAAACTACGTGGCTAGACAACTAAACGAGTCTCTACTCGACAAATTCAAAAAGGCACTTCGTACTGGTTCTGCAGCGAACAAACAAAAAGGAGCTGTAGGATGGTTCAAGTCCAAGATACAACAAGGACTTCAACTAGCGAAGCGTTCCTATAAAGGTGCACGAGGAAGTGCAATAAGTGGTATGTCAGGGATGACGCCTAAGGACTTATTGTCCAACTACCCAAAATTTAAACTGGCAAATGGACCAAAGGTTCAAGTCAGAGGTCAAATGTTCTTCTTTCAATACGACGCAAAGTATAAAGGAGAACTTCCATACTGGGATAGATTCCCAATGGCGATACCATTTGACTTCAAACCACCTCATCTGTACGCGATAAACCTACATTACTTACCGCCGATGATGAGAGCAAACTTGATGGACCAGATGTTGATGCGTCTGAACAATAAGAAGATGGATGAAACGACTTTCATCAAAGCGGACTGGGAACAGTTCAAGAAGATAGATGAAGTATTTCCTTGTGTTAAAAAGTATTTACTGAACAGGGTCAAGTTAGCGATAAAGATACCCGCCGATGAGTGGGATGTCGCAGTCTTTTTACCTGTCGCCCGTTTCCAGAAAGCAAGCGAAAGCCGTGTCTGGAAAGACTCGAAAGCTATGATTGGAGGATAATGTTAAGTAACGTCTTAGAACAATTTTCAGGTTTACCTCGTTCTAATAGATGGCTAGTCTATTTTGAAAACCCAGGCCAAGCAGGTTTTTCTCCTACTCTAGGAAAGAATCTTGGTTTCTTCGCACAAAGCGTAGCTATTCCTGGCCGTACAATAATGACTAAAGAGACTTTCAACCTGACCCAACCTCAGTCATATGGATACGCATCTCAGGTTGGAGAAATGCAAATGACATTTCTCGTAAGTAACGGCTCTCAAGGAAAATCTACATACGAAATGTTCTACGGATGGATGGACAAAATAGTCAGTATGGCATTTGGAAATATCTCTTACTCAGACTCCCATGTTCTTAACGCAAGACTAAAAGTTATCGACCAAGGAGCCGTCAAAGACTGGTCATACTGGAACGATGGAGGAAACAATAGTGGAAAGAACGATGAAGACCATATCGCTTTCTACGCTACACGAATGTGGCCTTCCGCTCTTGGAAACCTTTCTCTAGGTATGGAAGAAGGAATACTAACATTCGATACCACATTCAAGATACACAAATTATTAGAATTCAATACCGCAAGTCCTAGTGCTCAGAACAGAAGTTTCAACGCAGTAGCGACATCCCTCGCTTCACTAAAAAATAAACCAACTGGTGAACTGCAAGCTGCACTCAACCAGTCAAACGATATTGGTCGTATCGCGGTTGACGCCTTTGATAAGATATCAAAAGCGGCGGTTAAAGAGGGCGAAAAAGCAGGACCATAACCAATAACCAAATATGAGTAGATTATGAAATTACCTAAACTTGATGTTAGAATGTTTCAAGTGGCACTTCCGTCCACAGGACAGAAGTTGACCCTTAGACCTTTTCTGGTATCAGAAGAAAGAATACTATTAGAAGCGGCGAGGACAGAAAACCAAATTGAAATCGCCAATGCAATGAAACAGATTGTAAACAACTGTGTGACAGAAGATTTGGAGCTAAGTAACTGTCCAACCTTCGACATAGAATATCTCTTCGTCCAACTCAGGTCTCAGTCCGTTGGGGAAACTCAAGAAGTATCCTTTGCGGTTGACAAACATGACTGTGAAGGGGATGAGAAAATGATTGAAGCACAAATAGACCTTAGTAAGGCGAAGGTAGGTAACCTAGACAAAGCCAAAGGTAATAGTCGTTTCATGATTACAGATACAATCGGAATGGAAATGAGATATCCCACTTTGGAGGATACAGGCACAATACAGACCGAGGATGTTGATTCCATGTTCGGAATGATAAAGACCTGCATCAAACAAATTTACACAACTGAGGGTGAAATCTACGAACCAAAAGACCTTGATGAAGGAGAGATAGACACCTTCATTAACTCAATGAACGCAGGTCAGTTCGCAAAGGTCAACGAGTTCTTCAACGATATGCCTAAACTTGGGTTGGATGTCCAGTACAGATGTCCAGTTTGTAGTAAGTCAATGAGTAAGTACCTAGAGGGGATGGCAAGTTTTTTCTAATATGCGTGGCTCACGATAACCTTGAAAATATGTTGAGAACAGATTTTGCTCTCATCAAACATCATGGGTACACGCAATACGACCTGAATCATATGGTTCCATATGTCAGGAAAGTTCACGTTCTGTTATTGATGCAACATTTACAAGAGTTGGAACAACAACAGAAACAAGGAGAAGGCGGAGCAGGACAACCGCTATTTGGCGGACAGTCGTTCGCAGAAGATGATGAAGTAAGTGATGTAATGAGCGGTTCACGAGAGTGGACTACTGTAGAGTCTAACGAAAACGCAATGGAGTAGATATGCCAGAGGCATCAGTCCCAGGCGACAGGAATCCAAAGAATACTTTTGATGATGTCGTAAGGGAGCTACAAGAGATTAAGGAAGCTGACGAACAGTATTCGAATGATAATACTGAAGCTCTTCTCATGGTTGATGAGTCCATCAACAAGACCGCTGATGCGGCGATGGCTCAACGGACAACCATTAACAACATCATGCAATATCAAAATGAGTTGTTTGGGAAAGTCGCAGACTTCGCCGAGATGAACAACAAGGCTATGCTTGAACAAGCAGAAAACTTGAAGAAGCTCGGGGATATCGGAGGGGATGACAAGAAAAAGAAGAAGAGTGAAGATGAACCTACAGCTTCAACTCAGGCATCACTTCTACAGTCCCAGTTAGCAACTCAAAAGTCCTCTGCAGACATCTTCGACTTCATGAAAGCTCAAGCAAAGAGGGAGGCGGACAGACTCGCTTCTGAGAAGAGACAGGCTGGAGCTGGCGGAGCTGGTGGAACAGACATCAAAAAGGAAGCTAAAAAAGGTGGACTCATTGGTGGTATCTTCCGTGCTATCGGAGGTGCGTTCAGTATGATTGGTGGAATCTTCAAAGCAGTAGCGAAAGTCGGTCTAGGATTTATTAAAGGAATGGCGGCTTTGGGGGCTGGTATCGCAGCGTTTTTCGTAGGTTTTGCAGCGATAGGAGCGGCGATGGAGTTCGCTCAATCAAGAGGAGAAGCGGTTGTTAAGGTAATGAAAAACTTCTTCGACGCATTCACAGGAGTTGGGACAGAAGGTCTGGTCGCCTTCGGAATGATATTAGGTGCTGGTGTTATCATGGAGAAACTTGGAGGAGTTAATCCTATCAAGCTCGCCACAGGTATGACCGCCCTTGGTGCTGGTGTTTCTGGTTTCTTCGCGGGTCTCCTTTTAGGTGATGCCGTTGCAAGTTTCGCAGGAGAACACGGAATAGACGGAAGTTCTATCAAAACTCTTATGCAAAATGTCTTCGGAGCCTTTGACGGAATAAAAGGAACAGCGACACTCTTTACGATTCTAGGTCTTGGAACTATCATAGGTCTGGGCGGTAAGAAGGGTGTAGAGTTAAAAATCATGCGAGGAATGGCCGCGGTCGGTGCTGGTATCGTTGGTTTTATGGGCTCGTTCCTTCTCGCAGATAAGATAACTGAGATGGCAGGAGTCGATGGTTCAGCTATTAAGACTCTCATGCAGAATGTCTTTAGTGCTTTTGATGGTATCGGAACTGCGTTAGTTATCGGTGTTATGGGTGTCGGTGCAGCGATTGCGAAGTTTAAAATCAACCCAGTCGCGATGGCAAAAGGAATGGCCGCACTTGGTGTCGGAACTCTCGCGTTTATGGGAGTATTCGCTGTCGCTGATATGATACTCAAAACCGCTCTCGCGGGTATTGAAGTAGCTGGAGGCGGAGACTTTCTCAAGAAAGTTGCAGGGGTTGACGCTAGTATTATGAAGACCGCTGTCCAGAGTTTTGTCGGAGCCTTTGAAGGAGCGTCGATATCTGCGACTGTAATGGCAGGTCTCTTCGCTGGAGGTATCGCGATAGCAAAACTGAATGTCGGTCCTATGAAACTCATTAAAGGTATGGGTTCTCTCGCCGCAGGTATTTTAGCCTTCTCAACTGTATTCACAATCGCAGACAAGATATTAGGGATGTTCCTGCCTGGCGTTGACGCAGGAGGCGACCCAATGAAACAAGATATGGGTAATATCGAAAGAGTTGTTGGAGGGACATTCAAGGTCTTATCCACAATCGATACAGTTACCCTTGGTGCTATTATCCTCGCAGGGTCTTTAATACCGATGACCTTCCCTGTCAAAATGGCTCTTCTTGGTGCTGGTCTCTCAGCGTTCGCAGGTGCGGCTGGAGGTATCGCTAGTCTATTCGCAAAGATAGGTGTAACTGGAGATGACTTCGTTGTTCTCATGACCAACATTGGTCTGGGTATCGGAGGACTTCTTGGTGGAGCCATGGGAGAAACATTCGATAGACTTGGAAAACTAGACGGAACAAACCTCATCAAAGTTGGTGCTGGTATCGCCGCTATCGGTGCTGGTCTCGCTGTATTCGCAGGTGGTGGACTCGCAGCTTCTTTAGCTGAAGGAGCAAAGGGTGTCCTTGGTGCGATGAAGAACTGGTTCTCAGGAGATGACCCAAAGAAAGATGACCCTTTAGACGCACTCGGACCACTCCGTCCTTTCGGTGTTCTCGCCACTCAAATGCCAGAAGGTTTTGCTGATAAGTTGTATGCTATCGGTGAAGGTATGTCTGGTATCGCAGAATCCTTTGTTACATTCTCAGAAGGAAAAATAAAATCTGGTATCGGTAACATCATGGGAGGAAAAGGTTCCTTCGATGGTTTCATTGATATGTTGATTAAACTCAGTTCAAAGGATATCAACGGAGATGCAATACGAAACGCTCTGAATGGTTTTGCAGAAGGAATGTTAGAAGTCGGTAAAGCGGCAAGTGGCGTACCTCAAATGAAAATGAAAGGTCGAGAACTAGGCGGGTCAAGTTTAACACAAGGTAAAGCTGGAACTCTCACATCTGAACAAGTAGTAGAACTTGAACAGATAATGAAAGATAGAAGAGCTTCCAGAGGTGGAATTAATAGAAAGATGAAGTCAAAGATGAATGAGTTTGGTCTTGATGATTCTACCCAAAGAAAAATCTTAGCTGACTTGAGAAGAGCAGAAAGTAAGGCAGGACTGACTCAGGATGACCTCAAGAATCGTAGGAAATCCATGCTGAACGATAGCGACTTAAAAGAAATGAGTAAGTCTCTTTCACAGTATGGTGGTAAAGAAGCTCAAAGTCTTGACGCTAATCAGATATTAGCGAAGGGTCAAGCTACATCCCAGAAGGCTACAGATATGGTAGATACAAACGCAGATACATCAGCGGTAACAGTCGCGGCGGCAGGGGCTCAAATAGAGGCGAGTAGTATAGGGAGTCAAGCGGTTGTAAATGCTGTAAGTGAAGGAAATACTGTCCTTGCTGGAATCCTACAGCAAATACAAGGAGAGTTCGCTAAACTCCCAGGCTATGAAGGTTAGTTCTGAGCCGCTAACTTCTTGAAGTAGTCGAGGTCTAACTGACTCGCATCTTGTGGAGCAGTTGAATCGACTGGAAGGTCGGGCTCTGGTGCGGCGGTTTGCTCAGGAGCAGACACACTCGTTTCAGTCTTAGCAGGAGTATACTCTTCCAAACTCTCATCTTCCGCAGAAGCAGTTCCAAGATTCGCATCTTCAATACCCAAGACACGATGTAACTTTTCCTCAAGTTCCTTATAGGACTTGAACTCTGCAGGGTCAGTGTAGGGTTTCAGGGAGTGTTCCTGTTTCCAAACCTCTTCAAGTTTGGCATCCTCACCATCAAACAATGCTGACGCTGAGTCAAACTCAGACTTGTCATAGTTCCGATAACCATCAAGGTTACGAATCTTCAGACGGAAGTCTGCACCTTTCCAGAAATCAAAAGGGTTAATAGGTGTCTCATCCTCAAACTCAGGGTTCATCGCTTCTTGAATCTTCCCGAAAATTTTCTTTCCGTACCGATACAAGAATACTTTACCTTCGTTGTCAGGATTCTTAGGGTCACTCAAAACAAGGATGTTTGAGTAATACTCTAAGCGACGCTTTCGTTGACGGACAATTGTCTTGTCGTCTTCGTCACCAGAGTTCCAGAGTCGTGAGTTCATCTCACTTACTGGGTCTTTCTGATTGATAGTCGTGAGACTCTTTTCGATGTACCAACCGCCTGGACCTTGAAACCCATGAGTCCATAACTTAGCCCAAGGGAGTTCTTCGTTCGCAGGTGATGGAAGGAATCGAATGATAGCGTACCCATTTCCAGATGCATCTACTTCTGGTTTCCAGAGGTTTTCGTCATGGTTGTTATTACCACCTGACGCGTCTGTCTTTTGGATAGCTGTTCTGAGGGAATCGAGATCGCTCTGAGAAGAGCGCTTTAGTGCGGTGAAAACCATATTTTCCTTTTCGTTTTATGCGGATTGTGCGTTATATGCGATTGAACTAGAATTCTAGTTCGGTTGTTTCTTCACCCTCTATTAGGTGAAGGTCGGAGGCTTCCTGTGCAATCTTTTGCTTCAGTGGACCAACGACATACTGTGCGACCATCTCCTCGTCTATAGAGTGGAGGTCACAATAAAACAGGATAGCTTCAAGGTATCCCATATTATATTTAGTGACTATTGTTTCGACTTCTTTGACCAAGGTGTCTGCCTTTTTAAGGTCGATGTTTTCATATTTCATAGTAAATATTATACCACACTTTTGTGCTCTGTCAAGTATAAGTGCGAGTTAGTCCTATTATTTTGTCGATTTGTTTTTCTATTTTCTCTTTTCGATTTGGCCATAGAATATATTCTCTCTCAGGGTTTTTAGCAAGGTTGACTAGAAGGGGAATGATAGATTTCTCTATTTGTTTCATTCGTCCTTCATAGTCATCTTTCATGGATTCAAGGGCAGACTGTGACTGTTCAACCTCACCCTTGAGTTCGTATTCTCCAGAACGGAGATCGTCTTCCGTAGAAAACCCAATCTCCCCCCAGTCTTCCTGAGAGTCAATGTCAAAATCGAAATCAAAGTTTGACTTAGACACCTAAACTTCTCCCATAAGCTTTGACGGCTGAACGAGCATCTGCTGGTACGCCTTTGATAGCATCAGCGATAGAACCACCACCTTCAAGAACAGCGAAAGCCTTCTCGATTTGTGGAGCCCATTTCTTAGACACTTGGTTCATGAATTTAGCTGCGTTAGGACTAGCGGTAGCCTTCTTCTTGACTACTGGAGTATTAACTGCTTTCTCTAAAGCTCCGCCCGTTGAACCTTCGGAACTTGCCATTTTGGAATCAATACTATCACTGCTCCAACTTTTTTTCTTTTTAGCCATCTGTTTCCTTATTAATTGTTATTCTTCAAAAATGTTTTAAGTTCTGGTATCCCGCCGATGAATAAACCTTTCCAGATAATCTGCGGAACGCTTGTACTACTTGTCCTCTTCATCAGTTCTCCAAAGAACTTTTTATCAGAAGTTATGTAGGTATATGACTCCCCTGCCTCGTCAAGCAACTGCTTGGCCTCATCGCAGTGGACTCAATCGGGTAAAGACTTGTGACCGATAATAACAGTCCCTTGTATGTTAAACTCCATTAAGGAACCATCATCAGCATATGTTTTGTATGTTTTGCGGCATCTGGATTTGTTTCCATGAACTTCTTTAGAAGTTTCTTTAACGCCTTTGAATCTTCCATCGACCAAGCATCAACTTCGCCAACTTCTGTTCCAAACATATCCATAACTTTATCACATTTCTCTTTGTAGATATTAGGGTCTTGTCCGTTCCCATCGTTGTACTTCTCAGTATTCCAGACAAAGAAACATTCTCTGTATCCCTTACCTGTCATTATCTTAGCGAAAGCTGATGGTACATGCAACTTTGACTTACCGATAGTCTTTGGTTTGGCGTTCCAGTATGCTATTGTTAGAACTTCTAGTCTTTTATACTTAACCGCCATCTCCCTTTCGTGTTTCTCCAATGCGACAAACTTGTATCTGTTCGCTCGTGGAGTCTGAGGTACGATGTTCGCCATTGAGTAAGTAGCCTTCTGGTGTTTCTTGTTCCAGTCGTGACTAGCATCTGACGCACCAAAGTGACCCCTGTCATATCCAGACTTCGTGTAATCTTTACTGTATGTTCTGTATCCCTTCTTGACTCTCTTGTCGGTAAAGAAAGGTGGACGCTTATCAATGTCCTTGACAACGTTGTCTCCTGTTATCTCAACATAGACCGCTGTCGGTGATTTTCTTTTATGACTGTAACAGATAGAAAAGGTATCTATCAATACTTGGTCACAGTTGTGAAAGAAGTGTTTATACTCAGGAACCATCGACTTGTTGATGTCTCCGCCTGTAGTCATTGTCAATGCCAATATCGGTGTCGTTACTAACACCAAAAACAATAATAATATTTTCTTCATTATATCTTTCCTACCTCAGTTCCGCCCGAGGTTCCACTCTTGACTACCATCGTATTGCCTTCAGCGTCCGTAACTCTTTCGTAACCTGACATACCCAGTAGATGTCGTTTGACAATCTGTTTAAGTTCTGATGCATGATGAGGTTCGTGTCTCTGTCCACTTTCAGCTAGACGGCTTATTATCAAAAGTTGTAATTGTAAAAGTTGAGGTTTCTCTAAGTGTAAAACCTCGTTGTGTATCTTTGAATATATCTCTTTGGAATATTCGTTTTTATTTTCTACCATTTGAGTCTCCTCTGAAAGGTTACTCAATCAACGTAGGCACATGATGAACCATTATCCAACGTGCAGACATGGGTTAGACTAAACTTGACTGCTCCCAAAGGAAATATCGCTCCATCGAATGTTCCGTTATCTAAAACTTTGCCCGTATGGTTATCCATCAACGCCAAAGTAGAAAATGATCTACTGCATTGACCATCTGGATACGATGCACAAGCAAAACTTGTACCTATCAAACTATCATTATCAGCTTGATGGCCAGGTCCCCACATCTCGTATGGTCCACAAAAGGAACAACTAATCCCTTCTGTCATGGTTTGACCTACCATCATAGTTCTTTTGAACTGTAACTTACCTGCCCCACTATTCGCCGTTTGACATGAGTTCCACGAACAGTTAGTTGCGTTGTCCGTCATCCATGCTTTGTAACATCGAGCGTATGGTGGCTCAGAGTTTCGTCCTAAAGTTCCATCTACACCGCTCCAATAATGAGCGGTCGAGTAATGAGGGAATGTTGTGCCGTTATCATACGACAGAGTCGCAGGCATACATCCCTTGCGTATCTTACCTTCGGGATCAATGTACCAATAGTCATTTGATGCCCGATACTCGCCCCAGTACATTCTACTTGCACCCCAGTCAGAAACATTGTACTCAAACTTATTAACTGCTCCTGAACTGGTGCTAGTATTATCTGTAGTGCCCGTACCACTTGGACATCCTACATGAGCTGGAACATCTGGACAATAGTGATTGAACTCTATTGTCGACTGGTCTTCTTCTACTTTATCTCGGCTACAAGCTAGGACACTCGACCAAAGTACCAGCATTACTAACAATCCAACATTCAACGTTGGTTTTATACGTATGCTCCACTTGCGACTGCCGACTGGAATTATTCGTTGTGTTATCATAATAATTGTGATTTATGGTTTGATCCCCATCGTGCTCCTCCTTCTGGGTGCACGACATCACAACTATCATAATGAAAAGGATGGTTAAAGATATTCTGTTTAACATAGTTTCCTTCAAGAAAAAGGGACCACTTCAGGCAGGCCCCAACGCCTTGAAACTCACCCGCTTACGCGGCTAGAGCTACTCCTGCTGGAGTATAATCTGCGTTATTTGCAGTTATGAATGACTCTCTCATATAGTCCCTTACTAAGTCGAATTCCATAAACACCCCCGAATTCTAATGGGCAAAGATAAGGTACACAGTTCCAAATACTATGATAGCAATAATAAAGAAAACGAGTCGAACATTAATATCATCGTCATCTAATTTCATATTAGCAAAGCCAAGATAGAAGAACCGATTATTGTGAATGTTACAAAAACGCAAATGACTACAAAGTAGTGTCGCTCAACGTAGGTCGCAATAGTCTCTTCTTCATCAAGGTGAGTAATTTCCTTGCCTGTAGTATGGTTGTGTATTGAAGTTTGGTACTTTTCATACTTATGTATGGAGTCCATGAACCTTGCTTCCTTCTTTAACTGGTATTCTAGTTTTGCTTGAGCTTCCTTCTCTTTGTCTAGAACCTTCTGGCTTTTCTTCCAGTCCTTTCCTTTGCGTGACATAACCCTTTCTGGTGGAGGTGGGCAGATTCGAACTGCCGTCCTCAATAGTTATCTATACAATACAAACGAATCGTCATATTTAGATGCGTGGAGGCAAGTAGTCTTTGATTTTGTTAGACCTCTTGTCCCATCCCGCTTTAAAACCATTACCAAAGTGATATCCAAACCACATTGCGAAAGGTAAAACCTGAATGAACAGGGGAGTCTCAAGTAGCCACAGACATCCTGTGACTATAGCTGGTATTATCATTAGAATTTCCATCCTGTGTTGTAGTCCACGCAGTTGATAAGGAAAGTCTTTCGGGTATCCTTGATGGGTTTCTGACTCCATCCATGCCAACCTTGGTCGTGTCCTATAGTTATCATCGCCTTGTTGTCTTCCCAAGGTTCTCTGTGCCAGATTTCCTCTCCAGTCTTGTCGGTGTAGAACTCAGTTCCATCTCCCTCTTGACCTAAGTAGACCATGATGTTGAAGAACTTTCTTTTGATATCAAGATGAGGTCGCAACCACCATCCTGTTCTATCTGAAGTTACCTCTAACCTCAACCAACCTTTTATCGGTCTGCAACACAAGTCTTCGATGTAGTCCTTGAACCTTTTCGATGAGAAGTGTTCCAGTATGTCTTTGTGTCCATCCATCTCGTGGAGGAAATACCTAACTGGTAAACTCTTTCGTCTTCCGTCAAAGTCTGGTTCGATATCAGGCGGCCAAAGTTTTTCGCATGTTTGGCACAAATGTTGATAGTGATTTGGACTCAGGAAGCTCCTGTGTATCATTGGTTTCATCGAGGAAGTGCGGGACATCTCTACCTTTGAAATTATTGAATGACGATTTGTAGTTTCGATAGTAGTTGTGGTAAGAAGCGATGGCGTCACCCATGACTTTCGCCTCAACTGGCATAGCGGGCGGAGGGTCAACCCATCCATTCGCTTTTATGTTTCTGGGATACTTGATAACGATATCCTTGAGTTTTTGATATGTAAGATGTTCTCGTTTGTATCTGTATTCGTACTCCTTCGCCAGATGTAACCACAACTTATGTAGCCATACATAGTGGTCGACTGACGCTCTTGTCCAGATACTTGAAGGATGGTTTACATGCGAAGCTTTGTAGAGGTTGTGTTCATGATAACCTTGGAACATTTTCCAACGCTTGATGCGTCTGCCGTTCGCTGTCTTGTCCCAATAAGGTTTCCCATCCCAAACTCGATGGGCAGTGGACAATAGTTGTGCGTATTCGACTACCATTTTTACTACGTGTTTGTCGTTATGATATTTAGCACAAAGCTCTGGGTCTCTGTCAAGAAAGAATATATTCATCAGTCAAAGTGCGGGTCTGGTTGCCCTATAAAAGATTTTTGTTTGTTGTATCTGAAGAACTTGCGTTTCTTCGGTTTGACACATTCCTTGACTGTCTCACAGACTGGACAAGTCGGACATTGTTTCATCTCAAAGGGATGATGTCCCTTACGCAGTCTGGCTCTTATCTCGGCATATATGTCAATAAGAGTCTGGTACTCCCAGAACTCATTACTTATTATACCAGCTTTATCGCGTTTGTCAACTAGAATGTTTAATTGAGTTTGTACAATAGATAAAGTTCTATTATCTATTCCAAGTAACTGGGTAGGCATTAAGAGTAAAAGTATGAGTAACCATCGTTTCATTTAAGCGCACGATATATCTCCATCAGTTCATCGTCATCCACAGGAGCCGACAACGTGTAGTAGTCCTTATGCTTTCCTTCCAAACCCATGTAGTTCTTTAGGTCTAGGAACTTTGGAAAGTCATTGGTGAGGTTGTGCAATAGGAAGTCTGGGTCCAAATGGCACTGAGCACATTCGCTACCCATCGCAAAAACTCTGGCATTTCGTGAGAACTTCTCAGACTGTAGAAGAACAGAACGCAAGTCTTTCTCGACAAGGTTTATTTTCTTCGTAGTTTCTGGTAGTATCATAAACGCAAGATATGCGATAAGACCTATTGAGACCATTCCGAATGTTTTAGCGGACTTGATTGCTTTTAGAGTTTCCTCTTCTATTTCTTTGACCGCTTCAAACTGTACACCACCTTCTTTCTCTACTTGTTGTACTGTACCTGTTCGTTTACCTTTTGGAGCTTGGGCCATGTCTATCTCACTTTAACTTGATTATTTTCTTCGATAACTGATCAGCGAACCATTTCAGCACAATCGGTATCGAGACATTGGCAGTTAGAGAGAACAAAAATGCTACTGGGTACTTGAATCCTTGATATGGACCAAGTTGGGGTACTGAGGAAAAGACTAGCGTAACAAGTAAGAAGCCTGTGAAGGCCATTCCGATATTGATAAGTAAGTCAAGGAAGACTAAACGAAAGTCGTGTCCACCTGTTTCATCTTTATTGATGGCACCTATCGTGGTGTTGTCGTGTCGGTAGTTGAACATAAAGACGAATATACTTGCAAAGCAGACTACTGCCAGTAGTAGTAAATCGTCTGGAGAAAATAGTTCTGTCATGAAAATCTCATTTCACCTTTACTAGCCAGTATTTGTTCTTCAGTCCACTTCCGTATGTCAACTGGGTTTAGGAATAAACTGTCCAAGATATCTTCGATGAGTTGAGGCTCATGAATGTCATATTCGTTCAAAACCTTTGAGACGGCTTTGTAGTATGGATGGTCATCATGGTAGTTCATTGTATTATTTAGTGTTTTGGTACGGCTTGTCCGTCTAGCAAGACGCCCCGCTTTGTCTCTCCTCTTATCCGTTCTCCAGTGAGGTTACCAAGGTCTCGTTCTGTTTTAGAGCAGAGGCGTTCGCTTGTCAATGAGTTAGGAAAGAGACTTTTCTCTTTATTCTCTTATGCTGAGGGGCGGTTTGGAGTAGAGCGAGGAGAGGACTAGACTCTCACACAGGAGACCTCTTAGGCCCTGCCTATTCTAACCTATATGCCCTTCATGTTTGTTAAGTCATAAGTTTCCTTATTTCTTTTCTTGTGTACCTTTCGGTTTACGCGGTCTTCGTTGTTTTGGTTTTGTTGTTTTGGGTTTGCCGCTTGCAGATGGTCCATTCTTCATTCTAGGCTTTCGTCTAGTCTGAGTCTTTTTAACTGGAGTTGGTTTCGGCTCTTCTACTGGCCTATCAGTTTTCTTGAGCTTGCTCACTCCAAGATAAAATAATATTCCTACTGCTAATAATGCTACAAAAATTATGATGGCTGTTGAGTCTGAAAACCACCCAACGCCAGCAGAACTTGTATCGTATAAATCTAAGCTACTTGTTGTTTGTTCCATTTTCTATTTGTCCTGTCTGAATAACTCTGTATAACCCAAGTATAGAAGGAACCCAAAGTCCGACATAGATACCATACAGTTTTGAGTCTGGACTATCCATAAAGAAAAATAAGTAGACTGAAAGTGCTAGAGACAATATTGTAGCACCCAGAATATATTTACTAGCGTCAGTTAACATTACGCTCCGTATTCAAAGTTATAAGTTAATTGGTTCTCTCGCAATAGGACTGCCCCATTGCGTAGATGAAACCTTTTTGCTTCCTCTGTCTTGGGTGACAGAGTAACGAACCTTTCGGCTCGCTCTTTGAGATAATCTAAACCTCTTAGAATTATCTCTCTACCCGCTCCTTTTCTTCGGGACCATACAGTATAGAATATTGCATGCTTGCCAGGCTTGGGTTCATTGAGTAGTCTGAATTCGGATATCGGTATCTCTTCGCAATACGCGACGCATAAGCAGGCGTCCCATGGCCTACCAATTGTGTACATCTCTGTAAGACCCTCACGAACTCTCCACC
>Ga0115011_10001085_pt1 | contig 19863 bp, 24 predicted proteins | sample TroAtlMetagenome_2_FD_88705 | JGI IMG/M metagenome (GOLD analysis project Ga0115011, IMG submission 88705) | Marine eukaryotic phytoplankton communities from Atlantic Ocean - Tropical Atlantic ANT8 Metagenome | ecosystem: Environmental > Aquatic > Marine > Oceanic | place: Tropical Atlantic...
CCCCTGGCCAAAGAAAAAACATGCTAAAAGAAGATTAATTACAAAAGATTTTCTTTTAACCGCACATAGCATTCTAAAAAAAGAGGGAGCCATCGAGATAATTAACGACTCTCTAATATATCAACAACATTTAGAAGAACTTATTAACCACCAAAGCTATTTCAAACAAATTAAAAGTTTTCCTATTGCATATCAGGTTTCAACATTTCATAAAAAAGCTATAGAAAAAGGCCACACTATAAAAAAATATATTTTAGAAAAGGCTAGCTAAAGTATTGGCCCATAAAGACATACAGCATTCTTTCTGCCAACTGAAAAACAAAAAAGGCAATAAGTGGGCTTAAATCAAAACCCCCCGCTGGTGGAATAATATTTCTAAAGATAGATACAGTATTTTCATATAATTCTTGGATTAAGCTTGTCAGCGAATTATAGAAGTTAGCGCCGAATGCATAAATCCAACTTAAAACCGCTCCAGCAATAACAATGAACTTTAATATCCCAATTAAAATTATAGATGTTTCAAATATAGCTAAATTAACAATTGTTGTGATATCAAATGGCGTGGTTAGATAAAAAGTTATGCCATTGACCAGAAGTGCGGCAAAAAGAAGGCCAACATTTACCTTTTTATAATGAATATTAAAAATAATTAATAAAGGAAAGAGAAGGATCTTTATTGTTCTTGCAATCTTGTTATAACTATCAGCTTTTGCCAGATCAATTAGGAATAAAACTAAGATTAGATAGATTAAAATCGTTTTTAAATTTAATAACACTCCAAGACTAATTTCGTTTTCCATTTTTTATTCTCGTTCGCCAAATATAACAGTTCCTAATCTCACCATATTTGAATTACAAGATAAGGCTTCATGATAATCGCTAGACATACCCATTGAAATAATTTCAATTTCATCATTTATTTTTTTTGTCTTTTCAAATAATCTTCTTGCTTGTTGAAATTGTAGTTTTATCTCTGAGCTATCAATATTATTTTCTGATATAACCATGATGCCTTTAATTTTTATTTTTGATTGTTTGTCATGCTTCTCGACAATGTCTAATATCTCATTCTCTGAAAATCCACTTTTTGTTTGCTCTGATCCTAATTTAAGCTGCAGAAGGATATTAACTGATGCTTCTGACACTCCGTTTACTAAAAGTTTATATATTTTATGACGAGATACTGAATGAATAATATGTGAAGCTTTAACAATCTCAGGCAGTTTGTTTGATTGTATATTTCCAAGGAAATGCCATTTAATATCATTAGGAAGTTGAGCTTTTTTTTCTGATAACTCTTGTAGAAAGTTTTCTCCAAAGTTTCTATGCCCTTCATTATAAAGTCCTAGAATCTTCTGTATTGGCTGTCCTTTTGAGACAGCTATTAGACAAGCTTTAGAACCAATTTCTTCTTTTATTTTAAGGTATGCTTCTAAGTTCATTATTAATTTCTCTACATTTAGGAGGCAATGAATCCATATTTAATCTTCTAAAATCTTCTCTAGCATTATTTGTTTGTGATCTATTTTGAAAAGGACCAACAACAACTATGTAGTTGAAATCATTTATGCTCTTAACATTCTCAACTTTAGCTATATAGTTTATTTTTTCTAGTTGTTTTACTTGGCTTTCTGCCGCTTTACGAGATTTAAAACTTCCAGATTGAACAAAATATTCACAATCTTCAGTTGAGCTATCTTGTAAGTAATCAATCGTTTGAAAAACATCCTCTTCTAGAATGCTTTGGAACTCAAATTTTATATCTGGAGAATTAAATTTTTCTAAATTAGAAAATTCTTTCTCATCCTTAAGAAAAAAAATAGCCATCACTAAAATAATAAAAATTATTTCTGCTACAACAATTAATGTCGTCTTTATTTTTAGAGGGAATTTTTTATTCTGGTAAGAGATGTTAGCCATCTTACATCTTCTCTAATGGCTCAACATTTAGAATTCTAAAACTATTGGCAAGTACAATTTTTGTTGCCATTGTTAGCAGAAGTCTTGCGTTTTCTATTTTCTTATCCTCATTTATGACGGGGCTTTGCTCATAGAAGGCATGAAAAGAAGCTGATAAGTCTTTTATATAGTGGACTAAAGAGTGAGGAGACCTTTCCTCAGTATAACTTTCTATTAGGTGTGGAAAATTCAATATTTTATTCACAATATCAAAATTCTCCATTATTTCTTTATCTTCAATCTTCTCATTCGGATTAAAGCCTTTTTTAGCTAATATAGAGCAGCATCTGACATGAGCATATTGAGAATAAAAGTAAGGATTATTTTTGCTTTCATCTTTAGCAAGATTAATGTCGAAATCCATTGTGTGATCTGATTTTTTTTCAAGAAAGAAGAACTTAATTACATCTGGACCAAGCTCATCTCTTAATTCTTTTAATGAATAGAATTCCCCCTTTCTTGTAGACATTGTTTTTTTACTGCCATCTTCATATAGATTGACTAATTGATAGAGCATAAATTCTATTTCTTGCTTCTTGTTTTTCATTACGTTAAATGCAGCGGTTAATCTTGGAATATATCCATGATGATCAGCTCCGAAAACATTTATGCATAAATCATATTCTCTATCTATTTTATTTTTATGATATCCAACATCAGTTAAGTAATATGTTGGTTCACCATTTTCTCTCAATAGCACCCTGTCTTTATCATCATTAAAATCTGTCGTTCTAAACCAGATAGCGCCATCTTTAGAAAATGTATGATCAGCCTTTTCAATAACAGATAGCGATTTTGATAAATCAGAACTTGAATCCTGAATAGATCCAAGAGAGCTCTCATGGAACCAATTATCATGAATAATATTAAAGTTATGCAATTCTTCCTTTATTGCACTAAGAATCCTCTTAATAGAAAAATCATTTGCCGCTTTCCACGCTTCTTTATGCTCTTTTTGAAAATATTCAGAGATCTGATCTAATTTTTTTTCTTTATCATCAGAAAGACCTTCTAAATCGAGATTAATATCAATTTTCTCAGTATCTTTTAGAAATTCTTGTGCAATTTCATGTATGTAGTCTCCCTCATACATACCTTCAACATCAAAGTTTGCTGCATAAGCTTTTAAAAGTATGCTGCTAGTGAGTATAGATATCTGTCTTCCAGCATCATTTACATAATATTCTTTTGTAACCTTATAACCTGAATTTTCTAATAGATTAGATAAGGCCATACCCAGTACAGCCCCTCTTCCATGACCTACATGGAGAGGCCCAGTAGGATTAGATGAAACAAATTCAACTAATACATTACCCTGTCTTTTAGTATTTTTGCCCCATTTTGAATCCAGCTTTATCACTTCTTTCAATGCAAGGGTTTTCTCAGCGCTCGTTAGAAAGACATTAATAAAGCCAGCACCTTCAATGGATATAGATTCAATAAATGGCAAGCTTAGATCTTTAGTTAATAGCTCTGATATTTCTCTAGGCCGCATGCTAAATGCTTTAGCTAACTTTAAGGCACAACTTGTTGAGTAGTCCCCATGACTTTCTTCATCACTAATCTCAAAATTTATTTGATCTATTAGTTCTTTATCTATTTTTACGCTTTTTTGTGCTGCTACATTTTGAACAACTTCAACTAATTGTTTGTTTAATGTATCTAAAATCATTCTTTACTTCTGCTTACATAAGACCCATCACGAGTATCTATCTTTATCATATCGCCTTCATTTATGAATATAGGCACTTGTATCTCTTTCCCTGAAGAGATTAAAGCTGGTTTTAATGTATTTGACACTGTATCACCTTTAAGGCCAGGCTCTGTTTTAACAATTTCTTTGTTTACAAAATTTGGAGGTTCAATATTGAGAACATCTCCATTCCAAAAAAGAATCTTGCATTCTTCTTCGCCATCAAGCCAATCTTTAACATTAACTAGCTTATCAAAAGGTACTTCAATTTGTTCAAAGTTAGCTTGATCCATAAATACAAAATTTTGACCCTCTGAGTATAGAAATTGAAAATCTTTTTCCAATATATCTGCTTCTTCAACGCTTTCGCCTGATTTAAAAGTTCTTTCCCATACTTTTTGTGTTCGTAAGTTGTAGAGTTTGGTCCTCATAACAGCTTGCCCTTTACCGGGCTTATGAAATTCATATGAAATTATGGAGCACGGCTCACCATCTATGAGAATTTTTAGGCCTTGTTTGAACTGATTAGTGGAATATTTCATCAATAACTATTAGATTCATTAATATGGCAAAGTCTATTTTACAACCTTTACTATTTCTTTGTATCTCAGTAGCAACATTTTTAGTCTCTTATCTTCTAGCATCAACAGTGCAAGTAGGAACTATTGCTGAGGGTGGCCTATCGTTAATTATGATTGTTATGTTCTTATCTTTTTTCATTCATTGGGTGATGTTTATTCCTTCTTATCTCTTTCAAACTGAAAAATTTTATGATTTAACAGGCACTTTAACCTATATAACGCTCTTGAGTTTTGTAATTTATATAAAACAATTAGCAGTACACTCAGTTTTAGATCTAAGAACGATATTGATATTTTCTTGCATCATGATATGGACTGTAAGACTTGGAGGCTTCCTCTTTTGGCGAGTGTTAAAAGATGGTGAGGATAAGAGGTTCAGAACAATTTTGCCTAGCTTCACACAGCTATTTATGACTTGGACATTATCAGCTGCATGGGTATTTATTCAGTCTCTTGCAGCATTAGTTGCTTTAACATCCCTTGAACAAGTGTCATTTGGGATAGTTGGTTTTATTGGTTTTAGTCTTTGGATCTTCGGTTTTGCTTTTCAAGTGATAGCAGATTATCAAAAGACACAATTTAGAGCTAAATCAGAAAACAAAAATAATTTCATAACAAAAGGGTTATGGAGTAAATCGAGACACCCAAACTATTTTGGTGAAATAGTCTTATGGACGGGAATAGCAGTAATGGCTCTACCAGTAATGTCCGGACTACAATACGTTTCTTTAGTGTCGCCATTATTTGGTTTTCTATTGATTTACTATGTAAGCGGAGTAAGGCTTTTAGAGAGTAAAGCTAATAAAAAATGGGGAGATAATACCAATTATCAGGATTATAAAAAAAATACCCCTATATTTTTCCCCAAACTGTTTTAAAATCAGGCTTAAGTTAAGAAAATAGGTGTAAAATTACACTAATTTGATATATTTAACCGATCAAGTTTAGAAAGGGGTAACCATGAGGACATATATTTACTTATTATCTTTATTGGCATTTTTTACATTCTCAGATAATGCTGATATCGAAGAAATCTTGAATGAGAACGAAAATAATTTCTCACTCTCAGAAAAATCACAAAGTGCAGTCAATGATCTATCTACAGAAAAAGATTCTTTGCTTGCCGAATGGAAAGTAGTAGTTAAACAGGTTGAAGGTCTTAAGATCTACAATGAGCAAAAAAGAAGACAAATAAAAGCTCAAGAAGAAAGACTTGTTACATTGGCAGAACAAACAAGACAGGTTGTCGTTATTCAAAGGCAAATACCGCCTCTAATGGAAAAAATGGCAGATAGGCTTGAAGAGTTTGTTAATCTTGATGCTCCATTTTCTCTTAATGAAAGAGTTAAAAGAGTAAATCAAGTAAGAGCTACACTTTCAGATCCAAAAGTTACAGCATCAGAACAAGTTCGCCAAGTGTTGGAAGCTTATAACATTGAAAGAGAATATGGCAGAACCATTGAGACCTATGAAGATGCAATCGTAATAGACGGAGAAGAAAAAGTTGTAAACATACTTAGAATTGGACGACTTGCACTTCTTTATCAACTTAAAGATCAAAGCCAAGCTGGCATTTGGGACCCAGAACAAAACGATTGGGTTGAAGTTAGTGGTTATAGACTACCAATAAGGGACGGAATAAGAATGGCAAATAAAACAGCCCCGCTTGATCTATTAGCAGTCCCTGTAAAATTTCAAGGAGGTGAATAATGAGATACTTAAAGATACTTTTACTTACTTCATTAATTACTTCTTCTTATGTATTTGCACAAGAAGTTGAAACCCCTCCTCCAACAAATCTGGATAAATTATTAGAGCTTGTAAAAGAAGGCGGATCTAAAGAACAAGCTGCAAATAAAAAAAGAGAGGCAGAATTTAAAGCTTCACGTAATAAGCAAGATCAGATTCTTAAAGCTGAACAAAGAGAATTAGCGAGACAAGAGAGAATTGCTGATCAATTAGAAGCAGAATTTAAGAAAAACCAAGAAAAATTAAGAATAGCTGAGGAAGCTTATCTTAAGCAGCTTGGATCTTTGAATGAGCTTTTTGGTCATATGCAAAGTATTAGTACTGACTCAAGAGTTACTTTTGAATCTTCTTTAACTGCTGCAGAATTTGGCAAAGAGAGAGAAGAATTTTTAAAAGATCTGACTAAGAAGATGGGTGAATCAACTCAATTACCAACAATCGAGGAGATTGAAGAAGTTTGGTATCAGATTATGCGTGAGATGAAGGCAACTGGTGAAGTTAGTCGTTTTTCAGCTACTGTTATAAATGTTGACGGTACTCAAACCGAATGTGATGTTGTTAGAGTTGGTGTTTATAATGCGGTTTGTGGCAACAAGTATTTAGAATATGTTCCTTCAAAAGGACAATATCAATTCTTAGCTAGACAGCCTGCTGGAAGATATACAAGCTCAGCTGGTAGAGTTTCTGACGCAGATACTTCAAGTGGTTATGTAAGCTTTTCTGTAGACCCAAGTGGCCCTTCAGGAGGAGCTTTGTTAGCTAATCTTGTACAGAATCCATCTCTCTGGGAAAGAATTCAGCAAGGTGGAATTATTGGTTACATCATCTTAGCGATTGGTGGCATTACATTAATCTATGCAATATATAAATATACAATGCTTTGGGTGATGAGCAGAGCAGTACATTCACAATTATCTACTGATACACCTAGCGATTCTAATCCGCTTGGAAGAGTTCTTAAAGTTGGTAAAACTCATATGAAAGATGAGATTGACAGACTTGAATTGAAATTAGCCGAAGCAATTATGGGTGAAAGGCCTGCAATTGAAAGAGGCATAAGTTTCGTTAAGATTGTTTCTGTTGTAGCGCCATTAGCAGGTTTATTAGGTACGGTTACAGGTATGATTATTACTTTCCAACAAATTACATTGTTTGGAACAGGTGATCCAAAAATTATGGCTGGAGGTATATCTCAAGCCCTAGTTACAACAGTACTTGGTCTTGTTGTTGCTATACCAACAACATTAGCCCATTCTTTCTTACAGTCTTCAGCTAGATCAGTTGTTGATGTACTTGAAGAACAAGCAACAGGAATTGTTGCTGAAAAAGCTAAATAATCATGTATTGGCTAACTGAGCTCTACATATCTCTTAGAGACTTTATGGAGTCTGGTGGGCCAGTACTATGGTATATCGCTATTTTAGTTACATTTATGTGGGCCTTAATTTTTGAAAGAGTCTATTACTTTCTTTTTGTTCATGGTGATTTTGCATCAAACATTAAAGCAAAGTATCTGGCAATGAAATTTAAGAGCCCTTGGCATAAAAATCAGACAAAAACTCGATTTATTTCGGAAGGCAAGATTTCCATTAATAAAAATATTCAACTTATACAAGTTTGTATAGCTTTATGTCCTTTGTTTGGATTAATGGGAACTGTTACTGGAATGATAGAAGTATTCCAGGTAATGGCTTTTACTGGTGGTGGTGATGCTAGGTCGATGGCAGGAGGTGTTTCTAAAGCAACACTTCCAACAATGGCAGGTATGGTTTCTTCACTCTCAGGCGTATTAGCTATGATCTGGGTAAAAAATCAAGTTGAATCAAATGAGCTTTTAATGGTGGATTACGTAACAGGATCAAATAAACAAGCCCAAGGAGGTAGGAAATGAGAAGAACTGCTATAAGTGCAGCCGCAAGAGACGAAGAAAGTGAAATTAATTTAACACCCATGCTTGATGTGGTGTTTATAATGCTCATCTTCTTCATTGTTACTGCAAACTTTATTAAAGAACCAGGCCTAGAAGTAAATAGACCAGATTCTGATACTTCAGAAATACAAGAGAACGCAGCAATACTAATAGCTATTGGTAGTAATGACGAGATCTATATGGATGGAAGAAGGATAGATGTTAGACAGGTAAAGGCAAATGTCTTAAAAATGTTAGCAGACAATCCTCAAGGAACAGTTGTTGTGCAAGCTGATGAGACAGCAAGCGCAGACGCAATAATTCAAGTTATGGATGGAGCTAGAGATGCAGGAGTCTATGATATCTCTCTTGCAGCTGAACCAAATTAATAATTTATGGCAAAAAATAAAGAGTCAGATTTTAATTTTGAAGATCTAAAAAGTTTCTTACCTTCAGATGCTGGAGAAGGGAAACGCTGGGGCTTTATTGCAATGGCACCACTTGCTGGTTTCTTGCTCTTTATTTTTATGGTTTTATTAGTTAGCACCGGAGATGCTGGAGATATTGTTAAAGGCAGAAAAATAGGTGATGTCATTATGCCAGATAGAGAAATTGAGACTCTGTTTGATGATGATGTTGAACCTCCAGAAGAGCCAGAAGTAGCACCACCAGATATAGCTCCTCCACAGTTAGATGTACAGCCTATAGCTGTTTCAGCATCTAGAGCAGCACCTGATATTAATTTTAATCAAGGAAGCGGATCTTTATTTAGAGATGGCGAATATATTCCTTTATTTAAAGTACAGCCTGTGTATCCACGAAGAGCACAAGAAAGAGGAATGGAAGGTTATGTAATAGTTGCATTCACAATTACAGCGTCAGGAACGATAGAAGAACCTTATGTCATAGAAGGTAAATGTAGAAACGCAAAAAATAGAGCTGGAGCATATAATGATTGTTCAATGTTTAATTCAGCAACTCTAAGAGCAGCAAAGAAATTAAAGTACAAACCTACTGTTAGAGATGGTAGAGCAGTAGCCGTTGAAGATGTGCCGCATAAGTTTACTTATGAAATAGAGGAGAACTCATGATAAGAATATTGTTAGCTCTAATTTTTGCCTTGTCTTTTCCTACATTGCCTGGATTAGACGCACAGACTAAAAATGTAGATAAACTAGATCTTGAATACGGCCTTCCAACATTAATTTCCGAAGCAGAAAAGAAGAAAGCTTTACAGAAAAAAAGATCTAAAGTGCTGACCCAATCTGTAGCTAGAAAAGTTACAAGAATAGTTGAAGCTTTTGATGAAGCTGGAACAGCAGAGGATGAAAAAGCCTTAATACTAAAAAGTGAAACGTACAGTAAAGCAGAAAAAGAGAAAGAATCTAGAATAAAGGACAGAGAGATAAAGACTGCTGTTGCAAAAGCTCAAAGAGAGCTTAATGAACTTAAAGAAAAGATAGATTCATTAAAGAGTTATGACAGATCCATGATTTGGTATTATCAAGGCTATATAAATCTCGTTTATGCTGATGATCTGCCAGGGGCAAGACAAAATTACCTTAACCTAATACAAGAAGACGATGCTACACCACAAATAAAATTAGGCTCTTACTATACAGTCTCACAGTTATATTTAGCAGATGAAGATTTTGCTAATGGCATTAAGTATTTATTGTTATGGTTCCAGAAATCTCCAGAAGTAACGGCTCAAGCTTATGTTCTGTTAGGCCAAGCTTATTTTCTTTTAGATGAACATAAAAAAGCATTTAGTAATTTAAAAAGAGCTAAAAGTATTACGGAAGAGGATGGCGCTCTTTTTCGAGAGAATTGGTACTCTCTTTTAATAGCCACTATGTCAGAATTAGGCCTTAAAGAAGAACAAGTGCCACTATATGAAGAAGTCTTAGAGATTTTTCCTAAGAAAAAATACTTTGTAAATCTTGCAGGTTTATACAATGAACTTGAAAGGCCGCTAGATTACACAGCTCTATTAAAAACAGCATACACAAAACAATTACTTGATAAGAAGAGTGAATTTCAATCTTTATCGCAGAGCTTACTAGCTACTGGCAATCCTTATTGGGCAGCTGAAGTAATGATCACTGGCATGACCTTTGTTCCGGGTTTGCAGGTTGTTGATAAACAATGCGAACTAAGCAAAGTATTAGACGACAGAGGTAATATAAAAAAGAACAGACAGGGAGAAGCAGTAGAAGAGGAAGTATGTATAGATATATATGGACCAGCTTTTGTAAAGCCTGGATCTGAAGCTGCATTAGATAAAGAAACTAAACCAGTTCTTGAAGAAGATAAGCAGAATTTGACAATATTAGCAGAGGCCTTGAGGTCGGCAAGAGAAAGAAGAGCAGCAATAGATATTTTTAAGAAACTAGTAAAAATTACAGATGATGGTGAAGCATATATTGCTATGGGCAACTTGTACTACCAAGAAGATGATATAGCAAAAGCTATAGAGGCTATTGATAAAGGCCTTAAGAAAGGCAAGCTTAAGAACCCAGGTTATGCACAATTAACATTAGGCCAAGCCTATTTTGAATTAGGAAAGTTTGATGACGCTAGAGAAGTCTTTAATAAAGCAAGTCAAAGTAAAAGAGACTCTGTTAAAAAATCAGCTAGAGCTTGGCTTAAATATACAGATGCAGAACAAGAAAGAGTTAGAAACCTGCAACTAAGAAAAGAATCTATTTCTTAATTATTCAATTATCTATATTGCTACTTTCGCTGGAATATGTGGATGAAATTGATAATTTACTATTTCAAAATCCTCAAATTCATAATCATCTATTGATCCCTTATCTTTGATTATTATTTGAGGAGGATCTAAAGGTTTTCTTGATAGTTGTTCTTCTGCTTGTCCAAGGTGATTAGTGTAAAGATGAGCATCTCCCAAAGTATGCACAAATTCTCCTACTTTAAGATCACATATATTGGCAATCATATGTGTAAGTAAAGCATATGAAGCAATATTAAATGGGACTCCAAGAAATATATCAGCACTTCTTTGATAAAGCTGGCATGATAATTTGCCATCTTGCACATAAAATTGAAATAGTATGTGGCAAGGCGCTAAAGCCATGCTTGGTATATCTGCTACATTCCAAGCACTTACAATATGACGCCTACTATCAGGATTATCTTTAATCTGTTTAATGACTTCTGTTATTTGGTCATGAATATTATTTTTGCCTTCCCATTTACGCCATTGTTTTCCATAGACTGGGCCAAGATCTCCATTTTCATCAGCCCATTCATCCCAAATAGAGACTCCATTTTCTTTTAAATAATTAATATTAGTATCTCCTTTTAAAAACCAGAGCAACTCATAAGCAACAGATTTAAAATGTATTTTTTTGGTGGTTAATAAAGGAAAAGAATCTTCAAGATTGAATCTCATCTGATGACCAAAAACTGAGATTGTCCCTGTTCCAGTTCTATCTCCTTTTGGCTTTCCAGAATTCTTAACTTTTTCTAATAAATCGAGGTACTCTTGCATCTATTTTCGTAAAAGAATAATTAGTCCTAATATTATCATAGGAACAGACAATAACTGCCCTTGTGTCATAAAACTAAATAGTAAAAAATCATTTCCCCATACTAAATCTGGAGTTCTAAATATTTCAGCAATTGATCTTGCTATGCCATATCCTATTAAGAAATAAGCAGAGTGTCTGCCTACTTTCTCTGTTGTCCTGATGACAAAATTTAAAAAGACAAATAACAGCAACCCTTCTAATAATGCTTCATAAATTTGTGAAGGGTGTCTTATTAGAGCATCTGGATCTGTTGGAAATATCATGCCCCAAGCAACGTCTGTTTCTCTGCCATAGAGTTCGGCATTTATAAAGTTAGCTATTCTGCCTAAGAATAAAGCAATTGGAATTTGAGGAGCTATCCAATCAGTAACTTGAAAGAATTGGTACCCCTTATTCTTTGCATAAATAAACATAGTTACCATTACGCCAATCAAGCCGCCATGAAAGGACATGCCACCTTCCCATATTTTTAAGAAATACAATGGATCTTGAAATTGCAGATGTAGATCGTAGAACAATACACTTCCGAGTCGACCACCAATAATTGCTCCAAAGAATAAGCCATAAGTAAACACAACATCACTAACTTCTTCTTTTGATGCCTCTATTCCAAATTTATCTCTTGTTGCAACCATACGCAGATAAATTAAGTAAGCTCCAACTACATATGCAAGACCATACCAGTGAATATTAAGTGCATCTCCCCAGAACCCTGGAATAGGAATAGAAATAGCAACAGGGTCAATATTTGGATAATTAATCATCTTAGAAACCAATATATAGCGACTGGTACTAGATGAGCTGCAAATATAAATTGTAAAAACTTATCATCTAATTTATGTGCTAATTGAGCTCCTATTTTTGCAAAGAAATAGCTAAAGATAGTTATACCAATTAGACCAGGTACATATACATAACCTATAGAGTACTCTGGCAAGTTTGAGTTAGACCAGCCAAGCAATAAATAGGATGCAGTTGATAATAAAGCAATTGGAAATGCACATGCTGCACCGGTGCCTACAGCTTTTTTCATTTCCATTCCAGACATCTTAAGCAGAGGCACACTAAATATACCTCCACCAATGCCAAATATTGAAGAAAGATATCCTATTACAGCACCCGATGCATTGAAATACAGAAAATGAGGTTCTGCTTTGGCTATGGGCATCTTTATATTTATAAATAGTCTTAGAGACATTATGGTCACAAAGACAGCAAGCATTTTCTCTAATATCTCACCATCAACACTTATTACAAATGAAGATCCAAAACCAGCGCCTATTAATATGCCTGCACTAAGCTGTAAGAATCTTTTTACTGAGAGTGAATTTTTCTTGTAGTGAGAATATGCAGCAGAGGAAGATGTAACTATTATACAGGCTAGGGCAGTTCCAATAGAGAGAGGTATTGCAATATTTTCACTCACTTCGTTAGAAGTAAGGATATAGTGCATAACAGGCACAATAATTAAGCCTCCACCTACCCCGAATAGGCCTGCCATTGTTCCAGTTACTATTCCAACGAGAGCAAAAATTAAGAACTCAATTATCATTATCCAATTTCTCTACTTCTTTACTTCCAAGCTTAACCATTTTTTGAACTCTTGATTTTATTGAGCCAGAACCATCTATCAGTTTATTTTTTGCATCTCCAAATTTCTTTTGTGATTGCGCAATAGAATTCTCAAGCCCATCCATTGTATCTGCAAAACCATCAAATTTATGAGCTAGTTTTTGTGCTTCTTCATAAATCACTGATATTTGTTTTGACTGTGTATCTAGTCTCCATAACTCTTCAACCATTTTTATCGATATATGCAAAGAAGTAGGACTTAGTAATGCTATTTTCTTTTTATTAGCAAATGTCGTCAGCTCTCGATCATATTTAAGAGCAACACTCAAAGTATCATCAATTCCAACAAACATAAAAGTCATGTCAGGAGTATTCAATTCGTCAATTTCTGAATATTTAGTTTCGCTTAATTCAGTTATTCGAGCTTTTAGATTCTTTACAATCTCTTTGCCATGTTTATCTCTCTCTTTATCTGAATCTGCAGCACAATATTCGTTATATGAGCCAAATGAAAATTTAGAATCAATCACTATCTGCCTATTTTGAGGAAGTTCTATTATTGCGTCTGGCCTTTGTCTCTTTGTTTTTGTGCCATCATCGTCATGAACCATAAAATTTTTCTGCAATCTATAGTGCACATCTTTCTCTAGCCCAGAATTTTCCAAAAGCATTTCAAGTTTCATCTCCCCATAATCACCTTGAGTTTTACTATCTCCCTTTAATGCTTTAGTTAATTCATTTGCATCATTTGTAATTTGATTAGTTTTTTCTACCAATCCTTCAATAGATTGTTTTGTTGTGGCATGAAATACATTCTGTTGTTCAGTGTTCTTTCTTACTTCTTCTTCAAATTCTTTGATTCTTTTTTTAAATGGTTCAATAACATTTTCTATGCTTTCTTTGGAAGTTGCTTTAAATTCTTCTTCTGTTTTCTTGTATATCTTTTCAATTGTTTCTGTTATTTGTTGATTAATTTCATGTTTATGATTATCTTCTGATTGCGATTTTTTATTCTGCGTAATCAAAAAGATTGAAAACCCTAAAGAAATAGCGAGAAAAACTGATAAAATTATGATTAATAAATCCATTCATTGAATATTTTAGAACAAATTAGAAAAGAACACTCCTGGTTGGAGGCTAATACATCTTATGATTTAAGAAGAGGCAAGCCTTCTAACTTACAGTTAGACACCACACAAACCATTCTAGAATCAATAGAAGCTCCATTTTATATGGATGGTATAGACTTAAGAAATTATGGAGAACCTGAAGGCATACCCTCTGCTAGAGCTTTAGGAGCTGAAATTCTGGGCACAGATAAGAATCAGACAATAGCACTAGATAATTCTTCTTTAACTATAATGCATCAGCTATTAACTTATTCTCATTTTCTTGGCCTCAAATCATCAAAAATACGAGCTAATAGTAAAATACTATGTCCTTCTCCTGGATATGACAGACATTTTAAACTTATTGAAAACTTTGGCATTGAAATGATAGCAGTACCATTTCAGGAAGATGGTCCAGATCTAAATGTTATAGAAACAATTTTAGAAAAAGAGAAGAATATTCATGGCATCGTTTGCGTACCTAGACACTCAAATCCAACTGGACATACTTATTCGGATGAGAATGTAAGATCAATGTTTGAATTATTTTCAAAATTTAACAACAATTTTATGATTGTCTGGGATAATGCTTATGCTTGCCATGATTTAAAGAAAACGATATCACAGACAAGCGCCACTTCTTTAGCTAAAGAATTTGATTTAGAACATAATCTTTTCCAGCTTGGCTCGACATCAAAAATGACGTTGGCTGGAGCTGGAATATCATTTCTTTCAGCTTCTAAAGAGAATTTAGCATCATTTATAGAATACAGAAATAGTTTCACAGTGGGCCCAAATAAAATGAATCAAGGGTTGCATGTTGAGTATTTCAAAAGAGTGCCAATTAGAGAACAAATGCAAAATCTGAAAGAGATTTTACTACCAAAATTTAAAATCACAGAACAATATTTGAATACTCTTAAAGAAGCTAATCTTGGCAATTTTAGTACTCCAACTGGAGGTTATTTCTTTTCATATGACTCAAATAAGTCTAATTGCGATGAAATTATTAGTAACTGCGAGCAGTTAAACTTAAAACTACTACCAGCAGGCTCATCATTCCCTTATAACAAGGATCCAGGCAATAAAAATATAAGAATAGCTCCATCCTTTCCTAATATAGATGAATTAGAAAAGAGCATGAAAATTCTCTCAAGTGTTGTAAAACATTTGAACTAATTCTTTAATAGAGAGTCAAACTAAATAGGGGAACACTATGAAAAAGTTAACATTATTACTTTCTTTGTTGATTCTAATTCCATTTTTATCAGCAGATCATCATAAAGATGAGAGAGGAGATATGCGCATGAAAATGTGGCTAGCAAAACTAAAAGTTGATCTTGCCGAATTAAAAGGCCCTCCTTCTCTAGCAATACTTAAGGAGAAAAAAACCAATAGATTATCTGATTTAGATCTTTTAATTAATTCAGGAAACTATAAAGAAGGCGATCTTAAGCGCATTAAAGAGATGAGAAAGAAGTTAATGGAAAGAGAACTTCCATCTCAAGAAGCACTAAATGAGCGACATGATCGCAGGCTAAAAATGGCTAAATCAAAGATGCGTAGTCGTGGAGAAATGTTTAATAGAAAGCATAGAAATGAGGGACGCAAAAGAGATATGCGTGATCGAAACGAATGGGAGAAAAGAAGAAACAGACCTAAAAGAAGATAATAGTTAATTGCCTGGAAGAATGATCTCTCTTGCTATCGAAGTCATATCCTCAACATTTGAACGTTCTTTCAGGCTCTTAGCTAGCAAGTAAATTATTTTTTACAAGAACCTCTCTAAAATCATCAAACCTGTCCTGTCCAAAGAATGCTTGATTCTTATATACAAGTAGAGGCACTCCATGATGACCAGCTAATTTTTGATCATTCTGATTTTGCTCTATTTGTTTTATTAATTGAGATTCATTTTCTTTAACTTTTGATTTTAATAAAGAATAATCAAGCCCTGCTTTGCTGCATGCTTTACTCAAATTCTCTTCTTCATTCCAATTCTTTTTGCCGCCAAATATCATGCTAGATAATTCATAAGCCAGTTCAATCCCAACACCTTCATTATGGCCTTGCTGTCCGAGATGGCATAAATTATAAATATAGGGCTGATTCGCATGTATTTTGCCTGTTAGGTAACTTTGCGTAATTGGATCTGGATTTGGCGTGAAGAATGGCATATCAAGCTTTTTAGCAACAGATCTCATGTCCATCATTTTATAAAAGAAATAAGTAAGAAAATTTTTGCCTTTAAAAAAACTAGGTTCTCTTACAGCCAAGGGATAAACAAGCTTAAACTCAATATCGATATTATGATTGTGTTTTAAATCAAGTACACGAGGCAATATCAAGTATGAATAGGGGCTTCTATAGGAAAAATAAAAATCTACTTTCACATTAAAATTCTATCATGTACTATGAATTATTCCGGAGAATTTAATGACTAGAAAGGTTTTTATTGTTGCAAATTTACCAGCCATAAAAGATAGAGAGAAATTTAAAGATTATGAGAGAGGTCTGCTCCGATCACTTGGCAGGCATGAAGGTATTCTTGATTCATTTAGTGATGATGTATTTTGTCTTGAGGGAGATAATCCCCCTAAGGGAAGGATAGTAATCTTTCATTTTCCTTCTATGAAGCATGCTGAAGAATGGTGGGCTGATGAAGAGTATCAAAAAGCATCCGATATAAGAAGAGAGCATTCAGTTACAGATTTCATTGTTAGATTAGAAGAGCTTCCACCAAGAGCTTAATATGGAAATAACCGAGCACTCTTTTTCCTCTGAAAGACATAAAACTTCATACTTATCGTGTGGGCCTATCGACGCCCAACCTATCATAATGCTTCATGGATGGCCCGATCTATCTATTGGGTGGGAAGAACAGCTAAAATTTTTTGGTGCTCAAGGTTATCATGCTATTGCTCCTGATATGAGGGGCTATGGTTCATCAGCTATCCCAGAAAATCACAGCGATTATTGCATGAAAGAAATAGTCGGCGACATGATGGAGCTGCTTTCCTCTTTAGGCCACAAAGAGGCAATTTGGGTAGGGCATGATTGGGGCTCTCCTGTGGTGTGGAATATTGCACTTCACCACCCAGAAGCCGTTAAAGGCTTAGTAAGTTTATGTGTTTCTTTTGGTTGGGGAGGCCACCCAAACAGTTACTTATCAACTGTTAATAGAGATGTCTACCCCATAGATGAATACCCATATGGCCAATGGGATTACATGTTTTTCTACTTAGATAATTTTGAACTTGTGCTTGAGCAAATGGAGGAGGACTTAGAAAAATTTTTAGCAATCACATTTAGAAGACCATCAGACGAAACAATCAGCATGTTCAATACAGCCGAAGGTTATAAATCACCAACAGCCTTAATTACAAAAAATGGTGGCTGGTTCAGGCAAGATGGTTATCAGGGATTAAACACCATGCCAGAGATAAAATTTGATGAAAAAATTTTCTCAGACGAGAAAGCAAAATTTTATATAGACACATTTAAAAAAAATGGATTACGAGGCCCAAACTCATGGTATATGAATGGTACAAAGAACGATGATTATGCTAAAGAGTTAGGGGGATTCACCTCAATAAATAAACCTGTACTCTTTATTGCAGGTGAAAATGATTCTGTGCTAACCCCGGAAACTAATTCACACAATGCAATGGCCTGCACAAACCTTACTGAAAAAAGTTTGCCAACTGGTCATTGGATGGCGATGGAAAAACCAGATGAAGTGAATCAGGCTATATTTAATTGGATTGATGATAAGATTCTATTAGGGTCATGACACTAACCGAACGATTAGCATTAATTAAAGATTCATCTATTTTTCAAATAGTTGTAACAATAGTAATTTTACTTTCATCTGTAATTGTAGGAATTGGTACTTATGATTTTACCGATGACCTTTTTTTAAAATCATTGGCTGCAATGGATCTGTTTATAACGGTCTTTTTTGTAATTGAGATCCTTATTAGATTTTTTGCAGAAAAAAGAAAAGTAGATTTTTTTAAAGATGGCTGGAATATATTTGATACCGTAATAGTGGTCTCCTCACTTATTCCAACTGCAGGCACATCCGTAATGGTCTTACGTTTACTCAGATTGGCAAGATTGTTGAGAGTTATCTCTTTTATTCCTGAACTTAGGTTTGTGATAGAAGCCCTTATAGAATCACTTAAGAAGAGTGTATATGTTCTCATATTGATCTTTATATTGCTTTATATCTATGCAGTAGCAGGAGTCATCCTTTTTGAATCAGTTAAAGGCGGAAGATTTGAAGAGTTAGGAGAGGCTTTGCTTGCACTAGTTCAAATTATGACTCTTTCTTCATGTGAAACTCTGATGCTTCCTATCACTGATGTATATCCTTATGGATGGATATATTTTGTTAGTTTTGTAGTCTTTTCTTCAATAATAGTTCTAAATCTTTTCGTGGCTATTCTTGTAGATGTTGTTGCTGAAAGAAGAAGGAGACTCCAAGGAGATCCAACTGGAAAATAAAATTAACTTACGTCTAGAAAAATTACATTCATTAAAATAAACTGATAATAGGAGAATTTATTATGGATATTAAAACAATCTTAAAATGGGCAGGCTATGGTTTAATTGCGCTTGGTGTCGTTGATCTTATTCTTTTCTATGCCAGTGGTATGGAGACATCTATTATTCCACAAGTAATTGTATTTGCGGAGACTGACTGGACTACATATGCTGTAATGATAATAGGATATGCAATGACAGCTTATGGGCAAGGCATGAATGCAGAAGATATAGCAGAAGATCTATCTGACGAATAGCAAAAAATGGTGCCCAGAGGTGGAATCGAACCACCGACACAAGGATTTTCAGTCCTTTGCTCTACCAACTGAGCTATCTGGGCTAAATTGACTTTGTCATTATAAAGTAAGAAGGTATAAAAAAAAGATGTTAGAGATAAAACGTTCAATATTAAGCACAATAGTCTTACTCCTTAGTGTCGGCCTATTTTTAGCTCTATATATATTTGATTTTACGTCCGATAGCTTTGCACTTGCAGATGGAATGAATGAGGAGTTAGGCTCACCATTTGGAGCTTTACTTTATTGGGCATTTTTTTTGATGCTTTTAATTGGTTTGTATTTCTTTGGAAAACAATTAATTTCTAATGACCCAGTTATTACTTTTGATACTAATGAGATCAAATTTCACTCACCTTTTTTAAAAAAGCTCAACTTAACACTGCAATGGAAAGAAATTGAAAAAATTCAACTAGGTCACCAAAATGCTCCTTATGGAGGAGGAAAACAGCCATATCTAGTAATAACGCCTTTCAATGAAGAGACAGCAAAAAAATATAATAGTTATAGGATAAAAGAAGCACAATTTATATCGTCTGGAGTATCTTGGGACATGAAAAAAAGAATTGGCATTCACATTAAGGGGTTAGAATTGAAGCCCAAAGAAATTCTTGCCCATGCAAAAAAATTTCTGACTGAAAATAGTTAGAAAAAAATGGAAGCACTAAATAAGCAAGATTTTGAAGATCTAATCAAGGGTAAAAAAAGTTTCTTATCTTCATTAGATGCTCTACCTAAAGCAATATTTTCTGGTTCTTTTAATCCTTTACATCAAGGTCATAAAGCTATGCATGATTATGCTAGAAAAGTTTTAAATACAGATATTTTCTTTGAAGTTTGCATTCAGAATGCTGACAAGCCAACACTCAATTATGAACAAGTCGCTA
>Ga0115011_10001088_pt1 | contig 19819 bp, 16 predicted proteins | sample TroAtlMetagenome_2_FD_88705 | JGI IMG/M metagenome (GOLD analysis project Ga0115011, IMG submission 88705) | Marine eukaryotic phytoplankton communities from Atlantic Ocean - Tropical Atlantic ANT8 Metagenome | ecosystem: Environmental > Aquatic > Marine > Oceanic | place: Tropical Atlantic...
AAAGGGATGCCTTAGAGACTTAAATACCTTAGTTTGGATTACAAAATATCACTTTAAAATATTCAATTTTTTACAAATAAAAAAATTAAATAAATGTTTGGCTGGAGAGTTAAAAAACTTTTACCAAGCTCTTGGATTTATTGCCTCTGTAAGGTGCTGTCTCCACTACATTTCCAAAAAAGATAATAACGTATTAGATTTGTCCTCACAGGAGGAAATTGCATCCAGTTTTGGGTATAAGGATGATGCTAATACCCTTGGTGTTGAAAAGCTTATGAAACAATTTTACCTTGTTACTAAAGAAGTCGGAAGATTGACAAGAACATTTTTAAATGAGTTGGATACTATTAACGATACTAGATCAATATATTCATTAACTACTCATCAGAATATTTGGGATATAAAAAGCTTTGAATTAATTGATGGAAAACTTTATTTGAAAGTAGATGAGGATAAAAAAAATTTATCATCAATTAATTTGAGTAATATTTTAGACATATTTGAATTTTCACAAAATAGAAACTTGGAAATCCACCCTACTACAATTCATAAAATTGAAGTCTCTATAAAAAAGTTATTAGTTGAAAAAGAAAAAAAGGATTGGGCAATAAAGTTTATTAATATTCTATTGTCTAAGAAAAACCCAGAAAAATCTCTAAGACTAATGGCTGAAACAGGTGTCTTAGGCCATATTTTTTCAGACTTTGAAAACATTACAGGCTTGATGCAATTTAATATGTATCACTATTATACAGTAGACGAGCATACCATTAGATCAATTGGGTTTTTACATAAACTAGAGAAAGGTGAATTGTTTGACATTGCACCAATTGCATCAGATTTAATAAAAAAAATTCAATCAAGAAAAGTTCTTTTTACTGCAATGTTTCTTCACGATATTGGAAAGGGAAAGAAAAGAGACCATTCAATTATCGGAGCTGAGATTGCAAAAGAAATATGTTCTAAACTTCCTTTAAGTAATGAAGAAATAGAAAATATAATTTGGTTGGTAAGAAATCATCTTTTAATGAGTAGAATAGCTTTCAATTATGATGTTTCAGACCCAAAGATCATTACTGATTTTACTAGTCAAGTTCAATCACCTGAAAAACTTAAATTATTATTAATTTTGACTGTTGCAGATATATTAGCTGTCGGACCAGGTAAATGGAACTCATGGAAAGCCTCTTTAATGAGAGACTTATTTAGATATTCAGAAGAAGTTTTATATGGTGCAGACCCCCATCAAATTTTGGAACTAAACCCTGAAAAGTCTAAAACAATTATAAAGCAAACCCTTTATGATTGGACAGTAGAAGATTTTGATGATTATTCGGATCAATATCCCAAGAACTACTGGTCATCAATAGATACTGAAACTCATATTTGGTTAGCAAAAACTACTAAAAAAAATATCTCTAATAATCAATTGATAAATTTAGATTATAAAACCTTTAAAGGAACAGATTCTGTCTTGATAGTAGTTATGGCTCCTGATCATTCAGGTTTATTTAGTGATATTGCTGGCGCCATTACTGTTGAAGAGATTGAAATTCAGACTGCAAAAATTTTTACAAGAAAAGATGGAATTGCTATTGATCTTTTTTGGGTTTTGCCTGGTAAAAGGATTATTCTTAATTATGAAAAACTAGATAAAATTAAAAAGTCAATAATTAAAAATCTTACTTCAGGCTTTTATCCTGAGCGACAAATTACTAATTTATGGAAGTCTAAGCCAAAGGGATTGAGCTTGTTTAAAAATATTTCAAGAGTAATGTTATATAATGATTTAAGTAATTCTCATACTGTTATAGAAGTTAATGGAAAAAATAGGCCAGGACTTTTGTACAAACTAACAAAAGAAATAAAATCCCTAGGACTACAAATTCAATCTGCATCCGTTTCAACTTATGGAGATAAAGTGGTTGATGTGTTTTATGTTAAAGATATATTTGGTATGAAAATAGATAATAAAACAAGAGAAGAGATAATATTAAATAGTTTGAACGTAATTCTTTTAGAAACTTAGAAAAAGAATGAAAAATTCAATATTTAAAGCCTTTATTAGTTTTAGTTTCTGGACTGCATTAAGTAGAATATTTGGTTTTGCAAGAGATATTTTAATAGCTGCCTCATTGGGAGCAGGACCTTTGTCTGACGCTTTTTTTGTGGCATTTAAACTTCCTAATATGTTTAGAAGGTTAGTTGCTGAGGGAGCCCTAGTACAGTCTTTTCTCCCAACTTTTACCTATATAGAAAAAACACAATCAAAATATCAATCTAAGGAATTTGCTTCACACGTACAAAGTGTAATTCTGTTTTATATTTTAATATTCATTATTTTAGCTGAAATATTTATGAGTTATTTAATTTTTGGACTTGCACCAGGATTTATGAAAAACACCGAAGCTTTTGAAACTGCTGTCTACTTTTCTAGAGCAACAATAATTTATTTGCCGATGTTATCTTTAATAGCAATTTGGGGATCTGTTCTGCAAAGTTCTGGTAAATTTATGCCTTCTGCTGCGGCACCAATAATTTTAAATATTTCATTAATAACCGCATCAATTCTAATTTTAACTATTAAACAACCCTATTTTATTATTGCTTTATCAGTTCCATTGGCAGGAGTAATACAATTAATATTTTTATTTTATTGGCTATCTAAGGAAAATATATTTCCTAAAATAGTAATTCCAAAAAAAACGTTCAATACTCATGGGGTATGGAAGAAATTTTTTCCAGCAGCGCTTGGTGCTGGAGTTTTACAAATAAATTTATTAGTTGATACTATTTTAGCATCAATCGTTGGAACAAGTTCCATATCATATCTTTATTATGCAGATAGGTTATCTCAGCTTCCACTAGGCATAATAGGTGTAGCACTAGGAACAGCACTTTTGCCTAATTTATCTAAAGCAGAAACTAATAATAAAATAATTTTTATTAGAGAAAGTATAGAAAAAAGTTTGATTGTTGGGTTCATTTTTTCAATTCCCTCTTGTTTTGCATTTCTTGCAATACCTGAAATGCTTATAGAAGGAATTTATGCACGTGGAGCATTTGAGAAAAGTGATATTTACAATGTTGCAATAGCTTTGTCGGCATATGGCATAGGTATTCCAGCATTTATCAGTATTAAAATCTTTCAGTCTTCATTTTTTGCAATGAGAGACACTTTAACACCCTTTAGAATTTCAATCTTTTCTGTATCTATAAATATTTTGTTAAGTGTTATATTAATGCAAAAACTAGGTTTTTTTGGAATTGCATTGGCAACATCAATTGCATCATATCTAACATTAATTTGTTATTTTTTGCTGTTAAACTCAAAACAAAGGGTTTCCTTTAATGTGGTGAAGCCATTCACCATTCTAATATTTTTAGGCTTTTGCTTTTATTTTATTTTATTTGAACTATTATCTATATTTGAAAATATAAATTTAAATTTGATTTTATCTTTAATATTAATAATTTTTATCTCAATAATCATTTGGTTTTCTACAATGATAGTTTTTAGATTTATAAAAATAGATTCTATCAAAAGTATCTTTAAAATACGTTAACTTTTTTTAGGAGTGTTTTATATATGAAAGGCAGAATTTTTTCAGGTGTTCAGCCAACAGGTAATTTGCATTTAGGCAATTACTTGGGTGCAATTCGTAATTGGGTTGACTTGCAAAAGGATTTTGAGTGTATTTATTGTGTAGTTGATTTACACGCCATTACAGTTCCAAGAACAAGGGAACAACTTACTAACGATACTTTTGAAGTTACAGCAGGATTAATAGCGTCTGGGATAAACCCTGATAGTTCAATATTATTTAATCAGTCACAAGTTAGTAGTCACTCCGAGTTAGCGTGGATTTTCAACTGTACTGCTAAGTTAGGGTGGTTAAATAGAATGACACAATTCAAAGAAAAAGCAGGAAAAAATAGAGAAAATGCCAGCGTAGGACTTTATGTTTATCCAACTTTAATGGCTTCAGATATATTAGCTTATAAAGCAACGCACGTTCCAGTTGGTGAAGACCAGAAGCAACATCTTGAGTTAACACGAGATATTGCTTTAGCATTTAACTCTTCATATGGTGAAAATTTTTTTCCTCTACCTGAACCTCAAATATTTGGAACAGCCTCAAGAGTAATGAGCCTTAGGGATGGAGAATCAAAAATGAGTAAATCAGATGCATCAGATTATTCTAGAATTAATCTTAAAGATACATCAGTAGAGATTTCTTTAAAGTTTAAAAAAGCTAAATCCGACCCTAACCCTTTACCTTTTTCTACTAAAGAACTTGCCGAAAGACCAGAGGCAAGAAATTTAGTTGGTATTTATGCTGCACTATCATCTAAGAGTGATGAAGATGTTTTAAAGGAATTTGGTGGTAAAGGTTTTGGTGTTTTTAAGCCTGCATTAGCTGATCTGGCTGTTTCTGTTTTAGAACCAATTAATAATGAATTAAAAAAACTTATGGATGATAAAAGCTATTTAAAAAGCGTTTTAAAAAACGGTTCTGATAAAGCCTTTAATGTTTCACAAAAAGTTCTTTCAGATGTATATGAAATTATAGGATGTGTAAGATAATTATCAAAACTTGATATTTCAAAGTAATTACCCCATATTAATTGTAGAACTTATATTGGAGTATTTATGTTTATTCAAACTGAAGACACACCAAATCCACTCACTATAAAATTTCTTCCAGGCAAGGATGTAATGAAATCAGGCACAGCTGATTTTAAAAACAAAGAATTATCTCAAAACTCTCCTTTGGCATCTAGATTGTTTGATATTGAAGGTGTTGATGGGGTCTTTCTTGGAAGTGACTTTATTTCAGTAACAAAGAAAGCAAATGAAGAGTGGTTCTCATTGAAGCCATCAATTTTAGGAAAAATTATGGAGCATTATGCCAGTGGCGAAGAGGTATTATTGGTTAATAATGACAATGATTTAAGTGAAGACACTCATGATAGCGATACTGTACAGCAAATAAAAAAACTTTTGGAAACAAGGGTAAGACCAGCAGTTGCAATGGACGGCGGTGACATTCAGTTTGAAAGTTTTGAAGATGGCATTGTTACCTTATTAATGAAAGGCGCTTGTTCTGGTTGCCCCAGTTCTACAGCAACTCTTAAAATGGGCATTGAGAATATGCTTAGACATTATATACCAGAAGTTCAGGAAGTTCGCGCTAGTGGTATGTAATATTTATTTTAACAGAAATTTTATTTTGTAAATAATAACTTAAATTAAAGGCAAACTTAATTTTTGAAAAAAAATAAGAGTAACTTTAGAATTGATATTGTTATAATTTTTATTGTCTTGCTTCTAGGGCCAGCAACAGGTTTAATTTTATCTAAAACAAATATAATTGAACAATTCGAATTTCTAGACATACTGGTTCCAGAGATTGATGTTTATGAACAGATAGTAACATTTAATGAGGATGAGATTGTCTTTAGTTCCTCTAAGTCATCTCATCTTGAGAGTTTATTGGATCAAATAAAATTAGATTATAAAACTGTCACAGATCTAGGGAGCATTCCAAATTTTGGTTTATTATCTTTACCCAAGGATCTTTCAAACATTGAACCAACATCAAGACGCAAGACGATTTTCTTTTCATCTATTTTGCCACTGATTGTTAAATCAAACATAGATATTTTAAATGACAGAAAGATCTTATGCGAAGCAATAAAAAATAATGATAGTAAAACTAAACTAGAAATTGCTCAGAAATATTATATAGATTTGTCCAAAATAGAAAAACTTATGATAGACAAAACTTTAATACGAAAGATTGATGTTGTTCCTATTTCTTTGATTATGGCTCAGGCCGCCGCAGAAAGTGGTTGGGGAACTTCAAGATTTGCTTTAGAGGGTAATGCACTTTTCGGACAATGGACTTGGGATAAATCAAAAGGTATTGAGCCTAAATTTGCATCTGATCAAAAGGCAGCGGTCAGAAAATTCAATAATTTAAGTGATTCTGTGCTTTCTTACCTCATAAATTTAAATACACACAATGCTTATTCATCTATGAGGGCTAAAAGGAATAGAAATTGTAATCAAAAAAAATTAATTAGTGGTTACGAACTGGCTAATTGGATGGGTAATTATGCGGTTACTCGTGATGAATATATTAAGTTACTAAGGAATATCATTAAAAAGAACAATTTAGATGCACTTGATGACTTAATCTAGAAGAAATTGACGACCAAACCAATGCCATCTCCCATTAGAACCAGGCATTGTGCAATTTATACGATGTCTTGGCCTGTAAAACTTTTTATCTGTTCTCACTTCTACTCTTTTGCCAATAATTGTTACATTTGCTTCACCAATTCCACTTATGAAACATTGCAATTGATTTATCTGAGGATATTCTTTTCCTAGAGTAAATCCATAAGACGGAGGATTATCTGTGATAACAGGGCTCTTAGGATGAATGTCATTAACTACCAATGGAAGAGTGTTAGCAGCTTCTATTAATCTGTCTAAGCTGCCATATGATTCATTCATTGCAAATCTAGGGAGTTCATGAAAACCTATACTTGGATGAGCTGATCCAGATTGCTGTCCAAAAGCAGCTATAAAATTTTCTTCAGCAATTTTTTTAGAAGTTAAATTATATTCCCCATATGGATAAGCAAAAAGAATAGGTTTTTCTCCTAGTTCTTCTAAAAATCTAGAATTTGAATAATTTATTTCATTCCTCATATCTTCTTCAGACAATCGATGCATATGGGGATGTGATTTTGTTTGGCTTCCAATTTCCACACCATTTTTTTTAAGCTCTCTAATTTGATCCCAATTCATATATCCATTTAATCCTTGATCAATTGGATCGGTAGCAACAAAAATAGTGAAAGGTATCTTGTGTTCTAATAATATTGGCCAGGCATTATTATAAACAGATATAAAAGCATCATCTATGGTTAATGCCACCGTGAAATCAGGCAGCTCATTACCAGCCTTTAACTCATCAATTATTTTTGATAACCCCATAATATTATACTTTGGATTTTTTAGTTCAATAATATGGCTTTCAAATTTTTCCATCTGGATGTTAGTTGATGGGTAGTTTGGTTCTCCAAAACGATGATACATAATTATAGAGACAGAGTCCTGAGCGAGTGAATAACTAGAAAACAAAATATTTGTAATGATAGTTAAAAAAAAATTAAAAAAAATGATATGGCGCTTCATATTGAGTATTTATTTTTATTGTACTATTTTATTCTTTTAGATTTAATTTTGCATCTTTTCAAGTAGAAGTGAGAAAACATTGAACTTTTTAGCTATAGATTCTACAGGCCATTTTTCATCAGCTGGTATTTTTGAAATGGTAAACAAAAAACTTTTATTAAAAGAAGCTATGTTTAATTTTTCAGATGGGAACAACTCTAAAGCTATAAATGAACTGATTAGTCAAATAATCCGTACTAATCAAATTAAAAAATTAGAATTTATAGCAATTTCAATTGGTCCTGGTTCATTTACTAAAATAAGAGCATCATTATCTTTTGCTAAAGGGCTTTCATTTGGATTAAATGTACCAGTAATTGGTGTAAACGGTTTTCATAAATTATTTGAAGTTGGAAAAAGTTTGAACAATAAAAACATTGGTTTATTATTAGCTTGTGACACATTTAGAAAATCTGCATTTGTAAGTTTGCAAAATATTAGTAAAAATACAAAATTTATTAATGAAATAGAGACTTTATCAATTAATGAAATTGTAAATATGAAAAATATATATACTTATTCTGGCATTACAGTTCTAGGGGATTTAGCAAGTCAAACTAATCAATTGCTCAAGATAAATAAATTTAATATTTGTGAAGAAATTGAAACTTATGCTTATACAGAAATTGGATTAACTGCATTAATTAATATTGCATTCAAAATAAAAACAAAAAATGAGAGTTTTAATCAAAGCCCCATATACATTTCTGCGCCAATTACAAATAAAAGGAAAAACAAAATTTGAATTTAAGTTTTTGTGACATAAAAAAAACATCAATTAATGATATTAATGTTCTCGAAAAAGAAGCGTATCATAATCTTATAAATTTCCAAGAAGTTAGTAAAAATTTTATATCAAAAATAGAAGGGTTATCACTTAAGTCAGAAGAATATATCGGACATATATATGCATATAAAGCTGCGGATCAAGCAGATATCATTTCATTTGTTATTAAAGAAAAATTTAGAAAACAAAACTTTGGCACTTTATTGTTTAAGGCATTTATGTCAAATTTAACAATTTATGGTGTAAAGGATGTATTTTTAGAAGTTTCTGAAAAAAACATTGTAGCCCAAAAATTTTATTATAGATTAGGTTTTAAAAATGTTGGATATAGAAAAGACTACTATAAAGAAAAAAATGGTAAACTAGGTGCTTATTTATTTAAAACAAAAATCAAAAATACTCTTTGAAAAGTGAACTAATATCTTGACTAAGAAATTATATATTAAAACTTTTGGTTGCCAAATGAACTTTTATGATTCAGAAAAAATGTTCGATTTACTTGTAAATCATGGTTACGAGAAAACAGATATTCAAGAAGACGCTGATTTAATCATAATCAATACATGTCATATTAGAGAAAAAGCTTCTGAAAAACTATTTTCTGACCTTGGCCGTATTAAAAAATTAAAAGATAAAAAAGATATAAAACTAGCTGTTACTGGTTGCGTTGCTCAAGCTGAAGGCGATCAAATTAGAACTAGAGCGCCTTATGTTGATTTTATCACTGGTCCTCAATCATATCATAGAATACCAGAGACATTGAGAGAACTGTCTTTAGGTAAAAAAGTATCTCCAATTTTAGAATTTCTGCCCAATGAAAAATTTGATAATCTTGAGTATGGAAAGGAATATAAAGGACCAACTTCATTTATCTCAATACAAGAAGGTTGTGATAAGTTTTGTACCTTTTGTGTTGTACCGTATACGCGAGGAGCTGAATTTTCTAGATCAATATCAGAAATAAAAGATGAAATAAACAGTTTAACAGATCAAGGTGTTTGTGAGGTAACTCTTTTAGGTCAAAATGTTAATTCATGGCATGGATTAGATACACTCGGAAATGAAAGAGGTCTTGCTCATCTTATTGACGAGATATCAGGTATAGAAAAAATTAAAAGAATTAGATATACAACTTCACATCCTTTAGACATGGATGAAGATTTAATATATGCACATAAAAATATTTCAAAGCTAATGCCTTATTTGCATCTGCCAGTTCAGTCTGGATCAGATAAAATACTTAGTGCAATGAATAGGAAACACACCTCAAAAGAATACATTCAAATCATAGATAAAATAAGAAAAATCAATCCAGACATAGCACTTTCTGGTGACTTTATAGTTGGATTTCCCGGTGAAACAGATAAAGATTTTAATGATACAATTGATTTAATCGAAAATGTTCAATATTCTCAATCTTACTCGTTTAAATACAGTATTAGACCGGGGACACCTGCATCGGTTTTAGATGCGCAAGTTCCAGAAAGTATAAAAAAAGATAGGTTGAGTAAATTGCAGAAAATTTTATTTTCTCAACAACATACATTTAATTCAAAATTTTTAGGGCATGAAATAGACGTATTAATTGAAAAAACTGGTGGTAGAGAAAATCAGATTATGGGAAGAAGTGAGTATATGCAGTCTGTATATATGAATTATAATGTTGGATCTATTGGCGATATTAAGAAAATAAAAATAACCCATGCCGGCCAAAATAGTTTAAAGGCATTATAAAAGGATACATTTTTGCACAAAAAACTAAATCAAGAAAATAATAAAAAAAGTATAAACATTAATTTTGATGATATCTCTTTAGTGCCCCAATTAATTGGAGTTAATAATAAAAACCTTCGTGAAATAGAAGATATTATTAATGTTGAACTTGATAGTAATGGAAGTATAATAAATTTGTATGGAAGGCAAAAAGATTGTATTTTAGCAAAAAAAATTATTGAGAATTCATATTTAAAGTTAAAAGATTATAAAAAAAATAAAATAGAATTTGAGGAGTTTTCTATAAATTTTGATATCAATAATGTAATCAATAAATCTTCAAGTATTAATGAAGACAATAACATTTCAGAAATTTATAAAATCAATACTTGGAAAAAAACAATAATTCCAAAGACAGATGGTCATAAATCATATTTATCATCTTTGTATAATAATGATGTTGTTTTTTGCACTGGGCCTGCTGGATCTGGAAAAACTTACCTTGCAGTTGCAAATGCAATTAATAACCTCAAAAATAGAAAGGTAGAAAAAGTTATTCTTTCTCGTCCAGCAGTTGAAGCAGGAGAAAAAATTGGATTTTTACCTGGAGATATTAAAGAAAAAGTTGACCCTTATTTAAGACCAATTTATGATGCATTGAATGATATGATGCCTGCTGATAAAGTTGAAAAAAAACTTTTATCAGGTGAAATTGAGATAGCACCTCTTGCTTTTATGAGAGGTAGAACATTAAAAAATTCCTATATAATTATTGATGAAGCACAAAACACATCACAAATACAAATGAAGATGGTTTTAACTAGATTGGGTGAAGGTTCAAGAATGGTTGTAACAGGGGACCTTACTCAAGTTGACTTACCTAAAGGACAAAAATCTGGACTGTCTGAAGCAGTAAAAATTCTAGATGGCATAAAAAGAATAGATATTTTAAAATTAGATGCGGTTGACATTGTTAGACATCCTGTTGTTTCCAAAATTATCAAAGCGTATGAAAAGCTTTAATTTTTCATCTGAGTTAAAGTTAGTGAAATTTGATATTGAGGTAAACAATCCGCAATTATGGAAAAATTATAATTCATTTTTTGATAATAGCACTATGAAATTTTTTTCTAAAGTAATAGAGAAAACATTAAAACAAAATACATTGGTATCAATTTTATTAACTGATGACAGTAACATAAAAATTTTAAATTATAGATGGAGAAAAAAAAATCAATCTACAAACGTTCTGTCCTTTCCTGTACAGTCATTTATAAAAGAAGATAATTATTTATTTATTGGTGATATAGTTTTGTCATATGAAACAATAAAAAAAGAATGTTTGCAAAGAAAAATAAATTTTAAAGACCATTTCTTACATTTATGTCTACATGGAATACTTCACTTAATAGGATATGATCATAAAAACAAAAAAGAAGAAAAAGAAATGGAAAGTATGGAAATAAAACTTCTATCTTCAGTAAATATTCTAAACCCATATCTAACAAAAACAGAGGATCTCTGATGGTGAAATCAATTTTAAAAAGTTTCGGGTTGAGTAAATCTCAAACTAACCCAAGAGACGAAATACAAGACATTATCAGTGAAGAAGGACCAAAAGAGGAAGCATTTGACGCACATGAAAAAATTCTTTTAAAAAACATTCTTGGTTTAAGGGCAATTACAGCATCAGATATAATGGTTCCTCGAGCAGACATTATTGCTGTTGATATTGAAGAAAAATCTGAAAATATTATAAAGAAGATGACAACGGCTGGTCATAGCCGACTACCAGTATTTAAAGGTGCTCTGGATAAAGTTCTTGGTGTAATTCATATAAAGGACATTACATCAAAAATTTCAGAAAATGAGCATATTGATGTAAAAAGCCTTTTAAGACCTGCTATTTTTTCATCCCCTTCATTAAGGCTTCTGGACCTGCTACAAGAAATGAGATTAAAAAGGTTGCACCTAGCTCTTGTATTAGATGAGTTTGGTGGTGTTGATGGCCTTCTTACAATTGAAGATTTAGTAGAAGAAATTGTTGGAGAAATTGAGGATGAGCACGATGATCCTGATGCGCCCTTAGTTATCAACTCAGGAAAGGGTATATTGTTAGTTGATGCTAGGTTAGAAATGGAAGAACTTGAAAAAATAACCGGTAAACTAACTACCAATGAATCTGATTTTGAGATTGATACATTAGGAGGGTTAATCTGTTCACTAGCTGGAAGGGTGCCTGGGAGAGGCGAGTGTATTCGCCATCCCATAGGAATTGAATTTCAAATAATAGAAGGTGACGCAAGAAGGGTAAGGAAAGTAAAAATTAGGGGTGTTGATTCAAAAAAATAATCATTTCTAATATCCTATAAAATGCTGCAATTTCATATAAATAAATTTAAAAATAATTCTAACTTTTTCAAGTATTTTTTTCTATTTTTAGTTGGCTTTCTTGCAACTTTTTCTCTTCCACCCTTTAGTTTTTTTCCATCTGTTTTTTTAATTACGATATCAATATTTTATCTTTTGTATTCTGATAATCTTAAAGAGGCATTTCTAATTGGTTTCTTTCTAGCTTTTGGTTGGTTTTTAGTATCTTTGTATTGGATAAGTAATGCTATTTTAATTGGTGGAAAAGAGTTTTTCTGGATGATACCATTTATTTTTTTTGGCTTGCCAGCAATACTATCAATTTTTTGGGGGCTAGCATTTTTTTTTACTAACTTAATAGGAAAAAACATTACTGAGAGACTTTTCTTGCTTTCAATACTTTTGCCATTTTTTGAGTGGTTGCGAGGCAATATTTTATCAGGTTTTCCATGGAATATGATAGGACTTTCTTTAAGTTCACCTCTTGAATTTGCACAAACTATTTCATTTTTGGGTCCATACGGGCAAAATATTTTAATAGTATTTTTATTAACAATACCAGCTTCACTTTACCATAATAAAAAAATATTTTCTTTCATGGTTACAGTTGTTTGTGGAACAGTTCTATTAACTAGCACGTATATATTTAATAATAATAAAATACATTTTACCAAACAGAGCATTAGAATAGTTCAGCCCAATTTTTCTCATTTTGAAAAATGGGATAAAAGTAAATATCTTATTAATCAGGACAAACTATTAGAATTATCAAAAAATGAATCAAAGGAAAATTATATAATTGTTTGGCCTGAAACAGCAATTGTTAATTTTTTTGAAAACATCCAGCAAGACATTCCTCATATTGTGAAAACTATTCTTTATAAAAATTCCGGAATTTTGATTGCTGGAATACCTAGAAAAGAAATGATCAATAATAAAAACTTTTATTATAATTCAATGATAGCGATAGATCACAATGGCAAAATTGTAGGAAACTATGATAAAAAAAGATTAGTACCTTTTGGTGAATACAATCCATTTAAAACATTTTTTAGTTTTTTTAATACTATAGCAACAGATAAAGAGTTTTCTAAAGGGGGTCAAAACAATCAATTTTTTGCTTATAACAATTTAAATTTGTTTCCTATGATTTGCTATGAAGCAATATTTCCTTTTAAAACATATAAAGATAAATCATATGATTTGATTATCAATATAACAAATGATGTATGGTTTGGGAAAACTTTGGGCCCAGAACAACATTTTTGGTTGGCTAAGCAAAGAGCTATTGAAACTGGTATACCTTTGCTGAGAGTTTCAAATAGTGGCATTTCAGGTTTAATTGCCCCAAATGGGAAAGAAATAGAAAGTCTTAAGTTTGGTAGCTCTGGTTTTTTAGAATTAAAAATACCTAAGAAATTTAAACAAACTTTATATCTAAAATTTGGCGAAAAAATTTATTATTTAATAACATTAGTATTAATTCTTTTGTTTATTTTCTTTAGAAGAAGAGGATTTAATTAGAAATAAAATAATAAAATTTCATCATTTAAATTTATAACTATATTATATATAAAGAAAAGATATTTACTAATGTAGATTTTAAATTAATAGTGGGATTAATCCCATTTTAATAATTGCCTATTTTTGTGGTTTTAAACCCAATAAAATTATGTAATTAGTGATTCTAATAATTTAATAAGATTTAAAGCAATGTTTTAATTATTAGAATAGATGAAAAAAAACGGAGGATTTATTATGGAAGGAAACTATTTATTTACATCGGAATCTGTATCTGAGGGGCACCCAGACAAAGTTTGTGACATTGTATCAGATACAGTCTTAGACTTATGCTTATCAAAAGATCCTCAGGCTAGAGTTGCATGTGAAACAATGACAACGACAAATAGAACTGTTTTGGCAGGTGAATTGAGAGTGCCTGAAAATTGTATGGCAAGTAATGGGAAAGAATTATCTTCAGATTTTAAACATGAAATAGAAAGTGCAGTAAGACAGGCGGTTAAAAACATTGGTTATGAACAAGATGGATACCATTGGAAAAATATGGTAGTAGAGAATCATCTTCATGGGCAATCACCAGATATTGCTATGGGTGTGGATGCAGGCGATAATAAAGACGAAGGCGCAGGAGACCAAGGAATTATGTTTGGTTATGCATGTAAGGATACAGATGTTTTAATGCCTGCAGCTATTCATTATTCACATAAAATCCTTCAATCTCTTGCGGAGGCTAGACATAGTGGTGAAGCAAGCATATTAGGTCCTGATAGCAAATCACAAATTACTTTAGAACATGTTAATGGTAAACCAGTCAAAGCAACCTCTGTTGTGGTTTCCACTCAACATATTGAGCAAGCATCCCAAAAAGAAATTAAAGATCTTGTTAGAAAGCATGTAATCGGTGTTCTTCCTGAAGGGTGGATGTGTGAAGAAGATAGGTTTTTTGTTAATCCAACAGGTAACTTTGTTGTTGGGGGCCCAGATGGGGATTCTGGATTAACAGGAAGAAAGATTATTGTTGATACTTATGGTGGTTCATCACCTCATGGTGGTGGTGCTTTTAGTGGTAAAGATCCTACAAAAGTTGATAGATCTGCTGCTTATATTTCAAGGTATATGGCTAAAAATGTAGTAGCTGCAAATTTAGCTGAAAAATGTACTATTCAGTTATCGTATGCGATTGGAGTTTCTGAACCACTTTCGCTTTATGTAAACACAGGTAATACTGGAAAATTATCAGATCTAGAGCTATCGAATCTTTTGAGAAAAGAAATTGACCTAACGCCTTCTGGCATTAGATCAAAATTAGGTTTGAATAACTCCATTTATACACCTTCTGCATCTTACGGTCATTTTGGAAGAATGCCGGATGAGATTGTAAAAGGGTCTTTTTCATGGGAAAAAACAGACTTAGTTGATAAAATTTCATAATTTTTTAACTAAAATATTAAAATTTAATTGAAATTATTTGGAAGAAAAAAAGGTAGAAAGCTCAGTTTAAGAAAGCTGAATCTAATAAAAAATTTACTTCCTAATATTTCTTTAGATAACAATATTGTTTTTAATCAAATTCTAGCTTCTAAAAAAAATAAATTTTTAGAAGTAGGATTTGGTCATGGTGAAAACTTAATAAAATTGTCTAGGGATAGACCAGATTGGATCATTTTAGGTGTTGAGCCTTTTATCAATGGTGTTGCTTCAATATTAGATAAAATTGATTCAGAGAAAATCAAAAATATATATATATTATGTGGTGATGGAAGAGATTTTTTAAAAAAACTCCCTGAAAACTTTATCTTTGAATCATGCATTTTATTTCCTGATCCATGGCAAAAATCAAGACATTCAGAAAGAAGAATAATTCAGCAAGACTTTATTAATACTTTATCAAAGGTTATGAAGAAAAACTCAATACTCCATATGTCCAGTGATGATCCTGTTGCACAAGAATGGATACTTAAATGTTTTACATATAATCAAAATTATGAATGGAATATCAAATCTATATATGATTGTTATTATAAGCCAACAATCTTTGAAGAGACAAAATATATGAGGAAATCAATTTTAGAGAATAGAAAAGCAATGTGGTTTAATTTTAAAAATTTAAAAGAAAGTTGATTTTATATTGATAATGTATTAAGAATAATAAAAAAAAATCCTGTCAATGAGGTGAGCCAGAGCTCACCTTTTTTATTTGAAATACAACAAGGGTAAATAATGAGCGTTGAAGAACAAGTAATGAGCATATTAGATAGTCCTATTAAAGAAATGGGATACAATATTTTATGTATTAAACAAGATACGTTCGGTTCCAAAAATATGCAAATAATGGCTGAGAGGATAAAAGACCAAAATCTTGATATTAATGATTGTGTTAAAATAAGTAAATTCGCATCCGTGTTATTAGAGAATGATGAAAGTATAAACTTTGACTTTGGTTTGGAAGTAAGTTCACCAGGGATCGATCGACCATTAATTCAATTAAAAGATTACACAAATTTTAAAGGTAGTGAAGTAAAAATAATACTTAATAAAGAGATAAATGATAAAAAAAAAATATCTGGTTTGATATTAGATGTTAAAGAAAATAGTATAATCGAAATAAAACTAAATGATGAAAGGTTACTAATTCCATTTGATTTTATTAAAGAATGTAGACTAATACCTCAAATATAAAATTTTATAACGGAGTAAAACTTGGACGAAACTGCTATACCTAGAAATGAGATTATTCAAGTAGCTGATATTGTATCACGTGAAAAATCAATTGATCGAGAAATAGTTTTTGAAGCTATGGAAGAAGCAATTCAGAAAGCTGGACGATCGCGTTATGGAAATGATAAGGATATACGCGCTCATATTGATAGAAAAAACGGAGCTATAAGTCTTCAACGTTGGACATTGGTTGTAGAGGAAATTGATGACGAAGCAACACAAATTACTCTTAAAAACGCTAATTTAAAAGATGGTAGTTTGACAATTGGAGACTTCATTAAGGAGAATTTACCTCCAATTGACTTTGGAAGAATAGCTGCCCAAACAGCAAAACAAGTGATAGTTCACAAAGTTAGAGAAGCTGAAAGAGAGAAACAATATGAAGAGTATAAAGATAGAGTGGGAGATATTGTTCTAGGGACAGTTAAGCGTGTTGATAATCAATCTGTAACAGTTGATCTTGGTAGAGGTGAAGCAGTTATCAGAAGAGAAGACTGTATTCCTAGAGAAACTCTTAGGCAGGGAGATAAGGTGAGGTCAATTATCTATGACGTGAGAAGTGAAATTAGGGGACCTCAAATATTTTTATCGAGAACCAAACCCGAATTTATGGCTGCTTTATTTACTCAAGAGGTTCCAGAAATATACGAAGGAATTATTGAAATAAAGTCAGTTGCAAGAGAACCAGGAAGTAGGGCAAAGATTAGTGTTTTTTCTAAAGACACTAGTATAGATCCAGTTGGTGCTTGTGTAGGGATGCGAGGCGCACGCGTGCAAGCTGTAGTTAATGAGTTGCAGGGTGAAAAAATAGAAATTATACAATGGAACGATAATGAGGCTGAATTTGTTGTGAGCGCTCTTGCTCCTTCAGAAATTTCAAAAGTTGTAATGTATGAAGAAACAAGGAAAATGGAAGTTGTGGTTCCAGATGACCAGTTAAGTTTAGCTATTGGCAGAAGAGGGCAAAACGTTAGGTTAGCTTCAATTTTATCTGGCTGGTATATAGATATATTAACTGAAGCAGAAGAATCAGAAAGAAGGCAAGAAGAGTTTAAAACTAGATCCGATCATTTTATCAAGGCTTTGGACATTGATGATGTTATTGCACACTTATTAGTAGCTGAAGGTTTTGATAGAATAGATGACATATCAGAGACTTCGGTTCAGGAACTTTCAAATTTACAGGGGTTTGATGATGATATTGCTGAAGAACTTAAAAATAGAGCTATAAGTTTTGTTGAAAAAGAAAAAAAGAATATGATGGACGCAATAAAAAAACTTGAATTGTCTGAAGATCTGGTAAATTTTGAAGACTTAAACTCATCTCAAATAATAAAACTCGGTGAAAATGGAATAAAATGCAAAGAAGACCTTGCAAATCTTGACTCCTCCGAGCTTTATGAATTTTTGGGTGAAGATGGAATAAAAAATGAAGAAGAGGCTGGAAAAATTATTATGTCAGCTAGGGCGCATTGGTTTGTTGAAGATGTCGAAAATAATGAAAATGCAGAAGAAAATAATGAAAGTGTAGAATAATTATAAATTTATTTTTAAATAAACTTTACTATTTACATATGCTAAGTGAGGAAACAAATGGCTGAAGATGAAAACCCTAAGAGAAAAAAATTAAGCCTACATGGAAATAAAAAACTTTCTTTAGGTGTTGGCCAGGATTTAATTAAAAGTTCAAGAAGTGCTTCGCTCACTGGAACAAGATCTGTACAAATTGAAACTCGTAGAAAAAGAGTTACGAGAAAAGAAAATATCGACCAAGTTTTCAATCTAGAAAATACAAAGAATGACAAATCACCATCTAATACAATTGGAGGTCTTACAGATAAAGAGAAACAAGTTAGACTAAATGCACTTAAACATGGTTTGCAAGATTTAGATGATAAAAATAAAGAAAATAAATTTTTATCAAAATCAGAAATTAATAAAGATGAAATAAATGAAAATAATGATTCAAATATTTCTCCAGTTAAACAAAAACCTCAAATTATAGAAAGTCCTTCAATTCAACCCACTTCTAAGGAGGTAAATAATTTTGATAGATCAAAAAAACAAAATGACGCAAAACCACTTAATGATGAAGCTGAAGCAAAAAAAGAAAGACAGAAATTAAAGATAACAGTTAGAAGAGATGAACCAAGAAGAAGAGCAGGGAAAATAACTATTACTGATGCGGTTTCGGGACAAGAAAGTAGAATGAGATCACTTTCTTCAATTCGTAGACAACGAGAAAAAGTAAAAATACAAACTGAAAGTATACAGCAAGTAAAACAATACAGAGATGTTGTTATACCAGACAGTATTACTGTAGGTGAACTCGCTATTAGAATGTCCGAAAAAACAGCAGATGTTGTAAAGCAACTAATGAATTTAGATATAATGGCTACCGCCACACAAATTATAGACGGAGAAACTGCAGAACTTGTTGTTTCTGAATTAGGTCATAGACCCAAAAGAGTTTCTGAATCTGACATTGAAATTGGTCTCTCAGGAGATAAAGACGAAGATGAAACACTTGAAACACGCCCACCAGTAGTAACAATTATGGGTCATGTAGACCATGGAAAAACGTCTTTATTGGATACCATTAAAAAAAGTAATGTTGCCGCTTCAGAAGCTGGTGGTATCACTCAACATATAGGTGCTTATCAAATTGAAACATCAAAAAAATCGCTAATAACCTTTATTGATACACCTGGCCATGCAGCGTTTACTGAAATGAGAGCTAGGGGTGCTAACATAACTGATATTGTTGTTCTAGTTGTTGCTGCAGACGATGGAATCAAAGATCAAACCATTGAAGCTATTAATCACGCTAAAGCAGCTAAAACTCCAATTATTGTTGCTGTTAATAAGTGTGACAAACCAGAAGCTGATCCAAATAAAGTAAAAACAGAATTGCTTAGTTACGAAATTATACCCGAAGATATGGGGGGTGAGACCCAAGTTGTTCAAGTTTCAGCTGTTACAGGAAATGGAATAAGCGAACTTGTTGAGGCAATTATGCTTCAGTCTGAGATTTTAGAATTAAAGTCTAACCCAAATAGAAACGCTGAGGGTGTTGTAATTGAGGCTAAAGTTGAAAAGGGTAGAGGTTCTGTTGCTACATTACTAATTACAAGAGGGACCCTTAAATTGGGAGATGTTCTAGTAGTTGGGTCTGAAACTGGTAGAGTTAGAGCGCTCTTAGACTATAAGGGTAATAAAATAAAAAATGCTTTACCTTCATTTCCAGTTGAAGTTCTGGGTTTAACTGGCACCCCTTTCTCCGGTGACCAGGCTGTTGTGGTTGAAACTGATGCTAGGGCAAGAGAAATTGCTGAATATAGAAAAAGTAAAATGAAAAATTCATCCGATTTAGCTAAACTAGCATCTAGAGGCTCAGTTGAGCAAATGATGACAGCAATTCAAAATACAGACAAGAGAGAACTTCCAGTTGTAATAAA